>Ga0065711_1045007_pt1 | contig 13747 bp, 10 predicted proteins | sample Hoacrofraction12_FD_59098 | JGI IMG/M metagenome (GOLD analysis project Ga0065711, IMG submission 59098) | Hoatzin crop microbial communities from Cojedes, Venezuela - Epithelial fraction 12 v2 (version 2) | ecosystem: Host-associated > Birds > Digestive system > Esophagus > Crop | place... | reverse complement strand
TTCCAGTGCTCCATCACCCTCAGAGGGAAGAAGTTCTTCCTCATGTTCAGATGGAACTTCCTGTGCCTCAGTTTGTGCCCATTGCCCCTTGTCCTGTCACTGGGCACCACTGAAAAGAGCTTGGCCCCATGTTTGTGCAGTTTTGTATTTGTTTGAAGATGATGTGTGTAATGACTTGAGGGTTTTGGCACTTAATTCCTCCCACAAAAATGCATGGGAGGAATTTTATGTCTAAACCAGAAAGATTTAAAAAATATTACAGTGAAGTAAAACTTCCTACATTTTCCATTTTGATGTTCAGCTGTAGGAGTAGCAAATTCAATTTTAGTTTTAAAGGCTTCAGTCCAATACTGAGTGTGTGCATGTATGTATATATGTATATAATTATCTTTTTTAAGCTAAGAAAAAAAAAAAACAGTTGAGAGTTAGTTTTGTGTTCTGCATAAGGTTGTGTTGAAAACTGTAGTATAGAATTAACTTTTGTTTGGACTCCAGTTAGGTAGTAGGGTCAGACTGGACCAGCTGCAAGTTGAAGACAAGTCTAAATGCTTATAAATGCAATTGGAATCTGGACACCTTAAACATAAGAATTATTCAGACTACTTACTCTGTAGCCCCACCCAAGCCTACAGATACTTTATTTGGGGCCTTTAAGTTGTCACAGTGACTTAAAATTAGTTTTCCTGGAAGCTGAGTGAGAGCAGGTAGGCACCTGTTACTGCCATGGTTTCATCTGGTCATCTTACTTTGGAGTACAGCACTTGTATCTGGAAAAAAAAAAAAAAGCAAGTGGAGGTGACAAAAAGTAGCAGGAGCAGTGAATCACTATGAAAAGTGCATTGTCCAAATATCTGTAAAAGTTCTGTGGTTTGAGGGGAAAAGACATTCCTCACTTAGGCCCATTAGAAAGCTCCTCACAAGATCCTGTCTTCCTCCAACATAGAGGAGAGCCCAACTCCTTCGTATAAGAAATCTTAATCGCTTTGCCAAAGCCAGACTGCTGTGACAGCTGAGGTGCACGACCGGAGTATGTTGCTTAAGTCTGGTCTTTGATTAGACTTAAATCTTCTAGAAAACCCTTAAGAAGTCATACAGAAATGGTATTAGTATGTATCTGATTAAATTAAAATACTAATATCTGAAATCAGGTGTCATAATTAAGGTTTACTTATGGCAAGTAATTGTCCCTTGGACAGGGAACTTGCAGGGCAACTGATCACTAATCAAACAATATGGGAGTTAAGCTAAATATAATCTTGGCTCAGATCCTTTGTGCAATTCTGAACTTAATTCCTTTAATAATTTGAAGCAGAACTTAAACTTGTGTTCCAGTTGTGTTTCAGTTGGTTTCACTTTTTAACAGTCATTTGCTGTATGGATTGCAAGTAGACTGGAGAAGTGTTTAAACAATCTAAAAAAATTGCACTGAAAATGGAAGATAAAAACAGCATTATTATGAATGCTAACTTGATTACTGTGGACTTACATCTGGGGCCAGAATCGGGCATCTGTTTTTGAAGCTGTTGGTAATAGCGAGCTCATATTCCAGAGTGCGTGTATACCAAGTTTATCAGAACAATTGGAATAACTGTGTTTTAGAGAACTGCGTCCAACTATTATTTTAATTTTTGTTGCTGGAAAAATAAAAGGCTGGCAAAGCACACCAAAATAATGAATTAATTGCCTCAGTCCATGACATCAGAGTTCTTTGCTTGCAGTGAGCTCTGATATTAGACAGACAAAGTCTTTCTTTGCCCGTAGTAACTCCAGATTCATCCCATGGTTTATGGTAGAGATTTCAGACCTGAGTGAGAAACAGGATCCAGAAATCTTTGCCCTTAGGGGAAAAGATCCGAGTCTTATATTCTGTGGTCGAATTGCAGTTTCCCTCTGTTGCAGTGGTGTGTGCAAATGCCATAGCTGGTACCCTGTGTTTCGCACGCAAACTGAAGAATAGAAATAGAGCTGCAGATGACCTGCTTAAGTATCTACTTGCAGGCATCGGCCTACGGGACTCCGTGCCATATTGAATGGCATTTTTGCTGCCTATAATATTTCTGCTAGCGATGTAAAATGTGGAAAATAACACGTGATGCTTCCTGGCTACATATTGCTTTAGCTTATTTGATCCTTCCTCAGATTGTGAGGCTATACAGAAGCAATGGTAGGGATGACCACTTAGGATTATTGGGTTTTTCTGTCTTATTAGAAAATACAGTTTCCCGCTCATGTAATACATCTTGGGAAGCAGAAAAAATGGTTTGAAGTTATGAGGTACTAAAACTGATGACAGACGTGGGTAAATACATTATTTGCCTTTTTCCTTCTCTGTGTTGAAAAGAGGGGCCCATTGTATGCAGGCAGACAGTAATTACTCTGGGACTTTCTTTTAGTAACAAAAGAATTTTGGGAAATCTAATTATGGTTCTTAAAACACCATCAGGGCTTAGGCAAAGCTGCTCATGGATTCCAAATGAAGACTTGCCCTCAAAGTGGTGGTAAAGCATGAATCTGTGTAGTATCTGATGTCCATTAACACACCTTTGTGCCTAATTCATTGGGTACACGTGTACTGCCAGTACTTGTGCTCTGTAACTTAAACCATTACCAAAACCATAACCTGTACGAAGAGCTTGATGGATGTATGCTTAAAGGCAATTTGCATTTACTGTGTTTTAATTCTGATTATTGTTTTCTGACAGCAGACTTGATGTGTCAAACTATTTTAGCAGTATTTGTCTCTTTTTTCCTCAATTCTGGCAAATCATTGCTATAAATGAATCACTGCTGGGTCTCACGAAACTACAGTGCATTTTTTAATTCTACTGGGGTTTTATCCTCCAGTATTTGGCTGTGTGTAAACTGAATGTGACATCATTAGAAGCATGGGCTCAGTGATAGCTCAAATCCCAGGAATGTGGAGAAGAATCACAGAATCACAGAATAGTAGGGGTTGGAAGGGACCTCTGTGGGTCATCTAGTCCAACCCTCCTGCTGAAGCAGCGTCACCTACAGCAGGCTGCACAGGACCTTGTCCAGGTGGGTCTTGAATATCTCCAGAGAAGGAATGGAAGAATCAATTGGACATGTTAACTGCGAAACAATAGTAATAGTAATAGTGGTAATATTTCTCCCTTTTTACACAGAAGTCTGAAATACTCCAACAAACCATATACTAGAATAGCCTATTATGATGCTGATTTTATTAAGTTTGTCTTATCTTAATTATAATACTTTTAAAATTATTTTCTTTCTGCAGATTAAGGAATGGCTCTGTTTAAACTGCCAGATGCAAAGAGCGTTGGGTGGTGACCTAGCACCAGGTCTCGGTCCCGGCCCACAGCCGCCTCCACCCAAGCAGAAGACACCTGTTCCCCCTTCAGCAGCTAAAGCATTGCCCCAGCCACAGCCAGTTCAGAAGAAAGATGCTTCTCCAAAACCTGATCCGTCGCAGCTCCCGGAATTGAAGAAACCCCTGCCACAGAAAAAACAGCCGTCCTTGCCTGGCTCTCCCCCCATAAAATTGAAACAAGCCGGCGCTGAGCCTCCTGAGATCTCCCAGCATGTGGATCCTACTCCAAGGTCAGACCAGGCCAAGCCAACACAGGCTGAAGACCAGCAGAAGCAGCCCAGGACGCAGCGGCCTGCGACAGACACTCTGCCGGCCTCTGCAGCGCTGGGGCCGAAGCAGGACTCGGCAGGTCCCAGGCCTCCGCAGAAGGTGACAGATTCCCCAAAGCCAGAGCCTTCCAAGCTGTCACAGGACACATGTCCAGCTGGGGATAAACCAGATTCCAAGCCCCTGCCACAAGTGTCTCGGCAGAAGTCAGATCCCAAGCTTGCGTCTCAGCCTGGGCCTAGACCAGATGCTAAAGCTCAAAAGCCTGTCGAGCTCACACAAATGAAAGAAGACCCGAAGAAGTTACAAACCAAGCCGGCCCCAAGGCCTGATCCCAAAGCTGCTCCCAAGGGCCCACAGGCAGGGGCAGGCCCCAAGCCAGCGCCAGCGCCGCTGGCACCTCAGCCCCAGCCTTCTCAGAAAACTCCCGAGCAACCAAGGCGCTTCAGCCTGAATCTGGGAGGCATCACGGATGCCCCTAAGCCTCAGCCCACAACACCACAGGAAACGGTTACTGGGAAACTCTTTGGATTCGGAGCGTCAATCTTCAGCCAGGCCTCCAGTTTAATTTCTACCGCGGGTCAGCCGGGGTCTCAGGCACCGGCCGCCCCACCACCTGGTTCTGCGGCGAAGCAGCCCCAGCCGCCATCACAGTCTCCGGCCTCTCAGGCAGCCCCCAGAGAGGCTGGCCAGGCTCAGGCTCCTCCAAAAGCTGTACCTGTAAAGAAAGAAGCCAAGCCTCTTATGACTGAAAAATCGGAGCCATCCAAAGTGGAGAGTGTTTTAACGACTAAAGGATCTGATGTAGAAAAGAAACCTGGTTTGGTGAAAGACAGCAAGCCTCAGGCTGCTGAAGCTAAGAAACCTGCTGGGCTGTCAGAACCAGAGAGAGCCAGCCAGCCAAAAGTGTCTTGTCCCCTTTGTAAAACTGGACTAAATGTTGGTTCTAAGGATCCCCCCAACTTTAATACGTGTACAGAGTGCAAGAAGGTTGTGTGCAATCTCTGTGGATTTAACCCAATGCCGCACATAGCTGAGGTAAGGCAGTGGAGTGTGGAGACCTGTCTGCAGCTGATGTTTACCTGTTGAGTTGTCGAGAAAAATTTCAATGTTTCATCATCTGATGATGGCTTTTAAAATTAAATGTCTGTGTTGCATGAAACCTGGTCAGTAGTCAGAAAGTACTTGCAATGAATTTTCTGTAGTTTAAGAGAGTCTGATATAGCTGGTTGCTAGGGTTTTGAGGCATAAGCTTGGTCAAGAACCCTTTTGAAATTGGTGCTACTGTGATAGAGCAAACTACCGTACATTCAGTCTATCATGGGATTAAGTTCTTTCTCATATGCTTCAGCATTGTATGTTAACATGTGTGCTTTTTTAATCAATGCCCCTGATTCAGACAATTATTGAATGAAGGAATGTGTCAATGCTTAGTTATTCCCCTTCCCCCCCTGTTTAATATATCCCTAAATTTATTTCGTTAATCGCATTCTGGCTCTGGAGTCTTTGCATGTGCTGGTGTACTCATTAGGAAGGTTGAAGTTTAAGTGATACCTCTGTGGTGAAATATGTAATTTTTTGGAGTGAAGAATGTAAAGCTTATGAAGTCACTTCATTCCTTAAGGAGCGTTAGTTTGAAAGTGCCTTGTCCATGATGGCCCAAGACAGATTCAGTAGGGCCAGCTTATGTTTAGAAGAATTAAGCAATTTACTTTCAACAGTGTCCTCACACTCCACGTTTTTACCCTCCTTCCTTGCTTTCTTGTAATTTTTTGGCAAGGGGATTGGAAACTTCATGCTCGCTTAAGGAGGCATGCCTGGCTTGCCCTATCAATTTGGCAAATTCAACTCAATAGAAGCAGACCACCTAACAATACTTGTCAGTAATTTAACTGTGTAAATTGGTCTGTGCAGCACATGAAGAAAGTAGCTGTCAGTGTTGTGGCTTTGAAATCTGAATTAACAAATTAGAAATGGCTCCCAGGGTTAAAGGTTATCATGTCTGCCTTAAGGCAAGAACAACTGTTGGAAGAAATAGTAAGTTGCAGGGCAAATACAGCTTATGTTGACTGTGTATGCTTTTTTTGTGGATTATTATCTGGAATATAGTATCATTTGAAAGGCAGTTGTCCTACTGTAATAAGCACATTTTATCTGATTTATGAGTATGATGTCTACTGTCTTTGTGGTCATTTAGGCCAGAAAGAAAGGTCCGAAAATGCGGGAAGATTGATCAGTGATTGAAAGCCAGGTTTCAATTGACTTTTAGAGTTGCTTGTGCACTGAATTCCATCAAACATGCATTCCTTCGTCACTGTTCAACCCCCTGCCCCATACACACACACAAACAGACATGTGTATGCATACACACACACATACACAGACACTTATTTAGGTTTTAAATGTGAAAAATGCCTATGGCTTTCTCCAGAGGCACTCTGGTATGCATACACAGAATACCACAGAAGCAAGATGTGTCAGCTTTGGTGAAACACTGTGGTGAAATGACAGCTACGCGACTCATGGTGCATGGATTGACTCCTTCAGAGCTGACTTAAGTGGGACGATGTGGGACTGCATTGTGGTGTGCAGAAATCTATATTCCCTATATTTCTTCTGTTTTAAGATGAGAAGGCTGTTACTCTGTTTCTTTTTTCCTATCACTGTTATTGTCAGCATATTGTCTCCATTTCCACTCTTTGGAATATGCAGACCTTGAAATACTATTAATTTTCTGTAGTCTGACTTCCTCATAACTTTCTTTGCCCCATTTTTTGGCTCCTTCTTGCATTTTCTTCTTCTTTATACTACACATTTCCACCTCTGTCCACAGTTTTCCATTTTAACTTCTTTTTTCCAATCATTTTTGCTAAAAATTGGCGAACTGCTTTTCCTTGACAATAGGAGTTAGTTTGCTTGGCTGAGGACAGCCCGACGTTCCTATTCATGAAGATGGGAGACAGAAGAGGGAGCTCATCCTCTCCTCTCCCAAATGAGCTGTGTAAATAATGTATTTAATCTCAGATAGCAGTTCTGTCCCTGTATACACTGTATGTAGTATACACCTGTTTACATCACAGAAACATGATGGTGAGCAAATAATTTATGCTCATTAGCATAAATACATACTCTTTTCATCCACCAAACTTTTCTAACATGTTGAGTAGAGTCTTGGAGGTTTTATTTACTTGTCTCTGTATTTTTTGCGGGGTTGTGAAGGAGAAATAGAAATGCTTTTTAAAATTGGTCTTTATGGTGGTTTTCTACCCTATTCATTTATTCTTATATTCTACATTCAAAGAAAAAATTGTAATTCCAGAAGGCTATATTCCCTCTTGGCCCCAGGAAATGTTTTGGATGAACAAACATTAATGGGCATTTTACAGTTTTACTTTGGGGCTGCAGCTGTGTCACGGTGATTCCAACAGTCGCTTATGTATTATCTATGTATTGTTGCCTCATTAATGGCTGAAAATGAGTTGAGTTTTGTTGACTGAGTGATGGCTGAAACCTTGTTGCCACAAAACTTGTATTGGTCTATACGGGAAGAATCAGTCCCACGGAGCAGGGAAAACAGTATTTCATTGACAAATACAGAGGAGCGTCTAAACTCTGTGGGCACTTCTACCTCAAGATGTTTCAGCAGGGAATGTCTTCAGGCACCGTGCTGCTGTACTGCAGACATGGCTGAGAGGGAAGAAGGTGCTTGCTCACAGTGACTGTTGTTTGTTCTTGCCTGTATGTGACAGAAATAACTTTCAAAAAAGTCTTTAAGATGCTGAAGACAGTTGGTCCTCTAGTAACCCCTCTTCTGCAGGAAATGAGAGAACTAGACTTTCACCTAGTCTAAATTAACAATATGTTATTTATTTCAGTGAAATTATTCTGATTTGTGCAAGCTGAGAATTAGGCTAGAATACTTTTTATGGAAATGGGCTGATTGTTCTTTTTCTCCCTGATTTGTTTATCCAACAGTCAAACAGTTATTTGCTTAAATAATAATTTATCCATGAAGCAAACAGCCACGGATGATTAACTAAATGACAGTTGATAGGTTTCAAAGACCCACAGGCTCATGTGTGCCCTAGTGCATTAGCAGACTCCTTATTCTGCCATTTGCTCAATAGGGAGGAGCACTGTTTACCAGCTCTGTAATTAGCTTTCCAGCTCAGGTAGTTGGAAGCAGCTCTATTTTTAGTAAGAAAGCACAAGATCGCAACTGCAGAAGCCAGAAATGAAGTGTGTGGCAACGACCATTTTGTGCATTTAAAACTCGGTGAAGCTGTTCAGAATACTGAACAGGAGCAGAAATGGTTGCCTGTAATGTAATTAAGTATGTTGAGGCAGCAGGGTCAGGAATATAGAACCTGTGATGACTTAATATAATAGTAAAATGAAACATTTAAAAACTAAGCTAAGGAAAACTAAGATGTCCAAATCTGTAGAATCAGTATGGACAACAAGAAAGAACAACGTCTTAATAGAGTCAAATGTTATGAACAGAAAGAGCTCAAAATGTAAGGTGTGTGTATATGTGAGTGCACTAATGGATTTAATTTAATAGAACTGCCAAGGGAGCAACAGAAGCACTTTTTAGTCTATTACTAGCTATAAAATTATCTGGAAAGGTACTTGGAAGTAAAAAATGTTCCACATGTAAAATACATTAGTGGGGCTACTGAAAGGAGGGAATTGTTCTGAATGAAGGAGAAGGAGAGGGAAGACAAGGGGAAGGGTAGGAAAGATATCATAACCCAGACTTCAGGAATTCTGTTTTGAAAGAGATGTAATCTGTCAGACTTGATCAGAATAGAGAATATAAATAATTTCACATGAAGAGGGATGTTTCATGATAAATATATTACGAAGAATGTTGTCTGTATGAAGTTGTTTGACATGGGTGGATATTATAGCAGGAATCTATAAGCAGGATTCTATAAACAACGACCTTGATGGCTCCTGTCCAATCTGTATTCTTATAGCGTAGATTTTTTTTTTTTAAACAGATGTATAACCCACCAAAAAAATTTAGATGCTTTTCTGATAGCTTCTTCTCCACTGATGCTTACTAGACCAAACTAAAGAAATATTTTCTTTTCTTCTCCTCTCATACTATGGAGAGAGGGAAAGCAAAAAGATAAACTCCTTTTCTAAGTAAGCACAGTGCTATCATTAAACTCAGTAATATAACCAGGTTAAAAATGGTACATTGCTCTTCCAGTAAGATCTTTTAGAAGTCACAGTAAATAGTTAGCATTTTGGAACTGATACAAGCCTCTCTGGAGGTGAGGTGAGGGGAGCTCTCTTGTCGTGGCAAGTTGTTGTATACCTGAATACATCTTGGATTCTTTTACCTCCTCCTAAAATCCTGCAGAAAGGGCACTGGCACAGGTGGGCACCTGATGTAAATAATTCTGGCAGTTTCTATTTTTCCAAACTTTCACTGATACCTAATTGCAAATGGAATGAGGCCCTCAGCAGATGTGACCCATTAGTTAGACTTTAACATTAGGCTTTAAAAAAATAATTTAAAAAAGAAAAAATCCAAACCTATCCGAAGTGAAATGAACTCTGCTGGTAAATGCCTGAATGTGGTTTGGACTTCTTAAAGCAAGTATGCAATAACATGTGATGAGCCACCTACAATTTTAATGAAAATCCCCCAAATGGTTTCCTGCATCATCTGAGGTGCCACCCCTTGCCTCTTTTGAGTTTGTTAACAACTCTGTACTATCATGTTTTTCCTGTTTGAGAAAGCTCAGACCATTCTGCAAGTTGGCAGGTTTAACTTGTATTAGAAGTTCCTATCTCGTCTTTTATGTTTGATGATAGTTGTTCTGGAAACAGATGGTGTCTGGGAAACACAGTGAAGAAGAATTTGCACTTAAGACACAAAGAGAAAAACAACCACTCCTTACAGATGCATAATTTATCTTCTCTACCTCTTCCCTCTCCCTTCATATTTAAAGCTCCTTTTAAAATTTTGATTGTAAGAAAGTGAATGCTGTTATTGTTTAATAGCAGTAGCCAAATAATACAGAACATAATAAGCTAACACAATGTATACACTAAAGTTTATGGAAATTTTATCCATTAAATGATAAGTCTTTATAATTGAGAAAATGTTAAAACTAGTACTAATTATTATTTTGAAAGAAAATCTGGCATTGAAAAACAGAGTGCATGTTAGATGATAAAAATTCCACTGTATTTCTTGACTGTCAGAATGAAATTAATTTAACTCCAAATGAGGTATCCTACTTCTCCTATTTAATTAATTCAATATGCATAACAGAAGCAACATAAAATGGAAATATTTTTAATAGCAGAACGACTCACCTCTTCCATTTTTCCTGTAGAACGCATGTATTGTGTAAATACAGAACAGCAGGGCTAATATGGAATGATCCTTTAATGAATGATTTAGTCAAAATTGAACATAGATAAATATTTTTAAAAAATCTAGTGCCTGAATTCAGCTCTGAAATAAGGCTGGAGAGTGTAAGCTTCATGAACAATTAGCCTTCTGGTGTTCATATTTGCAGAAGTATTTAAATGCTTAATTGAGTTTCCATGATACTTGTGTGTGTTAGGAGCTTCTGTCCTACTTTGACAGCTAAAGCTGTGTTCCGGAAAACCCTACTTTGACCTGATGATCTCCAGAGGCCGGAACTTCTGTCTTTTGCACTTGGCTTGAGCAGTTTCTTGTGAGCAGTGTGTAGCTTCTGTTTAAATCCCTGTGGAGTCCAGACACTAGATGAAACTGCTTTTGGGATCTGATTTTGGCATGTCTTTGAAAATAGTTCACCCAGAGGCAGTACTGTATGGCATGAAACATATCAGCTATGGCTACTTTATTTAATAATAATGATAATAATAAAGCCTGCTCATGTTCAAGTACAAAGTGGTGGTGGTTTGCTGAGTTTATTTGTTCTCCAATAATATTATACGCAAAATACAGATCTGAAAATAAACAAATGGCTTCAGAACTCCCATCCTCAGCTCAGGGCAGTTATTGGGATGCTACAGCCAAGCTTCATGTCTCCTGGTCTCCTCCAAGACTACAGGAGTTTGCACTCTTTGAGTTGCAACAGAGGAAGTGAAGCCAAGAGTAAGCCACTGCATCCAGATAAGCTGATTAACAGATGATCTGTGATGGCTTTGTTTGAATTCCTTGCCACTGCTGAGGGGAATGAAAGCATCCTTTCTTTCTCACAAGTTTCTCTGAACAGATGTCTTGCATTTCAGTAGGGCTACTTGGTAGTTTCGGTATTTTTGGCAGTCAGGTTTTGATGGTTACTTCTGAACCTGATGATCTTGGGAAGCTGCTTAAAGCAAAGCTTCTTAGATCTCCAGGGTTACTAGTCAAGGCATTAGCAACAAAATTGCATTCTTGTTAATTTTTCCTTCCAGTAGTTATGACCATAAAATTAGGGATTATTATTTTTATTTTAAATGCAAGGAGAGAAAAAGTTTGGTATCATTGCTTACAGTAATAGTGTGACAATTGGAAACACTGTTATCATGATTAGTTGCCTGTTGTTTGTTTTCTTTATTCAGGCCTCTAAAAGTTTCAAAATTACCTCTCAGAATGAAGAACTCCAGGGATGGATAAATACCGTTGATACAAGCAATAAGATATAGACATAAAGGTATACAAGGCCATATGTCTTTTATTAATGTTGGTAATGGCTGTTGATGGTGTGAAATCCAAAGGGATGTCTACTGCAGCACTGCTGCTGGCATGCACTGTTCCTGGCTCTTTTCCTCATCCAGTTGGAATTCATATGCAATGACTTTACCTATATATGTTTATTCCATCTCTAGATGTCTTTGACCTTTGAAACATAAAAGGCTTAGGTGAACGATTAATGCAGAGCTTTCAGTGTTGATCCTAGTGTGTGGTTTACTTTTTTCCTGTGCCATTAGGAAATGAAACAATTTATAGACTGGTGTATTAGCAACGGTCAAGCTGGAGTCACAAATCTAAAACAGATAATCATGAAAATTACGAACCTGGCCTTGAGCCAGGTGATTTTCTTCTCCTTTATTTCATTAGAAATTTGGTTGGTGTCCCATTATTCGATGAGGAAGAAGTCTTCTGAAATCTAAGCTGGTATTAGTTTCATCTAAGTTTTAAATTTTCTGGTGAACTTGATAATAATATTTGAAAGCAACTTTATTTTATTGGCAGAAATATATTTTATTTTTTCTATATGTTACTGAATAATGTGTTGTTATTAATGTTTTACTGAGAAACAAAAATGCTTAATTTACTGACTTTAAATATTTGTGTAAGATTCAGTTAATTTCAAGATAAGGCCCAATGAGTCTAAAAAATTTTGACCCACTTCCAGATTTTGTTAAGCAAACAGACAAAATCTAATGGATGTTAAGTGCTTCATTTTTTTTCTTTTCAGTGTCCAGCTGAGGTACCTTAGTAACGCATTACTTACTCTCTGATCACATTAGTGATATGTGCAGACACTGTCAAAACTTTTGTGATTGTAAAAATATAAAGCATTTACCTTTTTCTCAGAACCCTTATGTGGTTTTGATCTTCTGATAGATTTGCTATAGGGGGACCTTCAAATGATTTTTTTTTTTTTTTAACTATTCCAGCAATATGAAGAGCAGGTGCTCTTTCTAGGAACAAATACTATAATAGCATTTTTTAAAATGTCACTAAGGATTTTATATATCTGAAAACAGACTATTTTTTATTGGATATTTGTTAATGTAATAGTTGGATTACTAGGACATAAATATTGGTGTATTTAATAAAATTCTGAAAAGACAGTATACTGTAATTTAAACATTTGCATATATTTTGCGATCTTCTTTATTGCAGAATGTAACAGTTCATGTTGTTACAGCAGTGAATAAGTTCTAATTACTGCATATGTTTAAAATTTCATGACATGCTTCTGCTGACTGAAAGCCTAATGTTTGCCATATCAAGACAGTGCGTTAGCACAAAGCAAGACTAAAAATTACTTGTTTGCCACTGCTGTGTGGAGATTTTAAACTTAATGGGATTGCACAAGCGTAATCAAAGGCATTTTTCATTTAATTTTAACTGCTTGCGTGAAATGTGACCAGCAGTAAAATTAATTAATTAAACCTTAAGATGTAAAGAAAGAGAAGGACTGAGTAAGATGGGGCACTTCTCTGATTCCAGTTTTGTATGCTATACAATAGTACTTCTCCCTGAGTAATGGAAGGAATGTAGGTGTCATTTAAAATGACAGTGGCCAGTAATTATTTTTAATATTTGACATGCATACGGTTCAGTGGACCAGAATGACAACAAACCTGGCTTTAGATTTAATATTATTTATGATTAGATTGATTTCTCCAGTATTACTAAGAATAAGGATGGAGGTTGAGGGTAACTTAAGCCATTATGGAGTTGTGGAAAGGAGATTAAATTCATGCCAGTAAGCTGTTCAAGATGCAGTCCAGCAGCATTTGAAGCAGGAGGTCATGGACTGGTGCTGAAGACAGGGATTAGCTGCCTCTAAACTATTCTGACTGAATTTTGTGTAAAATCCTGTTGAGTCAGGGGGAAAAAAAATTAAATATATTTTTGCAGTCACTAGAGAAAAATTTCACAGCCGCTAGGCTGTATCAGGCCAGAACACTCACTGAGAAGAATGATGAGGTATGTTAGTTTTCCATCTGTGTTTTGGAGGTTAATGAAATTACTCAGATAGTGAGGTAACCTAGGCTGCTAAGGACAAGACTTGAAAGACCATATGGTGGTCTTCTGTTTTTAGTATTTCCAGGATAGTAATATTTTGGGTCTGGGCTTTTGTTTTGTTGTTGTTTTCTTCCTTAGCAAACAGCCTTCACATTGGAAACAGTCCAGTTGTCATGTACAGACATTAGAAATTCAGCATAAGAAATCTTTTCCTTAAATACTTTATCTGAATTAATGTAGCTACTTCTTTTGAGGGGATTTGGTCGCCATCACAGAAACGTGGTGGGACAACTCGCATGACTGGCATGCTGTCATAGATGGCTACAGACTCTTTAGGAAAGACAGACCAACAAGGAGAGGTGGGGGAGTTGCTCAATATGTGAGGGAGCAACTGGAATGCATTGAGCTTGGCCCGGGGGCAAATG
>Ga0065711_1045006_pt1 | contig 13747 bp, 7 predicted proteins | sample Hoacrofraction12_FD_59098 | JGI IMG/M metagenome (GOLD analysis project Ga0065711, IMG submission 59098) | Hoatzin crop microbial communities from Cojedes, Venezuela - Epithelial fraction 12 v2 (version 2) | ecosystem: Host-associated > Birds > Digestive system > Esophagus > Crop | place... | reverse complement strand
CCGTCACCCTCAGAGGGAAGAAGTTCTTCCTCATGTTCAGATGGAACTTCCTGTGCCTCAGTTTGTGCCCATTGCCCCTTGTCCTGTCTCTGGGCACCACTGAAAAGAGCTTGGCCCCATCCTCCTGACAGCCACCCTTCAGGTATTTGTAAGTACATATTAGGTCCCCTTGCAGCCTTCTCTTCTTCAGGCTGAACAAGCCCAGCTCCCTCAGCCTCCCCTCGTAGGAGCAGGGACACCACAGTGATTGTAATGGTTTGTTCACTATTACAAGTGCATCGTATTTGTCACGTGTTTACTGGCTGGACTGGTAGCCTAGAGAACTCTACAAATACGCAGATACATGTACGTATGTGTGTCTGTATACACACACTTATAAATATATGCATACACACACAGAAATACAAGGTGAACAATCCCACAAAATGTGTTTAAAGTCTGTAACTAAGTGAATGCCCAACACCAACAGGAAAACATGCTGGAGTACATCTAGCAATACTCACCCTAACCGGCTTAAACAAAATTAATTCTGTGTCTTTATTGGACAAGTATAACGACATGCTTCGTAACGTTGATGGCAGCTTTGTTTTTATCGTCTTGTAAGTGGAAGAGACCAGGTCATTGATCTTTGCTGGAAGTAAAAGAAAATAAGCTTAACAGGCTAAAATGGCATTCTGCTGTTTGGAATCTACACTCCAGAATACCACCTCCACTTTACTGGGGCTGATCATAACCACAGGGTTGAGTGACAGCGAAAGAAGGGGTGACTGGGCCGTGCAGCATCAACCCATCATACGACCAAAACATGCCAGACAAGGCTTTTCTTTTGGGACCTGCTCAAGACATTAGCCCCTCTTCCCTGTAGAAAATACTTTCAAACCATTTCTGCAAGCAACCACATCCTCCTGAGGTTCCTCAAGTTGCCGACTTCCAACAGCAAAGCTCTACATGTGCTTTCCCCTAGTAAACTTGCCTGGAAAAGAAACTGCTGGGAAATAAACAGTGTTAGTAAAGTGAACAGCATACCACAAATTCTCCTTACTGACCACAGGCCATGTCTGTAAGAAGAAAAGCTGCACAGCCATCTGGATTTTCAATCAGCCAGGCACGAATCCTCTCTCACACAAGGCCTTCTTTCTTCATTGCTAGGTCTTTTTGTGTTTTTACAAGCTCTCTGCTTAAAGAGCAGGATAAAAATCCATTCATAGCTTTAAATTACTGAAGTTTCAATACTACATTACATTTTTTTCCCCAGTTTCTACTGTATCCAAGTTTTCAACCTACTCCTGCTTTCCAAGAAACAGCAGAAGCTCTGCTTAGATCTGCCTCTCCACACATAATTGTCTCCAAACAAACATTAAAAATACTCCTGAAGAAGCAGGAGATGTTAAGTACAAGCTCGAGTTAGCCCTTGAGAGTGTCTGACCCATGGTGCAGCACTGAATTATGAATGAATGTGGCTGGCTTTCCATTTTAAGAACATGATGCAACAGAAGGTTCCAATATATGAATTGGAATAATCAGATTTCTCAGTGTCACCCAGAAGTACAATTTTGTAATCAGAAGAGTAAAACAACCCAGGAACATCTAAACTACTTCAAATGTTCCTACAAAGCATTCACATCTGAATTCTTAAGAAGAGGGAAACAAAGCTGGATTTCATTTTTGCGTAGTGACAGGAAAACTGAATAGGAAGTAGGTACCAAACGCACAGACAATAAAAGCTTCAAAGCAGACTCATTTTTTCCCACAAAAGCAAAAGCTTTATCTTAATGTAATCAAATAATTCCTTAAGCACATTCTGTATGCAGTTGCGGAAATGCTGTTTTCATGCAAGAACAGTCACAGCTTGAGAAATACTCAAGTCATTCATCTACTGGACCAATTAAATACGTATTCTGAAGTTTGCCAGGTTTTGATTTAGAGGTATCTTAAGGCATTTAAACTAGCACACAGCTAAAAAAGGAAGCCAGGATTTTCAGGAAAAAGGTAGACAGTTCTTAGGTACTTCAAATTTTTCCAAATCAATCACAGTCTCAGTCCAAATTAATTTGGCCAGCTTTTCAGATTGCTATGTTTTAGAAATCAGGCACGGAGACAAATGACATTCTGAAACACTCAAGCCCCACGTAATGCAGCTTATATCGCTCTACCAAAAATGGTGAATGAAAGGGGTCTTTTTCTCCATTTCATGAGAAGCTTACAGAAGTCTCAAAGCAGTAAATGATCATGGCTTTATTCCCCTACAAGCGCCCCAGAGGTAACAGGAATATAAAACAAAGCAAATACCTGGTTGCGCCCAAGGTTGCTGCGAAAGGCTGTACTTGGGACCTCCTTGAGTGGCCATTGTTTTTAAAGCAGCTACCTAAAACAAGTACAATCAACAAAATGACATTTCTTTCAGTTGAATTCACACAGTGACCAAGTAACAGTTGCACAAGTCTCTTAGATACTGCCGTGTACGGAATCTCCCCTGCTCTCTCTACTTCTATGCGCTGCCTTAACAACACACAGGGGAAGCAGCTTGACAGAAATGCAGTTCGTTCAAAACTACAGTCATGATCACTTCTTGAATGTAAAATTCAAAATGGGATTAAATTTGCAAAGACATTTAGGCAGCTAAGGATACAAAGAAACCTCAGACGAGATATATACTTAAGCAGGTTAGTCAAACTCCCCAAATTCCCAGTGAATCATTTGGATAACTTGGTCAATCTATCAAGCTCATCGGGTCCCCATCTGTATTATAGGCATGCCATTGGCCCCTCAACCCAGCATGACAGGCAGCAGTAAATCTAATACTGTAATCTCCTAAATTCTCAGAAGCCAGCAGCTGGGATATTTGTGATGTCCGTGCAATGCTGTAGCCCCAAATTTCTGAGATGTCATGCTGTAAAACCACTTATCCTCAGTACACAAGGATCCACATCACTCTCCTGATTTTCCAGAAGTTAACAGATCCTGCTGGGTGTTTTTCTCAAGATGCCTAGACATCCTGAGCTCTACAGCAGGTTCTAGAAAGAAGTGTATTGTAACAAGACATCTTTTCTGTTCTTATCCCCTAGGGTGCCTAATCTTTCTGACCAACTTTTATCAGGAATTTGTCACTGGTGTAAAATATGCTGAGAACAGAAGCTTCTAACACACTTCACAGCCATACTTTAAGACCTCCCTCAAGAACACGCATGACCCGAGATTGATTTTGAAGGCTTACAAATACAGTCAAGGTAGGAGTTTTCCTGCAAACAGAAAAGCTCCAACCAACTTTCACAGACCTATTTCAAGTTAATGCAACATTAAAGCTTCTTGATTGAAGAGCATAAAGGTTGCTTTTAAAAACAAATGATGCCATGTTCCTTCAATCCATTAATCTCAAAAATGCCTGGAAAACTGTTGTTGGAACTTAAAGGGAAGCACAACCTTACAATAGGAAATGCCATCATCTTCAGCTAATCAGACAGAACTAGCAACTTCTCCTGAACGCAATTTAAATACCAATTCCCTTGTCCTACCAGTATTTCAGTTACGTTAACAAACATACAATGTTTTTGTACCTTTGTCATGAACTCCTCCAGCTGTTCTATAAACTGTTTGGTTTGCTGCTGAATAAACTGCTCACAAGCGGATTTCAGATGACGATCTACATCTTTCTTAGAGTCGATATAATGTTCTCTGATTTCTGGAGTACCCTTGAACAGAAGACAACAAATCTCTCCTTTTTATTTGCCAGAGATCACCACCCACTTACGTGACCAAATTTTTCTTAATGCAGTAAGAATCCATATTACCTCCAGTAAGAACTGTATCAAGGCGTTGTTGCTGTTTAGTCTAAAAAATCTTGAAACTGTCTTAGGGTTCAGGATTTTAAATGCTGCATCTGTGAATCAGAAAGTCACTCACGCTGTAAGTCAATGGGATTCAGCTCCAGGAATTAAAAACTTTATAATCACCCATCTACTCATAAAAATGGCTTAGCATGATTAGGAATATAACACTGATGATTCCACTACCGCTAGGTGTGGATGCACAAGCACACGCACACAGAAGCACTCAAAGCTTGATTCACTATTTTTTAGTTGCACCTATGGCAAACCCGAATCTAACAGTTGCACAGCCTAAACGGATAAATATATTACATCAGTCTGACCGATGACTGATACCAGCTGCAGCGTTATCAGCACACAAACTGTGTGAGCACTTTTCCTTTTGTAAATATATCCACAAATGAAAGACTTTTAAAGAAGCTAAGTAATTAAGCAGTTAAAGAACAATATGCAGAACTTGGCCCGTGTTGCCTGCGAAAACCGAGTACAGTTGCATGAAGTAACTTAGAATTGTCACTCTTTTCCTCTGTTTTTATTTTAGTTAGGACTAAACAATAAAACATCAAAGTTGATATACACTCATGTTTATGGTCTCTGCAGAAGTCCCAAGAAGTTGTAACAATGCCTGCAATTAACGCACGATATTGAAATTATTCCTACAGCGTTAAGGGGATGTTGTCAACCTGAAATCTAGTCAGACTGGGGAGAAAGAAAATTATCAACACAGTTTCAGTATGGCTTGTTGCCCCAATGTCATTCATTTATCATCCTACTCATCCATCTGCTTTTTTTCATTTCAAAAGTAATTCTGCACCCCTCTTGCTGTATAAAACAATGAGAGGGAAACAAGACACAGGAGCTGAAGAAGTGCTGTCAAAGGCATTAAACAAACAGGGAATACCAGGCACGCAGACATATAGGCTTTGCACTGAACTAACAATCTGCACTCAGATGCAGTTAAATGAGACTGCAGAGAAAGATTCACTTTGTTCTCGGAATTATTTCCCAGAATCTTCACTGATCCCAAAAAGAGCCTAAGTTCTCAATTAGAAGCCTGTGAGCTAGTCAGTGTGAAGGTCACTTCTCCTCACTGTATACTTCAGTTACAAGAACCTTAGCACTACACTACTTTAAAAAAAAAATTGGCAGAAGCATGACTTTTACATTGAGCGGGGTCCCTTTGCCTATAAGTCCCAAATTAAAGCTTAAATCTATGTGCAGACAGCTTAGCCAGAACACAGTAAAACTCCTATTAGCCATGTTATTTGTCTTCCACGACTCAGCCCAAATACAAAAGCCCTACTGGCTTACCCTACACTACATTAAGAATCAAGCAGAATGTACATCTTTTCAACACCACTACCACCCCCCCAATATAAAGAAAGTATTTTCCATTACTTACCACTACCATCTGCAAAGCACTGGCTGGCACAAAAATTTATTCAATTAAATGAAGATGGAGAACAAAGTTGTGTGTCAGCCAGGACAAGACACCAAAAGGATGTATTTGCCCTTTAACCTCCAGTCAACTAGAAACTACTCAACAGGTAGGAGGTTTCATTGATGTTCAAATGCAACAGGTGAAATGGTTAGTGTAAGAATTGCTTGCTTCAGAGTTAAAACAGCAGCATAGTAGACGACAGGAAAGAAAAGTTATTTCTTCAGCTTTCTCTTCTGGAATGGAAGGAGAGAAACTTGACATGCTTCCAATTATTTTTCCCATTATCTTTATAAACTTGGCAAGTGCATGACTGTTCACTTTTGTATTCAGAGAGGAGGGGTTTTTTGTATTTGACACAGGAACCACAGTACAATTTTAAAAATCATGACCATGGCCACTACTCTCTATTTTCCCTTGCTACCACAGACATGGTTGCTACATAAAACTGTTCAACAATACCACTTATTGAACTTGCAACATAAGAAATCCTTTCCTAAACAAAACCTCACAGAAAGGTCAAAGAAATCCTCATTTGTTCTACGCAAGTCTACTATGTATTTTTAAAACCACTTGCTAAAAAGCAGTAACAAAAGATATGCCTTTAAAGGATCGGAAAAGGAGAAAGACATCTCTGCAAAAGAAACGTAGATTATTTAGCTGTTCTTAAAAAGGACTGGATAAATAAGTTAGGTCAGCAGCAAAAGGCAGTCAAACACATTTCATACAGAAGTAAAGAACGTGTTAGATATATCTTGAATCGCCTTCAATAAGAGAATGGTTTTGGGTTTTTTTCAGAGAAGATAAGAACAAAGCAAGAGATTAGAACAAGCGTACAGGTCATTGCAAGTGAACATAAAATAAACCCAGAACTTTTGCTGGCACATTAAGGGAGGACAATCCCATCCCATTCTGTAGCCAGCAACTGTTTAGTACCTCTAGTTTTCTTAAGGTCCAGGGAAATCTCCTTAATGGTGAAATCAGTGTGGAAAGGAGCAATTTGTTCACGAAGAATCAAAAGGTGTTTTATTAAGAAAAGCTGTCCATCAACGTGGGTCTACAGCACAAGAGAAAGAACATGCATTACTAAAAAAACAAATCAAGAGCAAATTTTCAACACTTCCATTTTTATTAGTTACTTCCTATAAGAAAATTAATACCAATAATCTTACTAACAAGCTTTTTCCATTAGTCTGTAGTGCCATTAACTACATTCTGGGATCAACAAATCCCACTTCCGTACTTTTCCTAACACACTGCTCTAAAGAAGTGGGACTTCATTCACATTTCTTAGAAGAATTAGGTTACACAGCTATATTACTAAATGTCCACATTAGGTACATGTATCCACTATCTGAAAGATACAAACTTATTCTTCCTAAGAGCCAGGAATTATTTAATGTAATTCATATAATTTATAGCTGAAAACCACAAGGTTCTAATTTTTTTTTAATCATTACGATTATTAAAAAAAAAGCCAAACAGACAGACAATCAAGGTTATTACAGAAACATTAACTGTGCTATTGTGGAAAGGTCTTACAAGGCATTTTTCTCATGTCATTAAACACAAAGCTTTGTTAATTTGTAAAAGAATAGCAAAGATACAAAGAATAAAACAAGGCCAAGTTCACACCACTGAGACGATCAGTTTTTCACTGCTTGTTACTGTAGTTATGTGCTTTACACTTCTTGTCGCTTTTAATCTTTGAAGTTCATGGCTCATTGAGGTAAATGGAGGAGGACTCAAGAATTCAAATTTGCTTTTGCAAGCTGGAACTTTCCTTGATATAGTGTTAAATTGAACTGGAAGAAATTAGATTTAAATATGCAATTTTAACAACTAGAAATGTTTACTAAAAATAAGTGGTGGAAGGGTTTCTTGAGGTTTGGGGTCTTTTATTCTTACATGCATGATTTCGCCAGATAATGTTAAATTAACATGCATCAAGAGCAAAGTGCTACAGATTCTAGTCCTGGACTAACCTATCTAGGGCTCACTACAGGATCAGTTTCGTTCTCTATATAATACCTTAAGTCAACGGTGACCCGATATACAGTGCTGGAATGGATAATCAGTTGTAGAACTCTGAATCAATTACATACGAAATAGTTCTCTGCTCAAGCTAGAAGGATACGTGGTTTGAATTTCTTTTTAGAGATACTACGTCTAACAGACATTTTTCAAAAGGCACTCAAAATAAATACTTCAAAACAGTTCTTCATCTGCCATAGCAACTAAAACTTCCTTCATTACTAAATATTTACTGCTTATACAAATCCAACAGTTTTAGCCTACTAAGACTTTCCTTCTATTTTTTTTTTTTTAATTAACTACCTGGCTGTTAGGAATTAGCAAATTACTACAGCATTTGTACTAAAGGAACTGTGACAGGAAAAAAAAAAGGTTTACTCCAACTACTTGAAGTAATATTTAAGGTTAAAATCATGAAACTGCGTTGAATTCTGAGCAACACATCAGATCAAACCTTTTGACTATAGATAGTTCTGAGCAGAGAATACTTCACAAATCTTCCCAGTGAATCTGATCCTTAGAAAGATTTTTGAAAATTCAAACATTGGAGGAGAGAAAAAGAGGAAAGAGTAAAAGGCACTGAAAACAAATACAGGGAGCAGAGACTTCTAGCAGCATTTTTCTGCAGGTATCACTTGATTTAATTCACATGAGTTAGAGCAGCCTGTAAACACGATTGCTACGATTTGTATTCCACCTTTTCAGACAGGCTAGCGTGTGAATCCTCATCTTTGCTTTACAATACATTAACCGTAACTAAAAGCTGGCAAATCCATCAGGTCTCCGGGGACAGAGCAACATGCTTTCACCGAGATTTCAACAGAATTCTGAACAACTGCTCCACGGTTTTAGATGAACACGGAGGGAAAAAAAAGAAATCACACCCAAAGCACAGATTCTGACCTTGCTTTTGCTGATAGAATCAGCAGCTCCCAGCAGCGAGTGGATGCAGGCAGATAAGGCCTCTTGCGATAATCCCTGAAACACTGCCCTCTGCAGAGATGAGGAAATCAGACCAAAAAAAAACCAAAAAAACGTGTTAGCAAAGCTTAAGCAGGATTTAAGAGTTGTGGCTTGTGATGGATTTGCTTACCAGAACATAAAATTCTAGATTAGCTACAAATATGTCTGAGTGCACTAAGACAGGATGGAGCATTCCTACATAAACGCTCGCTACAGCACTTAGACTGGATGCAGGTACACACTCAAGCACGCCCTGTTCACCCTCCAGCTCTGAATCTGCAGCCGGGTGGTGACATGGTCAGTGACACCAAATGCATTCACAGCTAACAGCATGAACGATGCTCACTGGGTAACCTGACTAGAAATTTCATGCGTCAGGGTAACTACCTGTGCGTGCAATTTACACCTGCAATAGATGTGAGATCATTCAAGTGAGCTTAACCTCAAGCAAGCTCAAATTACCTCACATTTGCGCCAGGTTAGTAAACAAACCTGACAGCTGCCATGGCCCGGTGACATGGAGTAACTTATCGAGCTGCAGCAACTAGATCACAGGGCTGAGTTAGCCGTAGGAACACAGCTCGCCTCCACCAGCACGCCAACATAGTACACGACAGCCCTGGGTGCCCCAAGACTTGCCAGTATCACTTCACTCGCTTCCTCTATCTACAAGGTGCAGGCAAGGCATACCAGTTCTGCTAGAATATCTCCACGAAAAAAATAAATAAATCACTGTGCAGATAACACTATAAATGAGCCTCGCAAACAACGCAAAAGTGACCTCTTCTCCAAAAGTCTAGCGGAAAACAAGGGAAAATATTCATTTATCTTTAATGAGATTGATACATTCAGCAATAAAGCAGTAACATTTTCCAGTTTCTTCTTAAGCAAATAGCGTCTTGGTAGCAGTTTGACATAACACCTACCAAAGATAATTTGAAATGCATTAAACGTATTTAATAAAGATAGAACACATACAGAGAAGCAAAACCACTTGCATTATTCTTCTCCGAGACATATTAGCCTTTTATGCTGTTAGGTGACAGACAAAAGTCAGATTCTAAAGGGCAAGTCTCAAAGTACTGCTGAAGTAAATACTCCTTTTGTTTCTGTTAGATGTGAAGATTTCTACTCTCTTAAACTTTGGAAATGTTTCCTACATTTTGGAAGGTGAAAAGATGCGCCACAAAAAATTCTGAGAACATTTCCAAAATGTAGCAGTAGAGTCAGCATTTTTAATGCCAGAAGCATCACCTTGTCTGATGTCCTGCATAGCACAAAGCAAGAAACACATTCACTCAGTAATTTCAGCAATAACGTAATTCTCTATAATCGACCTAGAACTTTCTATTCTTTCTTGCCCTGCTCACTCCTTAACTTTGGTGTGATAAGTATCTTGAGCATCAGACACTGAAGTGTCTCTGTCACAGCAAAAGCAATAGACGGACAAACCAGTGCCTTTTTTCTAATTCTACAAATATAAAATTGTCTTGGAAATTATGACCTAAATTTGTCTGTTCACTTGTTTTACATAAAGATATCAGCAAAAATAAGAGATGAGAGGCAGTAATTGTCCTTTCCTAATTTCAATTAAAATATTCGGAACTGCTCCTACACGCTTCACTTAAAATCGAGATAAAGAAACTTTTGCATACGTCAATACATCTGTACAGTTTGGAGAGACACACTAGAGTCCTTCTGACAGTAGGATACCACATTCCATGCAGATCGGCTGGTGAAATTGTGGTCTGGTGCCTGGGATGGAGGGATTCTGCTGAACCTGTTTAAAAGTAAAATGCACAAATGAAAACCTTGCCCATCTGTCCTTTCAACTGAAGGAGACCGCAATATCGACTGCACTTTATACTGACCCCACAGTAATAAGACATATTTTATTGCACCGAGAAAGGTTAGGGGTTTTCTGGTTGTTTTTTTCTCCTTCTGAGCAGGTCAGTAGTAGATTTCTGATGTGTATAAAGCACATGTCTGTGAAAGACATGAATTCGCTTTCAGGGATGGCCCAGCACGACCTTTTTTAATGAGTTAGTTTTACAGCCATGTCTCCAATGACCACATACACACCACTCCCTACCACCTCTCCTCAGCTCAATAGCTGAAATGGTCAAACAATTACTGGAGAGAAAAAAAATAAAAAATATAGCAGAAAAAAGAAAAAAATTGTTACTGATTATGGAACTAAGGAAGACACTCAGAAAAAAAGAAAAAAAACCCCAAAACATTCCATCCATGTTGTTATGTCATGCTTTCCTTTGTGCTGGGGATAACCCTACACAGAGTAAACAGCTATAGAAACTGCAGGGTTTAAAGATCATGTTAATAACTGCAAAAATGAAGGCAGAAAAAAGTTTGTCATGGGGGGGGTTGTTTGCAAACATAAAAAAAGTCTGCCTCCTGGGTAACCATTGTAATAATGCTGTATGCTCAAAATGGATTTGCGCAACACCTGACAGACAGAAGTCTTGTATTATTTTCAATTTCTCCTTAAATCCTGGGAATAGCTGAGTCATTAGCATCATAACTCTGCTCCCAATTACCAACCATTTAAAAAAAGTAAAATTTTTGAAGTTTTACATACTGGTGGAATAAGCACTTGTAAGGTGTTTACATGATCAGCATGGGAATTGCCTAAAATAATTCAGCAGTATCCTTCTACCTTTTGCAACAATAAATTTATTGTCACAGTAATTAGTAGGCCTGTAAGACCTTAGCTGTCAGTTCGAGGTTCCCAGGCTACTTATTAGTCACTTCAGCTACTCTTGTGGGTACTGAAATGGGAGAGAGGCACCTTTGAAGGGCAAATAATTCCAATTATCTCAGACACTTATTTTAGGTAAGGATGAATTACATCGTATAGGTTCCTTCCATCTCCCAAATGCAGGTGGGGTTTACAGGATTTGTTAATGCCACACACTTGGCTTGAAGCAAGATGAACTCCACCCTCACCAGGATTCGTGGAGTCCAGCTAGAAAGAGCCAGAAAGACCTTTGCAGGCCTTGCAAGCCAAAAGCAAGAAACTACTGGGCAATCAAAAGGAATATGAGAACGAACTGATAAAGAGCTGAGAAAGCTGCTGCTGGGAAAAGTAACACTGTACCATTCTCAACAATGATAAAATAAAGAGAGAAAATCTTCATGGATCTGAGATAAAAATTTAAAGGGTTGTAACACTCATCCAAAAAAATCAAATTTCATGGAATTTGCTTCCAGCTCACTGTAATTTACAGGCACACGGGTGACATTTAAAAAGTCAAGGACTATACTGTGAGTTATTGTAACAGCTAAAATCACTGACTGGTTTCAGTAAGCAGAAACACATTCAGCTAGGGAAGTTGCCTTCCCAGGTAAAGGCACACACAGACACTCCCAGATGCTCAAAACATTCACTTAAGAGACATGCTTGACACACCAAACCACCCTTCTCATCTCAGCACAGCTAACAAACAGAAGCTTCCTTAAGTATACATCTTGATGGTAGGGCTACTGTGCGGCAGAGAATACAGAAGCTCCATTTTATACAAAGTATAATAGACGCTGTCAGCTACAAAAGTAGTTGCTTCACAGAATGGATTGCATTGGAAGCATAACGAAATGCCACCAAAAGAAAAAGACTAAGTTGTTCCTCATTCCAAAAAAGAAAAAAAAAAAAGTTAAGAACCCTAAGACAAAGTTCACCTCTCAAAATCTCTTCTGAAATTCTCTAGGAAAATAACCCTTTAAGATGCATGAAAGTTTCTCACTGATGGTTCAAGTTAACACTCACTCTCTGCGAGCTTTGCATTAATTTGAGAACATGACATATATTTCCTACCAGATTTAACTAAGCTGCAGGACTCAGGATCTTCTAGCCGGACATCTGAAAATGAAGCTTCAGATGGCAGCTTCTTCTGTTCCTCTTTTAAACTCTGTGCAATTTGCTGTAGGGGAAGATATACCACAAAATTTAATTTTTTTTATTTTCTCCTTAATTTAAGCAGCATAATGTTGCTTTGATTATAATAGAGAAAAGCGTACTAAATTGCAAAAGGAGTCAGCTATACACAGCTCCCCAGCATTTCAAAAAAAATTAAAACAAATAAAGACAGATGTTTCCACAACAGTAGCAGAAACATTTCAGTATCAATTTAAGATTCACAGGTAATACACAGATCTCTGTAAAGCACTGTTCTTTCCATTTTGCCTGTTTTTACTGATCTCGAAACAATAACCAGTCAAGCCACCGAGAAAGACAAGCTCAAAATAGGGGAACCCAATTCTACACTTACTTGGATTTCACACAGATAACCTCTGTGACGGCTTTGTTCCTATAAACAGTATGTGCAGATGGCCCCAAAGTGCTCTCTAGTTTATTCCCTGCAGGAGTTCAACAAAAAGCTTTCCCCTAACGTTATTCAACATTTCCACACTTAACCTTTTTCACTACTTGGTCCACTTGGAAGCAATGAGAGGCAGCAAGAATGGGCAGAGAACTGCATTAATATTTGACCAGAAGAGCACAAGAAATATTTCTGCCCTGTGCTTTTAACATTTTAATAATTCATTTACTCAGACAGAACGTCTCTCTAAATAGCAAAGTTTTGAGGTTTAAAAACAATCAAGTAGCAAAATGAATCTCCAACCAGGAAAAAAAAAAAATGGAGTCTTACGAGGACATGTGAAGAGTAGCATAATTTCTCAATCTAGAACGAACAGTAAAACCCACTTTCTTCTTCCTAACTGAACAGCCATAGGACCCTAGTTAGAAAATAATGCCTTGTGTAGATTAAGTGTCTGCATCTCTTGCCTACAAAGTTACAGTTAACACTAAGAAGTTCTCATAATCATTTTTTCATTCATTTCTAGTCACACTATTTTAGCAAAAAAACCCAAACCAACCAAACCAACCTGCACTCCTAACAGCTATTGTAGTAGAACTTCCGATCACTAGCTGTTCTGAATGGAGGGATCCCATTTAGCTACATTTTGTGTGGTGGGGTTCTCCATTGCTATTTTTGCTTTTGCTTCAAAAACTTCTTAGCCCTTAAACTTTCAGTACAAAGGGCAAGTATTACAAAAACTCAATAGCTTCAGGATTTGTAAATGCTTTCCTAAAAACCTATGAATGTCCCTTCTAATCACCAAAGCATAAACTGTAACATAACAAAAGCTTTAGACACGTATAGAGACAAGATTATAGCAACATGAGTTCAGTACTAAGAAGTTTCTCACAGTGTTTGTTTCCAGGCAAGAACTGAACACAATAAGGTACACAACGTTAATTTCTTCCAGCTGACAGTAACCCACACACACACACATATATATATATATACACACACATATATATGAGTACTGCGTCCAGCTCTGGAGCCCCCTACATAAGAAGGACATGGATGTGTTGGAGCGGGTCCAGAGGAGGGCCACGAAGATGATCAGAGGGCTGGAGTACCTCTCCTACGAGGACAGGCTGAGGGAGTTGGGGCTGTTCAGCCTG
>Ga0065711_1045005_pt1 | contig 13748 bp, 12 predicted proteins | sample Hoacrofraction12_FD_59098 | JGI IMG/M metagenome (GOLD analysis project Ga0065711, IMG submission 59098) | Hoatzin crop microbial communities from Cojedes, Venezuela - Epithelial fraction 12 v2 (version 2) | ecosystem: Host-associated > Birds > Digestive system > Esophagus > Crop | place... | reverse complement strand
CATGGTATGGAATACCGGGCTCTGTTTGGCCAGGTGGGGTCAGCCCCCACCCCCTGGCTGTGCCCCTTCCTGGAGTCCAGTGAAAATTAACCCTGTCCTGGCCAAACCCAGGACAGTGAAGCACTGATTTGCAATTCTGAGGGCTTCCACAAAAAAAGTTCAATGGGACTCATGGAAGACTAGAAAAATCAGAAAATTTCTGAAATGTCATAAAAACCTATGCATGTCAGTTATTAAGTATTCTTTTTCCTTTTGTCATTAAAACCTTGAGAAGAAAACCAGGGAAACCAAACTGTGACGATTGATTGCCAGTAGTGGCTGTACTGCTCCAGAGCAGGGAACAAGTCTGCACCTCTGCAACTGTCTCCCCTACCCCACTTTGAGGAACTGAGGTGCTGCCAACAGCTAAAAGTGTAAAACGTTATCTCAAGCAGACAGCTGCAGTGGAAGGGATGTTAGGCTTGCAAAAGTTTGAGGAATACTAGTTTAGACTATCAAACTCATTTGGATGTATACTCAGAAATAACAATGGATGCATCAACCACTCTGCTTGCTCACCACAAGCAACAGACAGAAAGATGGGAAAGGACTTAGGTCTTGTATTTTGTTAGCTACCTTGCTTGATGCTTTTCTTCTGTATTATTATTAGATTTATGTTAGAAAAGTCCATTTTAAGTGTGGGTTGCCTAGACAGTCCCTTGAGTTGGTCTGGTGGCACTCAGAGATCATCGGTTGCTAGTGAAGTGGACACCCCATAAGGAGACGCTTGTCTGATATCTTTTTCCAGCATCTTTTTGAAAAGATGTTGATTCCAGAATGGTACATGGTGTGGGTCTGACTAGTCAGGCAATGGTAGTGACATGTCCTGATTTGCTGGTGAAATCAAGGAATGACTCCAGTTCTCATCCCTCTACTTGCCCACAGATCATGATGGCTTAAAGACAGGTTGTTTCTTTCCTAGAACAAAATGAAACATATTCTTAAACTGTTCCTTTTTTATTATTATTAGCATTCACTATGCTACTGTGGTAACATTTAAAAAAGCATTAAAAATAGAAAGAAAACTTGTAATTTCTAAAGGAGTTAAACTATGTCAGCATGTACTACAGAGCAGCAATTTCAAAATGACAGCAGTCTTCAAGGGATAGGGCATAGGACCTTGCGGACTCTTCTACCTCTTCCTTAGTTAGGTCAAATCTTTACATCTGGCTGCAACAATATCTGTCTTTTTTCTTTCCTTTTCCTTAAAGACACTCTGTAAAAGCAGCCCATTTCCTCCTCTTCTCTAAAGCAGTGTTTCAGAGCAAGTTGTCACACCATACAGCTTTCTAGGGCAGCAGTTTTACTGAGAAGTTTTAAAACAGATGAAAGCCATGAACTCTTTTCCCTTTTTATCTCCTAATTTGGAGAGTCAGGAGCCTTGCTGTAAAACACAAAGAAAATAATTCAGTAGGATTTAGCCTTATGCCATCATGGTGACTGGGAAAAGGAAAAAGTCAGCAAGGTGAAGAAATGTACAGTGTTTTCACACACACAAAAACAAAACAAAACAAAACAAAACAAAACAAAACAAAACAAAACAAAACAAAACAAAACAAAAACCTCTGAACAGTTTTAAGGGAAAAAAAACTTTCCGATATGGATGGGTCCAAAAAACCAAAGACACACGTACAGTCACATGCCAGTCTGTTTGTAGCCATAAGAATACAGATGAAGTCAACAAAAAGTAAATAAACCCAAAGACTGATTTTCAGGATATGTTTCATTTCCTCAAGCGCCCATTGCTGCCGTGGGGGACAACAGCCAGGGAACATGCAGCAGCATCCTGGGGAAGCTGTGGCAAGTAACACAGCAAAGGCAGCCCTGTGCAGGCTCCATTTTGCCCCTCCTGTTTACCTGTGTCGCGCTAGTATTTAATCACATCATTTCATGTTTTTTTTTTATCTTAGGACATGGGTCTCATTCACCCTGACAGCACTCAGCTCATGAGCAGCAAGTCAATGCGTTGTTCTCTTCTTGTTGCTCAGAGTTCACCCCTTGATGCATGGTATGGTATTTAAGCACTGCTCTGGCCACCCAAATCTTTGTATGGGACCTTCATTATCACATTGGTTTCTTCACAGAAAGCCCCTTTGTGTCAAGGGAGCATTTTCCCATTTCACAGGTGGGAGGAGAAGCCACTAGACAAGATGCTGAGGGACATTCGCAAATCCCAAGTCCTCAGCTCAGGAGACCCAGAGTCAGATCTTTGAGCAGTTGGTATTAAACAGCACTTTACATGCACAGTCTAAAAAAAACCCCATCTCCCACTGATCAAAGATTCAGTTCTTAGCACACAGGCTCCGAGTCACAGTTCAGCTATCCAGAAAACAAGGAGCACGAGAGCAGGGAAATGCTCGACTGAAAGACATTCACGTGCTGCATCTGTGGCAGAGGCAGGGTCAGGATTCTGTTCTCCAAGGAAGCACTGGGGCTGCTCCTGCGTGCTCCCTGCTCTGCCCATGGCATATCAGCCAACTCCTCCCGCAAAATGTAGCTCACAGTCCTGTCTTTAAGGGCTTCTCAGAAAGCATTGCAGAGAACTCGTCTTCAAGCTCTTATATGTGAAGTCTTAGAAAATATGTAAAAATCATTCCCAGCTGAATTTCAGTGACTGTGAATATATAGTTCCCTGGTAGAATAAATATTTAAAAACATAAATAGGGGAACATCTCTCATAATACCTGCAAAACATGGGAATAATTCTACCTGGGTTCCTCATATCGCATCAGCCTCCTCAACCACTGTTACACAAACAGGTGGTTTTGGCATAACACCTGCATTTCTTTTCTTTGGCAGAAAAATACAAGCAACCTCTTTATTTCAGTCGTGAATGCTCAGTCCTTACAGTGAGGCCATGTCCCCTGGACTGTTTAGAAATGGAAAGGATCTTAATGTCCATCCTGAAGACACTTCAAAGGCCTCCCAGCCCATAGACATTCGGCACCTCCGTGCCCAGCAGTCTCCCAGCACTTGAGTTAAAACGAATGCGGCAAGTGGTTACACTTCCCCAATAATCCAAAATTTTAGCCTTGCCTTAGCAAAAGCAGGACAGTGGAGGCTTTGCCTGAATCTCAGTGTAGTTTTAAGTCATGCAGATATCCTGGGATTTGCATGCTGCAGTAGATGATTTATTTGTTCATCCATTTGTGTGAATAATACATGAGTGAAAGACACTTGAGTCTTCTTGTGCCATAAGGAAAATACATCCATTACAGCCTGCTGATTGAGTCTTGAATTTCAGCCCGTCAACCCAAACAAACAAGGTAAACATTGCAAACACAAAACCACAGCTTATCAATTGGCACTCCTCCACTGCTCGCCTCCTCAAAACAGTGCTGACATTTATGATCATTGCTGCAAGTCTCCCTCAAAGCCCTCATCTGGGTTACCATGTAGACTTTCAAATGCTCTCAGCAATGCCTTATTATTCACAGAATTAATTACTAAATAGCACCCTCATATGCCATTGTATGAACTTTGCATCTAAAAGCATCTATTTATTCAGTCCAACAACCCACTCGAGCAAGTAACATCGCCTCTCTTTCCATGTTTGCAACTAAAGAGTCGCAGGAGAGTTACTTTGAACTGTCAGCCTTGGATTTCCATGGCTGCTGTAGAGTCCTAATGTGAAAGTAGGGAATTGTATAATTCATGACGACAAGCTGTCTCCATTTGGAATTTTCTCCCGAGGTCACTACTTGGAGAACAATGCAAAAGGCAAAGCAGACACTGTTGCAAGAGCCTCATCTCTAGGCTGGATGCAGAAGGTGAAGATCTCCCTCACCCCGCAACAAAGCCACGCTGAGGAATGACCACGCAGCGGCTGAGAGTGTGCAGGTCCTGCAATGAGCCACCTGCACCACCGGCCTCTTGTCTAAAGAAAAAGCCCCACTTTCTAGCCCTGCGATGGGGCTTTTCTGACCACTCGACGCTGATTGCCTTCTTTAGCAGGGTTGGAATCTGAAGGTCCGCTTTGTTGATCAAGCCATGCTGCATGTCCAGGAGATGAAAAATATCATACTGAGTAACGGGTCAGTAAGCCCTCAAAGCACGCTGTAAACTAAACATGGTTTTATAACCCTTCTGAGCTGTCACTGTGTAATATGTCTCTGTTTTGAAGGCATGGTCATGCAAATGCTTTCAAGCACAAGATGCTGAGAAGCCCTGGGCACCACATCACTGTGTCATTAGCTACATTCATCTTACCTGTCAATGGCAAATTTTCTATCTGTGTAAGTGCTCAAAGCAGGCCAGTGTAGGGCCACAAGCTGTACCACCACTTCCCTGTATTACCCACAGCCACGTTGCTGTTTTTCAGCAAACATTCTTACTATGGAATGTGGCTGGTCCTCTCTGCTCGGGGGCACTCAGTACTTCAGGAAGGCAAGAGTTGTCCTGTACATGGGAGCCTTGCAAGCCTGAGTAACCAGTAAAGGAGCTGCAAATGCAGGAGAATCTCGCAGCTCCTGCTCCTTCCTGACCCCAGCAGGTACCTGCATCAGGGTCAGTGCCTCCAAGCAGCTGTCAGCAGTATCTTCCTTCTGTACAAGGGTCCAGCTTGCAGTCATGCAAGGCAACAGCTCCTGCTCAGACCCACAGCAGCTCCTGAGCCAAACCTCCATTCCAGCACTGAGCCCAGTACCACATTCTGTGGCTTAGTCATCCTGTTCTGTCCTCTTAGGACTAAGAGCCATCAGGTTTTGGGTTAAATATTCTGATGGATTTAGATGTCGAGAAAGGTCTGGACTTCACTGAGAACACAGAACAGAGGAGATCTCCTGAAGGCACCTTTTGTCTCCTGCTATCACAGGTCTCCATCTCCTGAAATCTATTCGTAGTGGCAAAATTTTCATACTGCAGCCTTTGGAGCCAGCCTTTTCCATGGGGTAAATGGCTAGCCTCGAGTAGATATTTTTTTTTTTTAGCTATAGTTACCTGCAAGTTTTAGCAAAAATGAGAAAGGGGCAACATAAGTTCAAACCTTTTCAAGTTAAAGAGGACTTAGAAACCATTATCCTACGAAGAAAGGCTGAGGGAGTTTGGGTTGTTGAGTCTGGAGAAGAGAAGACTCCAGGGACACCTTACTGCAGCCTTTCAGTACCTAAAGGGGGCTTATGAGAAAGATGGGGACAGACTTTTTAGCAGAGCCTGTTGCGATAGGCCAAGGGGTTTTAAACTAAAGGAGGGTAGATTTAGACTAAACATGAGGAAGAAATTCTTTGCAGTGAGGGTGGTGAAACACTGGAACAAGTTGCCCAGAGGGGTGGCAGATGCCCCATCCCTGGAAACATTCAAGGTCGGGTTGGATGGGCCTCTGAGCAAACTGGTCTAGTTCAAGGTGTCCCTGCTCATTGCAGGGGAGCTGGACTAGATGACCTTTAAAGGTCCCTTCCAATCCAAAGCATTCTGTGATTCTATGTCTCTTATTTCCTGAGAAAGAACCCAAATAAGTTACTAAAAATTATTCAGTATTTTCTCACACTGTCTCTTTAAAAAGAAGAGGAGAAAGCCCCTACTTGTGTGTACTAAAGAGCAGGTATAAATACGATGGTAGCAGGTAGACTGTTATATCAGTAATACCTTCAGTTCTTTCTCATTTCCCCACTCAGACTGATGAAGGATGCTAATCCTTCTTTGAGGCACCCAGCTCTCCTTCCTTCACTGGTTAGGTATCACTCAGCCTTGTGAATTCCCTCCTGGAGACAGCAGCTCTGTTCTGAGCATTTCAGCACTTGAACATCACACTATGAGAGTCTGCTTTTCACAACTTTCTTCAAACAGCCACAGGAACAGAGTTTTATTTTTGATGCTAAAGATGCTCCCCAGGCTTCTGGCTTGAAGCACGTTGGCAAGGTCTACCAACCTTCATGCTACAGGGATTCCAGTATAGAAGACCAAAATTCATGAAGTGGCTGAGAACTAGAAAAGACTCTGCTTTAAAAGGAAATAAAGAAGCCGGTCTAGAAGATTATCCTTAGTAATCCTGGGTGGGTGGGTTTCTTTTGCATTTTTTTTTAACTAAGATTTTAAACATTATTTCCAACTGTCAGGAAATTAATATCGTAAATGCAAAGACTGCTGAACATAAATGGAGGCAGGTGGCAGAAGGAGATAGAGGAGGGAAGAAAGGGAGAACAAGATGAAGAGCAGAGGTGAACATGATGTCTTCCTGTCCCGGATCTAGAAGACTCCATGCATGAGCACTCACATGGACATGTATTGAAGGAAAAAGCCCTTCTCCCACTCTGGCAAACCCCACATCAGATGCAGTCTCACCCCTAAAAACACCCAGCGCTGAGGGACTGTCCACAGTACCTTTGCACTTCTCCACAGACAAAATGGCCTGTAATCCGGGAGCTCTAGCCCCCGTGGAGAGAGTAGATTGAAGGCAGAAGAACAGTATTGTAAGAGCCCCTCTCCACTTTGCAGCTTGAACAAGGTGTAGGGAAGGGTCTCCACTGTGCCCGAGGCTCTTTGGGTGCCATTACAGCTCCTCGCTGCACTGACACCAGCCACAGCTTCCCAAATGCACAGGCAGCCAGGTGGGGGGAAGCCAACCACAGCAACGGCAGCGTTTCTCCTCCTTTTCCAGCGTCACCTACCACAGATGCTGGGGATCTTTCCCCACAGCCACCTCTTCCCCAGCAAGTTCAGCACTCACCCAGAGACTTAGCATGCTGGATGTGCATGGTGTCTTTCATAATATTTCTCTTTTAATAGTAAGGCATCGGAATATTTCTTGCACTACTGAGTGAATTTCTTTTTTTCTCTTGTCAAACCTAGAAAAACTCAGATGAGCGGATGAAGGTTCACGTACAAGAAATCCTCAAGGCTCACAGGCAGACAGAGCAATTCTGAGGAGTTTGGGCGGGTGCTTTTCCTCAGAGATGGGGCTACCTGGTCCCTTCTTCCTCTGACCAGAGGGATATAGAAAGAAGCTGGCTTCGCTAATTCGATTGCATCTCTGCACATTGCACCAGGCAAGGCACTAAGTTTGAACCTCAACTTTGTCATCCAGCAGCAGCTTTTCCTTGAAGGTCCTCCCACTCCTGTATCAACAATAACCTTTAACAGAAGTAGCAATTAAGCAAGGAAGCACCTTATATGCTCATTTGATCTCCCTTTCTCCCTTGTGCTCTGTTGCAGCAAAAGCTGCACATTTCCTAGTGATTCCTTCCTTACACCTCCCTTCTTAGTAATGCTGTCTCTATGCCATGGTTTCAGCTTTCATTAGTTTCCTTCCTTTCTCCAAGGGAAGTTACATTCCCACTGCCTCTTTCCAGAGCATGCATTGGGTTATTGTGCCCATAATTTCATTTTGCACAAGTTCTTTCGAACGTAATCCACAGTCCCCTTGGAACAGAAAAGCTGTAGCTCTTTGAACCATGTTATTTAGCTATTGCTTGGCTGCACTTAAAGAAAACATCAACCTGAAGAAGTGCACAGCCTCGCAATCCTAACCTCATACCACGCAGTATTTCATTGTATTATTCATATATAATGAGGTCCTGCAGTGTGGTCAGGAGCAGAGCTGTACAGACAACGCTGGGATGTGTCACGGTGGTGCAACAAGCCTTCAGCATCGAGACCATTAGAAAAACCTTCAAGAGGTGAACTGGCACTTTGTTGATGGACAAAACTGGTGGTGAGGAGGATAGTACAAGTTATAGGAAACAAGATAACAGGAAAGGTGATGAATTATAATTAATTCATTTACCCACATAGGAATTTGATCCCCCATGTTTGACTATTTTTTTCTTTTCCAGAAACTAGAAATGTCTCATTTCTTTTATTAATTGTGAATCTTTTACTACCTGAGTGAAAATTACACTGACTTTATATACAGGACCCCAGCAACCCTGTGTGCCATGAAACTGCAGCAGAACAGGGTAGAAATCCTCCAGTAACATTAAGCTCATTAAAAATTGAGTTTTTACTGAATAAAACATGAAAATGAATAATGCAGTCTGCACAGTATTCCTTGTGTTATTAATTTGATGGTAAGTTTAATTAACTTAATGCTGCCCTAAATTTTAATTTTCCTTCTGCTGCGGAATCTCAGGCGAGAAATGCCAAAGGGCATTATAGAAGTTTTAGAGAAATTGCTGGGTATTGGTGCGGGTGAAGCGGAGACAGCTGGAGTTGTTGGGGATGTAAGGCACAAGCAACTGTGCAGGAGAGCAGAGTGCAAACCTTGGTGTCCTGCTTTAACCCAGCAGTTGGCAACTAAGCACTAGACAGCCACTCACTCATCCCTCCCCCTTCTCCCCCACAGCGGGATGGGGAGGAGAAATGGACAAAAGGGGAAACTCGTGGGTTGAGATAAAGACAGCTTGATAAGGCAACAAATGAAATGCTAATAACACTAATATTGATAATAATAATAAAATATGCAAAACAAACTATGTACAATAACATATTCTCATCGCTCAATGACCGATTTGCAGCCAGTCCCAGAACAGCAACTGCAGAATTTGCAGGTTTCCTGGAGCTCCCAGATTTCATGGATTTCGCCAAACTCATGAATTTCGCATAATTCCCAAAAAAGATGGAAGTCCTGGAAAAGTTCAAACTCCCAGAAAAGACAGGATTCGAACTCCCGGCAAAGAAAAGAGCTCCCTTACCCCCAGCCAACCCCATTCATAAACTGAGCATGCTGTCTATGGTATGGAATATTTCTGTTGGCCAGCTTGGGCTGGCCGCCTGGTTCTGCTCCCTCCAAGCTCCTGCACACCTGCTCATCAGCTGAATATGAAAAACTGAGGAAAGTCCTTGATTTCTTAAAAACAACTGAAGACATCAGTGTATTATAAACATTTTTCTCATACTAAATCCAAAACAGAGCAGCTACTGGGAGGAAAATTAACTCTGTCATTCCAGTCAAAATCAGGACATTTGGTCACCTGAGTCTTCCAAAATCACCAGTAATTAAACAGCACAGAAGGGTCACGCTGAGGGATAAAAAAACCCCACAGAATTTCTTTCTTCCACCAGCTAGGGTAGGCTGAGGTAGAATTGGGAGGATATGGAGTGGCCCATGACCCTATGCTTAAGGAGCTTTTCCAACTGAGATGTATGTCATTGAAGTCACATAACGATTACTTTTGCAATGAAAATTTACATTTCTGAGCCCAGTTCGGTGGCTGACTCATCACAAAGTCCGTAAAGCTGACAGCATGAAGGGCATTTCTTATGAGGAGATTCTCCAAAAGAAAGCATGCTCTAGCAGCAAGGACCATCATTAATAAAATGGTGTCGTCACAGTTGCTTGGATGTGTGTCCCACTGATATGGCCTCTGAGCTCCCAGCCATGCCATGATCTGACAGGTTTTATCTCCTGGACAATTTGCCCACAGGGCTGCAATCATCATCCTGCAGCTGGCATTGGTGTCTTTGTGTATTTACGACCACCCACTAAAGATCCGCTGTAGAGAAGATTTTTCACTCACTCTCCAGGCAGTGAGATGTATCCCAGGAGGAGACATTCAGGAAATTACCTATTATCCATATATCTATTTGGCAGGGCTCCAAGTATAGCGGGATAGAATCAGTCTACCCTTACACAAGGGCAAGAGCCTGACTGCCTTAAAGCCCAGGAGGTCCAAGGTGGTCCAAGGGCTGTCAGTCATGGAGAAAGACACCCAGGAGAGGAGGGACCAAGGTAAATGCAGAGTTACTCTTTGTGCTTTAGTTAGTCTAGCAGCTAGACCTTGTACAGTTCAGTAAATCTGGGTACACAAAATAGATATCTGCGATTCAGTTTTTTCTTGGATTTTCTGTTGCATGGAGAAACACATTCTGATGTATTGCAGACCTGCTTTCTAGCAAACTTTCCCCATTTCCTCGAAGTTTTCACTGGTATATTAAGTAGTCATGCTGGTGGCCGTCTGCCAAGCAGCTCCTTTCATTTGCAGATACAAAACAGGATCCTCTGAAATAGGAGCTGCCACTGACAGCCAAGAAATTACTTTTGTCTAGAAAACAGTACATTTGGCTCTTTGAAGAACCAACCTTTTTGCCCTCGTTTTCCAGGCCAGTGGAGCACAATTCCAGCACCGTCATGCACATCTGCCTCTGTAGATTTTGATTTCCAGCTTTCACCCTTCCAGTATCACATCAAAGATGCTTGGTCCCCATGTGCAGTCAGATGGTGGGTCCCTGTCTCCCAGGTCCTCCTAAGCCTGGGGCTGCACTGCGAAGGAGAAAAGCTACCATAACCCTCCCCCTATTCCCCTCTGTCCTGGTATACATCCCTCTGAGACAGAGATGGCCTGGCAAGAAGTCACTTACCCCCAGCTGGTTGCTACTTCCATGAGGCAAGAGGGTACCAACATGCCTGGTGTCAGCCAGAAACCAGTAATAAACCACTCACATGAATTTCTTGTATCAGGTATGACTGACAGCTTGTACAGTAACAGGAAACATAAGATTGAGAGCTCAGGGACAGAAGAAACTTTCAGCTCTTGGTCGATTAACGGTTTGTTCACAATCTTATTGAGAACCTAAGAGGACACCTGATCTGCCACAGGACCATGAGTGCTTCCCATATGGAGAAGGCAGGACCTTCACCATGGATTAAAGATCCATCAGAAGTGGGGATGAAAAAGGGACCTGAGGAAGATTTAAATCCAAAGGGGATCCCACGCAGACCTCAAAGAAGGGTTTAAATACTAACATATTTAATCAGTCTCAGAATATAAAGTACGACCTGGGCAAGCAAGCATGGCCAAGTCAGAATAAGGAGACATGATCCTAGAATAGATCAGCAAAATGTAGGGGTTTTTTTGTTTTCCTAACATATCTTTATAAACCTGTATGACAGACTTCTGTAGTTTAGGTCCATTAACTAGCTATTTTCATTTGCTTTAACTAGAACCTGACTTGACTTTTAGGGGATTCTATTCAGTCTCCACCAGTGGAGGGACTGGTATTTTGAGGGTGTTCATGCAAAGCCCCTGAGGTCTCTCCCAGGCATCCAAGGGCACCACGTTACACCTCCACCTGGCTGGATGATCTACAGGGCTTACCTCTGCTCCTGGTATTTGGTGTTCTCCACTCCCAGTAAGTATCACACACTTCTTCAGTAACTGGGTGGCGTTCACAGCAAAACCAAGAAAGAGCAAAGGGCCTGCCTATTAAAGATATTGAACTACCCAAATAAACTGGCAGGCACTAGTACCTTCTGAAAGCAGAGAGGCATTGAGCCTAATGCTGACGGTCCCTCCTATCATCAGTAGAGATAGGCTCCTCTTAAGCAGACTTAGGACAGGGGCCTGACTTGGGAGATCCCAGGCACCTTTGGAACACCCAGAATGAGGCTGCTCCTCCTCTTGATCAAGCTCAGTTTTCCCCTCTGATTATCAAGAGAACCAGACACTGGCCTCTTGCCATGGAAATTAGCTTTTTATCCCTTCCTCCTCCCAGCACAGCATCCACTCGCAGGTATAGGCAGCTATATGCACTACAGTTCTGTGCAAAAAGCCCTCACATCTTGAAAGCAGACTTTCAAAATCTATAATTAATATATTTTAACTCAAGAACATTTAGGCTCACTCCAGTATTAAGTCCAACATAAGCAAGAGAAGATCTACCCGTAGTGCCATTTTGCTTTATGTTTTTCAGACTACTCTATTTGCAGAGTTATAATAGCACTGGTTTTTCTTAAAACAAGTGATTGTCACTTCTTCTAAAATTTATTCTTTTCATTTAGTTCCTTTTTCTAGAGGCTGGTGGATATTCCTTCTCCTCACCGTTTCCAGTGGAAGGTGAATAGCTCCCTCAAGTGCCCCATTCAGGCCCTCATCTGATGGAAAAGCAGAGCTGACATCTCCCTTGGGAATCCCTCTGCCTGTTCTGCAATTCAAACTGCTCCTTATGACCCAGCAGCTGGAATATGAATCAAAAACACAGCCCAAGACAGCAATTACCATCAAAGCTGCAGCCTTTCCTTCCCTTCCCTCCTGTTTAAGTGCAATAAAAATGTGGAAAAGGCTCATCTCAAAATCTGGAAGTTTGGAGAAGGAGAGTAGGTCTCTAAGCAGGAAAAAAAAAAACCCTAAGCATATGTTTAAAATAATTGTTTTGTTGCAAGTAATTTTTCATTGTCTCATTTTGGAAGCTTTCATTCCGTGAAAAGTGGCATTATAGACATCAGTGGTGTGAGAATCCCATACTTTAAACTAACCTTTCTTGGTCCAGTAGGAAATACTGGTAAAACAGATATGACAAATAATAAATACTGTTAAAAAAGCCATTTATCTCATTAGAAAAGTATTCATTTCAAGCTGCATTTACAAGCAAGCCAGTAACTCTTTCACAAAGACGCCTTTTACCCAACAACCCCAGAGGTTGCTCAGGGCCATGCCCTGGCAGGTTTTGAATGCCTCTAAGGCTGGAGACTCCATAAGCTCTCTGGGCAACCTCTGCCAGTGTTTGACCACACTCACAGTAAAAAAGTCTTATGTTTAAACAGAATTTGCTGTGTTTCAGTCTGTGCCCATTGCCTCTTGTCCTGTCCCTAGGCACCAATGAGCAGAGCCTGGTTCCATCTTCTTCACTCCTCCCATCAGGCATTCATTCACATGGGTAAGATCCCCAAAGCCTTCTCTTCTCCAGGATGAACAGTCCCAGCTCTCTGCAGATGCTGTAGAGATTTAGATGAATTTAGAGAATTACAGGTGCTGCAGTCCCTTCATCTTCATGGCCCTGCACTGAACTCACTGTAGCAAGCCCACGTCTCTCTCATACTGGGGATCCCAGCACTGGACCCAGATGTGCCTCACCAGTGCTGAACAGAGGGGAAGGATCAGCTCCCTCGACCTGCTGGTGACCCTCTGCCTAATGCAGCCCAGGAGGCTGTTGGTTGGTGCTGCAAGGGTACATTGCTACCTCAAGGCCAGAGACTTTTCTGCAGAGCTGCTTTGCAGTCGGCCTTCCCCCAGTGCGTACTGGTGAATGGGGCTGTTCCTCCCCAGGTGCAGGACTTCGCATTTCACATCACTGAACTTCACCAGGTTCCTTTCAGCCCATTTCTCCAGCCTGTAGAAATCCCTCTGGATGGCGGCACAACCATCTCATTTATCAACTGCTCCTCTCAGTTTTGCATCATCAGCAAACTTGCACTCTGCCATCCAGGTGATTAAAACAGACGTTAAACATTATTGGCCTCAGTACAGACCCCTTGGACACACCGCTAGTGACTGGCCTCCAGCTGGACTTTGTGTCGCTGACCACAATCCCTTGTGCCCGGCTGTTCAGCCAGTTTTGAACCCACCTCACTGTCCACCTATCTAGCCTGCACTTCGTCCCTTTCTCTGTGAGAAAGTTATGGGAGACAGCATCAAAAGCCTCGCTAACGTCGAGATAAACAATACGCACTGCTGTCCCCGTGTTCTCCAAGCTAGTCATTTCATCCTTTCATCTCAGAAGGCAACGTTTGGTCAGGCACGATTTCTCCACCATGTCCCCTCCGTTCTGGAGGGTAAGAGGGCATAACAGCACAGGCAAGGCCATCCCACGCCAGCCAGCCTCGGAGCAGAGAGAGGTCGCATGCACGTTTCATTGACTGGTGTGTAGGTGGTGATGTGGGGAATTAAAAATTAGTTCGATTTTGCTATAGCTTTAGTTTAATTTTGTTATATAATTTTGCATCTATGTTAAAGTAAGAGTTAAACACTGTTATTCAGTTTAGTTTTGTTCTTTGTAAT
>Ga0065711_1045004_pt1 | contig 13748 bp, 7 predicted proteins | sample Hoacrofraction12_FD_59098 | JGI IMG/M metagenome (GOLD analysis project Ga0065711, IMG submission 59098) | Hoatzin crop microbial communities from Cojedes, Venezuela - Epithelial fraction 12 v2 (version 2) | ecosystem: Host-associated > Birds > Digestive system > Esophagus > Crop | place... | reverse complement strand
CCCCCCCCCCCAGCAGTGCCACGTACAGGCTGAACACAGCAAGAGGGGAGGTGCGTTCTACCCTTCAGCCATTTCAGTTCCTAATTGCGTGTCTGTGCCTGGCTGTCACTCGCCTTCCCATGCGGGCAGCAGCCTCGCCACTCAAGACAACTTCCAGCCATCTCGTCACTGTTCGGACCGCAGAACCATCCTGATGACATTACAAACTTGTGCTAAGAACTAATCCAGCCAGCCGTCTGAGCGGATGACCGATGACCTCCGCTGTGCCAATGTTTCTCACGTGCATGAAGTTCTACAAAATGCAGATTTTCCTCCACGAAGAGGTATAACGAACAACAAGAAAGCGACCTCCTAGCACTGCACCTACACACGCACTGCTTTCAGCAAAGCTCTCCCAAGGTAGCGTGGCCTAAGGCACAGAGGCTGTGCTCCCTTGTAAAGCGACCTGCGAGCAGGCTCGGAGCTCTGGAAGAGATGAGCCAGCGCAGTGATCTGTTACACGCACAGTGCTCAGGAAGGGACGGTCTTTAAACAGGAAACCTACACCAAGAAAAAGCGCCTTGTTAACTCTTTAGGCCCTGAGGCTTTGGTAGTAAAACATATGGTCAGAATTACCAGCCAAAGCAAAGCAGAACAGCTCACTGCGGCTACAATGCCCTAGGAATACCTTACCTTGGTTTACAACATTAATTTTTTATAATATGAAGAACCAAAAACTTATTGGCAGCAAGCAGCACTTTCCTGCAGTGCTCAATTCTTAAAGAGATTTCTTATGAAAGAGAGGCCTGTCACGATACATACAGATGCTTTTCAAATGGAAAGGTGAATTCTTTCCAAAAGGTATTCCTGGATTCTAGGCAAAATAACCATTTCCAAAAGCTTCAGGGCTAAATTTGAAGCAGGTAAGAGGTTTTCTTCTCCTTAAGTAATGCAAATGGGAAACTTGATTGATTTTTCAAACATATTACTGTTAAAAATGAAAGTTGAACGTTTCTGAATGTAAAGATCACCACTGTAGACCTCTAAGACAACCCAAAGTTACACAGCGTTAAGTATCACACCTTTCCTTAAAAAGTGCAAATTCTTGGAAAGTCATCAAAAGCGTCTACTTTGTTAGAGGCTAGGGTCCAAGCTCACTGGGGGCCAGTTCTTTTGTTCTCCTGCTTTGCAATGCAGGCCTGCGTTTATTCACCCCAGAGGCTGCGGCTCTGCTGGCTTCTGATGCAACCCCTCGTATCTCTCACTCCGTGGGGGATTCAGATCCTGGGCCCTGCCCCCAGGCAAAACATATGTTCCACTCCAACCTGACTCCAACACGGGGGTTTGCAAGGGAATAATTGTTTTATGTTTATTAATCACCTGCATGCAAATAGGTGCCAATACCAACTCCAGGCAGACTCTCTGCCAGACTCACACGATCTCATAGCACCACACCCCGGTCTGGGTGTCTGAAATAATGAGTAACTCCAATAAGGAGGCATCGCTGCTTCGATATGCAGTGACAAAAATATCACATCAGCTCAGCCACCCTGCAATGATGACTTTGAGAAGAGAAACAAGAAACCTGCAAAAACATTCAACAGCAGTGGTAAAATAAATCAGAAATGCTGCATATTAAGCTTAACAAATACATTAATGCAACATGAAGGGGTGAGATTTCACCCACGGAACTGGAACAGTCAGACTCCGCTCATGTTCAGTGTGACCTGCCAGGAGAAAATATTCAGGCTGGGGACTTCCTTTTCAAAAACCTTTTCGAATGTTTAAGATGACAAAATAAATTTTCACAAACTGTTTCAGACAGTTATATACCATTGGCCTTAAATAAAAGCCATTGCAGCAATCACAACAAAACCAGCTGATAATTCAACTCTTTCTGGTAAGAGTTAAACTACAAGCCCTGATGGGACTTCAGTTAAGAACTAGCTTTAAGTAAGGGCAGTCGTAAGAGGCAGGAAGAGTTAAGGCACTGAAGCTGCAACCTTCTTTATGACATTAAGCGAGCCTCGGTCTCTAATCCAGTTCTTTCATGTTCAGTAAAATGGGAATACTTGGTCTTTAAGATTAGCAACTTACTGGGGAAGAGACTAACAAACATTCTCAAACACACTGCTGAGGCAAGACCAGAAAAGCTTTGACAAACACAGTTAGGTCTGTCACTTACCTTTCCCACCTGAGAACTCGGGTGTTACGCCATGCCACACAAGTAACACACAATCTTGTACACATCCGTCCTTCTATTTCCAAGGTTCTTTCTCCAAGGTTATTGAAACGTCAAACAAGCAAGAGCATTTTAAATGGTTAACTCTTTCAATGCAACTTCAAGTAGGGAAGCAGTCTCGATGAAAATTACTCAGAAGAAGCACTTCTGGGCAGAGTGCAGCCATCAGCCACGTGATAATTGCCTGAGGCTGCTCCGTGACTGGAGTTCTGATATGGAAGCATCATCTAGAGCCTAGACAGATCAGTGATTATTCTCATGGAAAGAAAGCTCCAGCTAGTTAAGAGTAATTCAAAGATCTTTGAGAATTGCTGCAGTTTTATTTCTCACTGAACCTCTTTCATATTCTTCTAAATGTACAGACACATCAACTAAGAAAAACCATGCAACTGATAAATATTTTAAGTACAAACCGATGTAACGTAGTTATGAGCCTACTGTGCCAGCAGCAGAATGTTCTTTTGCAGTAACAGAACCATGGCCAGGTGAGTTAAAAATGACACTAGCATTTTAAAACCCATTCCACTTGAAAATCTGTTCTTTCACCCTTCACTTGGATTAGACTGAAACAAAAGATTCTATGTTAGATTACAACAAAAGCAGATGAAGTCTTTGACAACCTGATTATTATTTTTTTATAAAGCAAACAGTAGTAACATCTTTGGAAAAATGAAGTAGATGCTGTTTGTTTAGCATGAAACACTTGCCCGGTGTTTGCTGAGCTTTAACACTCAGTTATGAGAGTGGACGACAGCACACTGATAGTTACAGTTTGCCCCCACACAAGAAAACTTATGGAGGGGGAGTCAAAAATCTCAGAAGAGGAAAGAAAGATAAGTAACTTGAATGTGCACCCATGAATAATAAATCAAGTTTCACCTTCACCACAGCACGATTTACTTAAATATGATTTACTGATACTCAGGAAGGATCAGTGGAATAAAAAGATAAAACCGGCTGTATAAATGTCAATCTTTATTCGATCTCCCAGTGCACTACATGACTTGTGTGCCTCAAATGAATAGAAAAAGATGAAAGTGAACAAAAAAAGACGACTGCTGAAGAAAGATCTCAGGGGTTAGGACATGGCTTTTGGAAGGGGTATATTGTCCACTTCATGGATGCCATCTTTGTCAATGAACCGGGCATTGAAAGAAGCCAGATTCAGGATGAAGCGTTTCTGAAGCTGTTCAACAAAAGACAAAAAAGACAAAAGAGATGAGAGTCATTCAAAGCTTAAATAAAAGAGGAGAGCATAATTTAAGGGATGTGCTGTTGCACATCAAAATTTCCATCCTGATTCTAGTGACCTGAAATATTAGGAAATACGAGTGGTTTTTTCACTGCTCAGGAATCAGTTAGTACGAGTTTGTTCTCTGCTATAAGACTATCCATGTTAGACAAGCCTAGCCTAGAGATGCAAAACAGAGAAGCCTGTTAATAAGGGAGACATTTAAGCAGGAAGACTAGAGTGGGCTACAACCTAGGGCACAAAGCATACGTATCAGAAAGCTACTTCAAACAGAACTTCTTTCAAGTACTTCTTCCTGAGGTTTCCCTAGATGTTTCTTCCCAATTACATTCAATTCAATCTCTTAAAGACAAGGCCAAAGAATATTTTCCTGCAATAAAAGCCTTGGAGTCTGAAATGTTTATTTATGTTTACACTAAAATTGATCACAAACTTTAAGGTCAAATCTTTTCCTCAGCTAGATATCACTTCACATGCTGGAACAGAAGTGCACTGAGAAGTACAGACTGGTGAAGTGTAAGTAGAAGTAGCAGAATGATGCTTGCGTTATGTTCAGAAGCAACATAAAAGGAAAAACTCGAAGACCGTCTGTATCAATATTATGCTAAGCATGGAAGAAGCAGAAGTAAAGAAAAGCAATTAAGCTTCAAGTTTACGTTCTGGAGCACATGAACCATACTAAGGCAATGCAAGTGCCCACAAATCCTTTTCCTCAGTAGCTATCCCGCATCTGGTCAATGTGCATTTATTACCCCTTCTGGCAAAGACAGCAAAAAAATGCGACAGGAGGAACAGGAAAATATCAGCAAATGAATGCAAACAAACATTCCTTTCTCAAGATCGTGAGGGCCTGAGTTTGGCAACTCACCTCCTCTAGACATTTTTTTAGGAGCTCCACAGCTTCCTCACGTGTGATACCTGAAAGAGAAAACATCCACAGATTGATTGAATTAGAGGCCATTTCTCTCAACAGAAACTTTATTAAATTTAAACAACTTTTCAGCTGAGCACCAAAACCTCTCCTTCCCAGCTCACAGAAAACACTTTCCAGATGTACTGAGGATGCCCTGCACCAAAGCACTCACACTGCAACAAGCCATTGAGAATCGATTTGTTACACTGAATGGGGAGCATGACGGAATTCTGCCTCCCATGGCCAGGGACCGGGCTTCGGAGAAGTCCAGCCGTCTCTCTCTCCTCGAGTTTATTACAGTTTTAAATCAGCTCCATCTGTCCTCAGCTGGCTGCAAGTCAGTGACAGTAGGCGGGGAGTGGTTTTAGGGCTACGTTCCCTGCTGGGTATTAGTTTTAACAACGGGAAAGGCACGTGTGTGATGCCCCTGCTATTCTCACACATTAGGATAAAATCCAGCACTCTATAGGGATGGCAAGCCATGACAAGGCATTGTAGCTCACTATTTTTCTCTTTTCACAGGAAACAGTGAAAATGGAGCAGCATCATTTCCAAGGGACATGACTAGAAAAACAACTAAGCTCTGTGGATCTCACAAAACCTGTTTCTAGAGTTTGTTCCAGACCTGCATCCACTAGTCAGGCAGAAGTCCCATCACAACAGAATTCTCAAGTTTATAGCTACATTTCTTGCAGGACATAGATGAAAGTATTACGAAGCAAACATCTCTGCTATGAGATTAAACTCAGCTTTCCACACAGGAGTAAAGCAGTTTTGTAGCTAAAGCCAAAGCTGTCAGACTAACAGCATTCCCAGCTTTATACATTTCCTCATCAGTAAAGCAGGGATGGGGCCATGTTTACTCCTTGGCAGTGTAAGAACTGGATAATGATTCTAAAATTAGAACTTTCGACAGGTACAGACATACAAAAAAAACTACAATCAACACCACCACGGGCTTAAAACTGTAAACCAAACCAACCAATCTTTATCACCACCGCTCCAGAGTACTGAAGACCATCTTGCTAGGAATACCTTTCTTCTTGTGTGTTTTTAATACATCACACACAAAGCTTATCCAAGATATGGAGCAACAGGATCTGGGACTGCCCTCTAAAGATTGATACTCTGGGAAAATGTACATGTCATAGCCAGCAGACAAGCAACTAGAAGATAAAGTTAACAAAACATTATTTATTAAAACCAGACTACTAGCAGCTAATGGTCCAGGAAAGTCTAGTCATTTTTTCAGAATAAATTGAAACTTCCTTCATTTACAGCCTGTTATGCTTCAAACACGAAAACACTTTCAGGAGTTGACTAGTTTCACATTACCATTTCAACAAAACCAGAAGGCAATCTTTAAAGCTGCATTTATTCTAACAACAAGTCAAGTTCAAATCTGTAGCACCACAGCCACTGTGCTAGACGATCGACTCGGCAAACATCAGTCTCCCAGTTCAAGCCTTTAATTTATTAATCGTCAACAGGAGAATGTTCTTCTCCGTAAACTCCACTTACTCGGTTTGTAATAGCGGTCGAGGATGCTGAGGGTAAGGAATGCACCGTATCCGTGTGCTGCAAAAGGAGCTTTCGCCAGAGCCGCAAGGTAATCCATGTAGTAAAGGGCAGGACCTTCGTGGTCATCGTAGCCAGCCAGGAGAAGGTTGACGTGGTAAGGGGTCTAGAGACAGAAGCGATGTTTTCATTAAAGCAGCCACACCCAAATCTTTGAATCTTAATTCCCCATGCCACCTACAGAACAGAGACATATGGGTTTCACAATTCTTTGCCACAAAATGCTGCTAGCAACTACATCCACGCTGTCTGCAGGAGATTACAGATCTCAGTCTAAAAATGATTAGGTCTTTTGGTAATACGGAATGCAAAAGCCAGTAAAAACATAAAACTCCAATTCTCCTGAAGACTAGTTGTTCTGGGCTTTTTTGAAAAAAGCTTTCATAGCACATTCAAACTTAAGCAAACTTTAATTATGTTTTCACAACAGATTCTTTCACCTCAGCATAAAACTTGTGGACCTTTACTGTCAACATGTGAGCACAATGTGAACATTTTGCCGTTTATAAGAACTTCTTTGTTAATTTAGCATGCTCTTTTCTCAGCCACCCTACAGCTAACCATAAGCCATTTTAGCACGTATGAAAGCTTACATACAGTGCAAAAGTTATGCACAGTATTGCGCTGTCTTGTTAATTAGCAGTTAGATTTTTATTGCACGTACCAAGTTTAATCTTTAATATTAGGATAACTTGACCAAGTGAGTGAAGAAGATCTCAGGAATTGGTTTGTTTCTATTCAAAACGGACTACTGAGACACTGCAACATCACGTTAGCAGTGGCTTTCTTGTTTGGTTGGAAACAGTCTTCTTAAACTAGAAATTTAGTCTGCCTTATCTGCTGCCTTCTCTGATTCTTGTTTATGACTTCAGCAAGAGCCCATCAAACAAGATTGAGAAACACCTACAGCTTCTCCAAAAAGACCATGCAACTGCATTAATGTAACCGTGCCTTTTTACTGTGCTCTGCTTGCAAGTCTAGCGATTCCTTAGCTGTTTCCTTCATGGTTTAGGTTTAGTGTGTTGCACCATAACAAATAAAGCAGATATCCCTATACCTCTTCTTCTAAGATGTGTACTTCGTAAGATCATGAAACACACATGCACTGTATTATTTTTAAATGTAGGCTCAGAAGAAAATTTTGGAATTTTATCTATTTTCTAAAACCTGCTTTTATATACTTCCAATATTTTCATATTTATATAATGTTTCTTATTAATCATACTAACAGGATATCTCTTCAAATGCTGGAAAGTTTAGATCAACAAAGCAACAAAATAAGAAAACAGTGATGATGCAACTAACAACAGATTAGAACAAGCAAGCACAACTTTGCCCTAAAGCCAAAACATTAGCTTTACTACAAGAAAAAGTTCATTTTGATAATAAGCACAGTGAATTTGCACTAAAAAAATATTACAGGATACTTTATTTTGACTTTCACCAGATAGTAAGAAAGAATAAAGCAGGCTACGGTTATATAGCAAACATCACTGTAAATCGTGTGATTTAATCTTCAAAGCATTCAAGAATCTTTGGAACCAAGTTACCATGCAGCTGTACTCGTTTAATTAGTCTGTATTTCATCATTTATTTATTCTGAAACATCACACAAGTTGGTATTTAAGAGCCGTGACACAAGATCACTCAAATTATTGTGTGACTTTGAATTACCAACATTGGCATATGCGAGATGCTCAACCATAAATAAATGGTGTTATACAGACTTGAACAAATCTGTAAGCTGTTTTGCAGTTGTAAGTTCTCCCGCTAATGGTCTATGAGACAACTTTTTAAAACTCAAATGTAAATCAAGCATCCTCCATGCCTTCCTATTATTATTGAAGAAAGGCAGGATTTAAACATTGGAAAACATATATCATCTATTTACTACTTCCATGATTACAAATGACATTTGCAGACTGCACCTTTCCCTGCTGTCTTAGTGGGACTAACACCTCTGTGCTGGGACCAGTATTCCTTTGACATCTCAACCCTTTTGTCCATTCCAAAGGCAGCCCTGGACTTCGTCACTAAATCCATGCCAACAGTTCTAAACTCATTTAGAAGCCTGGTATAATTAAAACGCTACCAAATGAGTGGGTGACTGACACTCCAGGAGAGATTCATTTTTCTTTCCCCCCAAACTTACCTTCCTATTAGAGGCAATATTTCTCATCCCAAGCAGCTTTGCACTTCATGCTGTTTGATTTAAAATAACTACAGCAATTAAGAGATGTGTGAAATTCTTCAGAATTTGCAGCTGAAGAGAAGAGCTGTGACAAATACGCCAACCCAAGGAGATCTGCAGCGGGAGGTGGGACGGTGACAGGCAGCGGCGTGACATCTGGCGGAAGCCAAAGCCACAGCAAGGGGGGAAAGGTGGGCGTGAGGAAGCATCCCGCCAAGCGTGGACAGGAGAGAGGAACTGACAGCCTGCCTTTGGACGCAGGCCAGACCCTCTCACCTATAATTAAACACAGCACCGCAACAAGAAACTGAACTTCATCGGGTTTGGAGGGGCAGGGGGTTATTTTTCCTACTCCCCACCACCACACAACCTCAGCAGTGTCTTAAACGTACGAAACCCAGCACTCGGTTCAGCAGGTGAATCAGGTGAGATGCTGGGGCAGGTGACAGTGGAAGAGGAACTGCAGCCCCACTCACCGATGCGAAGCCTGCTGGCTCCAAAGCAGTTTCTAGGTTTGCTTCAATTGCAACATACGAACAGAAATCAACAAAGATTCTTTTCAGATCCTACTCTGGAGCACAAACTCCTCATGTTAAAAAGAGAAATGTCATGAAAAAACACATTGACTATTCAGTAAAAGAAAAGAGCACAGTAATGTAATGGCCTTAGGTTACAAGCCCAGCCCCATTACATTTGATACTTTCCACCCAAAGAACAACTTCAAGGCACTGCCTGACACGGCAGCCATCCATCCCCAAGAGATCAGGAACCCGGCCTACGTGAGCCACAAGGTTCATAAATGAACTCAAACTCGACAACATCGGGAGGAACCCAGACAGTGATTAACAACGCAGAACAAGCTCTGTTCTGGGCTGGGCCACGACATCAGTTTAACGCCCAAAAAAGCCCCGTTTCAGTGTTCGCCAGCCTGCTTCAGACACCTTCTAGCCCTCCAGGACAGAAACAGCTTCACACGGTGAGTGGCAATACAGCAACAAACTACCTTTTCCCCCACCAAACTTTTTACTTCTATTTTCCCACTCCTAACAGGAGTGGTGGCATGTTTTACCTTTTCCTTTTTTATTTTTATCATCCACATAATTAAATTAGTAGCCTCCAGGAATCACATATGCAATTTAAATAGAGAGATAGTGTTAATCCTTCTGGTATCCCACAAATTATGATGAAAATGTAACAAAATTTACAGGAAAAAAATTCTGATGGCAAGGTTTGTATCATCAAATTCTAAATCCCACAAACAAATCATTAAGTGCTATGTTTAAAGAAAAAGAGTTCTCCCCACAGTACAGAGATCGCTGTAGTGTGACGGTAGTGTCAGAGTGCGCCGCTTGCTCCAGGGCATCGCCATCTGCAGCAGCACAACATTTCGTCTCCAGTAAATAAACACATCTGCCTTTGCCAGTGTCCTCCCCACTGTGCTGCCCATCTGGAGCAGGTGAGCTGGAAGACAGGCGTGGGCTCAGGAAGGAGGGGAGACACAGGGAGGATCAGGCCTCAAGGGACATGACGCAAGGGAAGACAGCAGTGCCACATCCTGCTGGCTAAGTTTACCAAAAAGCCTGCTAAATAACTCCTGTAAGAGGTACTTTAAGTCGTATGTAAGAAATAGCTGCCTCTGTTCAAGTGGGCAGGACATCCAGTGTCAGCCTCACCTACACCATCTGCGCAGGTCAGAGGCCCCTGAGCACCAGGCAGCCAACAGCCATCTGGGCCAGGCACCAAGCAGCATTACCCCCTCGCACCAGCCTCAAAAACCACACAGAGTTCCACAGAACACACACAGAGCTTCCACATCACATCTGAACAAAAGCTACAGCAAGCAGTGTCACTGCCAGCCATCATCTACCAGCCACGCTTAATCCACATAGTTGGCTGCAGTCATTTAAACCAGAAGAGTAGCGGTTCATGTACAAGACTGAGACAGGACCCCGCACTGAGGTCTTCCACCAACCCGCTCTAACTTCAGTAACTTCAAAACTTGCCACCTTCAGCGGTCATCCATGTCAGAAATGAGAACAGTGATCTTGGGTTGTTCCTGCGGATGAGTTCTGGAAGAAGGGTCTGGGCCCCACTCCACACGTGTGTAATTCCCAGCAATACAGCTCTGACCGTTAACATTGCTTTTGGCTGCTGTAAAACCTCGTTTCAGGCCTGTGCAGCACTGTTCGAATAGCAACATCATTTATCCCATGCCCTACCCGTGACAGAGCTGTTCAACTTCATCCCCACATGCTATTCCTTCTCGTTTTCTTTCACATAGCACATTGAGAAGAACACTAATGAAATGCTTCCTAACCTCGGATCTTTAAAAGTCTGTGTGCCCCTTCATGACAACTTCTCATATTTTGAAAAAATTACCATGAGAAAAATCAGTAACTGCTGTTTAGTAACTTGAAAATACAGCTCCAGCTTGGATTTGATATTTACTGAAAGCCTCATGTTGCTGTTTACAAAAGGGACATGTTTTGCTAAGTACATCAAACAGCTTTGCTCTATTAAATCATTTTCCAAGAAGATTAAATGGATTCAGTGCATTTGCATGAAAACTGACAACCTTATCTCGATGTTAAAGAGGCTTAATTCACTTAGCTGTCTGCAGTGCTTGTGACAACGTGTTTATCGGGCCCCGGGCTGCAATTATAAGACTATAGTTGTATCACTTATCAATAAGTGATGTGATAAGTCTTTTTAAATAAGCAAATCGAGTTATATTTTAATAAAACATCCTTTCAGCAAAGTGAATTCATCACTAAAGACAGAAGCTGCCACCTTTTCATCAAACTCCATCACTTGAAAATGGAAAAGTTTTCCCCTGTAAGCCTTTGCAGAATCTTTCCGCTATTACTCACCCGACTCCGAAGATAGTCAGCTAGGTTTCGTCGTGTGAAGTTTGCAGCTGCAGTAGGAGACAATTCATAACCTGGAGAATAAATGTGTGTATTTGATAACAGTACAAATCCATATTCATGTTTCACTTCCTGACTTTCCATTCCTATTTCAAAATAACACGATGTTCTTGAATGACAAAGTGTCACTTGTCTAATTCCAGTTTATTCTGAAAGCTACAAGCATAAAAAGGGCCCCCAAAATCCAGGTAGCTCATATCTGTATAGACCACTAAAATACCCAGATTCAAAAAACTAAAATTCAGTGGGCAGGTGGCCTGAATTTTTCAGTCAGGTATATCAGGGAAAACTTGTAAATATTGTCATGCAATGGACTTATTAACAGAAATATTTTACTAACAAACCTATTACCGTGTCATTTAAACTACAGACAGGTTAGCTGGGCTTTGGATAAACCTCTTGGTTCATGCTATATAGTCCAATCTCCATTTGTTTATCCTGCCTTCACTACCACTAAAAACGCAGAAACCCTTAAAGCTCGAGCAGCTTTGAGAACAGCACTTTCCATAACATTCAACTGTAAACTGCACCCATGGTTGACTCTGCCTCCAAACCCTCAGTGAGTAACTGTTCTCCTTCACTCACCATTTCTCATCTTGTAGAGCTGAACATTTTTCTGGATGTATTCTGCGAACTGGACAGTGTCTCCAGCCTCCCCAACGCACAGGAGTAAGATCTTTTCACTCATCTTAAACATTTTGTCATGGTCTAGGCAAAGAAACGTAACACTTAAGAGCCATGGTCACAAGAAAGAATATACTATTTTGACAATATCATAGCACATGATTTCTTTCATAAGAGAGTAAGAGACACTGAGAACTACATTATGGCCTGGAGTTCTACCAAAAAAGTCTTCCTGAGCAAACCTGGCATTCAGCCTCTCACAGCTGGTGGCACAGTGCACCAGACTTGTTAAACACATCACCAAGAGAAACAAAGACGAAATGCACAGAGTGCTTCTTTCAGGAAGGGAGGCATGGTCTTTCTCACATAGAAACAGACTAAAACTTCACACACAATATTGTCTTCAGACAAAGTTCAGCATTATACGTGGTGCTTCCTGGGGTCAGCAACAAGAATTTTGCTCCGTGGCCACTCCACTTTACCTAAACATGCTGCATCAGAAGCAAATCCTTTAGTATAATGCTGAAATATCAACACACTGAGCGAAAGCAATCTTCGGAAACCCAGAACCAAATTCCATGTCAAATGATCCTCTCTTCCCGATATCCAGGACTGTCCCAGAAATTGGCAACTTAGGTGAGTGAGGCTTTTTCACAAACAGGTTTTTGCCTGTCATTATTTTTTGTAAAAAAATGAACACTTAAGTATTGATTATAAATCACAAAGCAGCCCACTGATATACACGGAAATTAAGGAACAGTAAGCTACTACACTTTTACTCATAATAGCAGTTTAAAAAACTTGTCTGTGTGTATTTGAGGGAATTCAAGCCGTCACGATGACGGCACTGAAGACAATTCTGCGCTCACTCTAACACTGCAGTCTCACCGGACGAGAGCAGACTGGCTCTCAGGTACTCGAGACAGAAAAATTCAAGCAGCTGCTGGTGTGAAAGGAAAAGCACTTCTCTGTACTGAAGGCAGGTCTGAGGAGCAGCGCTAACCTGCCACCTCTGAACCCTGAACTTTCAGTTTATTAAATGCTGCTGAATAATCCCTGCTGCAAGGCAAGTACGGAGTGTCACAATCCTCTAACAGGACTCTGGGAGTTCTCACAGTGCGCAGCGGCTGCACAGAAGCTGCAGGTCTTGAGAATTCAGGAAAGGCCACTGACACTGATCAGCCCTTGCAACCAATTTATAGATTAAAGCCAGTAAATGCCAATATTCTAAACAAATACCTGAAATTTGTGGGGTTGCCCCCTCCCAAAGACAAGTAAATGCTATGTGCTAAGTACATTTCTTTAAAGTTTATGAATAAGCCTCCTTGGAAGCAACGTTAACTTACAAAACATTGTTTAAAGTGGTATTTGTATTTTGTGTGTGCCACCACCTTTGAGTCATCTTTCTAACATTGCTCCAGTTGACTTTTACAGACCTGACGTGAAATATCTTAGGTAAAAGCACTACTACAACATTCACAATTTATGGGATGTTTCGCAATACTGCAATCCACTTTATTGTTTTTTTTTAAAAAGAGCTTCTAAACCACAGTGTTTAGATTAAAAAGATGAGTACACCTTGCAAACAACTTCAGTCTAGGTTACTGCAACAGCAGGCAGAAAAATTAATTTTAGAGAATTTCAAAGGCTTGATAATGCCCCAGACGTCTTAGCATGTAAAGAAACCAAAACCACACTGCAGTTCGGCTCGTACGCCTTGTGCTACCAACCTCACTGATGCTTTTCCTTCCAGCACCCCCTTTTTTCCACGAATTACCTCCTGCCAGGGAACTGCCGAGCACTGAACCTCACTCACCGCTGTCCCTGCGCAGCGTTTCCACACCACCGCATCGCGCTGCCCGGCGAGGCTGGGGCTAAGGAGCCTGCGCTGGGAGCTGAGGTGAGAGCCCAGCAGGGTGCCGCCGCGCCAGGCCTGCGGGCCCCCCGCGGGCAGGGCCCGGGCCCACCCCGGTGACAGACCAGCCAGCCGTCCCTCCCCACCCTCCCGCTCACCCAGGGACCCGCACCCCACGCGCGGAGCC
>Ga0065711_1045001_pt1 | contig 13748 bp, 20 predicted proteins | sample Hoacrofraction12_FD_59098 | JGI IMG/M metagenome (GOLD analysis project Ga0065711, IMG submission 59098) | Hoatzin crop microbial communities from Cojedes, Venezuela - Epithelial fraction 12 v2 (version 2) | ecosystem: Host-associated > Birds > Digestive system > Esophagus > Crop | place... | reverse complement strand
GCCCAGCTCCCTCAGCCTCTCCTCGTAGGACAGATGCTCCAGTCCCCTCCTCATCCTCGTAGCCCTGCGCTGGACTCTCTCCAGTAGCTCCTCATCTTTCTTGAACTGTGGAGCCCAGCAGTGGACACAGCACTGCAGATGGGGCCTCACTAGGATGAAGGCGCCGCAGGAGGAGGGTCATGAAAGAGCAGTGAGCGTCAAAGCCCAACGAACCTGCCAGGGGCCATAAGTGCCTTTTTTAATGTGTGTGTGTGCTGGCTCCTTCAACACCGTCACATCCCACCTCGAGCCCCTTCCAGCGGGCCGAGCTGCCCGGCTCCCTGCCGCAGCCTGGCCCTGCCCAGAGAGGTGACGGCCGAGAGAGTCCCCAGGGAATCGGCGTCGGGGAGGGGGAGTAAAAGGTAAAGGGTTGGATTTTCATTCTTTGGGACTGTTTTCCCCTCCCTCATCTCCCGCCTGCCCCCTCCCTTTTCGCCACATTGTGCTGGGCTTGAATCAGACCTTCACAAAGGGGATTAGGGGCCGGGCGCTGATAAATAGCAAAGCAGGTTGGAAGCGTGGGAACCAGCCATGGCGCAGCGCGGAGGGACATTCCTGCTCCGGAGGGCCGGGCGGGAGCAGAAGTCCGGGCTAACCCCGGGTCACCCAGGGGACCCAGCGCCTGAGAAGATTTGTTCGGACGCTGGCTTTTGTTGTGCACAGTTCCGTGTCAGCCCAGCGTGTCTCTCGCCGCTGTTGATGGGGAGGGAACGCGCTGATTGTCAGGGCCCCTTTTTCTCCTGCGCTCTCGGGGTGACGCGATGGCGGTACGTGGGAAGCCGGCGGGCCAGGCCGGGGCAGGGCGAGCCGTCCTGGCGATGCTCCGCGGCTGCCGGCGCGCTCGCAAGGCGAGATGCTCAAGTAGTCCCCGGGAGCCGAGCGCTGGGCCGGGAGCTGCGCTTTCCCGCTTGCGAGCCGTCCCGACGCTGCCAGCAGAGCCAGGGCGGACGGATGCTCCGGGTGGGAACGGGAGGGCAGTCTTCCTTATCGCAGCCCCGGCGCTATCAGTGACATTTCCCAGAGGGAGAGGGGGAGGAAGGATCGTGCCAAAAATTCATGCTGGGAAACGGCTGTTGGACGAGAGCGCGGCCACCCGGCCCCGAGAATCCCGGGAATCCCAGGGTATCTGTGGTGTCCGCTCTCGCCCCGCCTGGGCACCTGCTGATGGGCTGAGCGTTTCCCGCATCCTCGGGCTCTTACTTGCTGACACGGTTTTATTCTCCACCTGGAGACCCTGGGAGAGGTGGGAGAAGGGCCCAGGGCTGCATCTGACCCACCCCTCGGTCCAGCTCCTGCTCCAGCCTCTTGTCGGGAAGAGGACAGGCGGGGAATTTCCCCGACCAAGCGCCGTGGGCTGTGCAGTGGAGCTGCCCGGGGCAGCCAAACGAAGCTCAGCTGCTTTGCGTCTGGCGGCGAGGCTCGCTGCAGCGTGGCGGAGCATCCGGGGACAGGCAGCGTGCCAGGGAGGGAGCCTGCTGGGAAAATCCCTCCGTCCCGCCTCCGGCTTTTCCCCCCGTGACCTGACAGCGAGGAGCTGCAGGTGACCTTGAACCCTGCGAGCTGGTCCTGCTCGGCACCCTGCGTGTTGCTTCTACCATCTCTTGGCTCAGAAAATGAGCCGAGCGCCAAGATGGGACTTGCTCCCAGCCCTTGTTTCTCCCCTGAAGCCTGATTTTGCTGCTGAAGGCTTGCCAAGAGCTGAAACTCCAGCACCCCATCCTCCGGGGTCCACGTGGGGAGCGCAGGGCTGGGGGGGACTCCAGACCCACCCCCAAAAGCTCCAACGGGCCGAAGCCAAACAGGGAACAGCCACGTCCAAGTGGGACCCACCAGCTCCGTGTCCGGCAGGGAGCCCAGCAGGGCAGAGGGACAAATGTATTTGCTGACACCGGGTCCTCTGACTGCGTCCTGCCACGCTGGAAGGGAAAACGGAAGCCTCCTCTGCGGGCTGGGATCACCCCGGAGAAATGAGGCAGCCGAAGCAGGACAGCGGGAACGGGGCTGCTCTGCCGCCGAGGACGCGCGCTGCCCTTCCTGGGAAATCTGTGTGGGCAGCCGTAGAAATATTCCTGGAGGTCACTTGGGAGTCTGGGAGCTGGGGGGGGGAAACGGGACGGCGTAGCTCTCTAAGGGCTGGGCAACAGCCAAATTTTTCAAAGAGCTGTGAACAAACTGGGAATGGCTTCTGAGAAGTGGGATTTTCAGCACGCGCCAGTCGGGGTCCTCCCTGGAGGGTAGAAGGAGCGAGATGCCCCCTGGCCACGTTGTCGGGGCCTTGCCCGAAGGGATTCCCCGGCCCCATGCGTGCCCCAGGGCAAGGACCTGCCACCGCACGTGCCAGTGCCACCGCTCCCTTCTGCCCAGGTGCTGAGTCAGCACTTGGCAAGCCTGGGGCGTTCCTGGTGAGCCTGGGAGCGTGCAAGGATGGGGATGGGAATGAGCATGGGGATGAGGATGGGGATGAGGATGAGGATGAGGATGGGGATGGGGATGGGGATGAGGATGAGGATGAGGATGAGGATGAGGAGCAGGATGAGGATGAGGATGGGGAAGAGGATGCGGACAGGGCTGCTCTCCTGCTGGGAGCAGACGGGCTGCTTTCAGACCCACCACCCTTGGTGAGGTCCCTGCACAAAGCCAGCCGTGTTGCCCGGGCTCCTCCAGACACCCATCCCGCGCACTGCCCGCCCACCTCCTCCTCCTCCTCCTCCCCTGCGGGCTCAGAGACCCACGGGTGGAGGGAGCTGGGGTGGGAACAGCCAGAGACAGCCGAGTCCTGCATCTCACGGTGTTGTCCAGTATGTGCCTGGCTGCGGCACACGCCGTGGGCACCCAGCACCGGGAAGGGGATGGTGCTCTGGCTGGGGATGCTTCTTCCAGCCTCTGCCCTTTGGGTGCCCAGCCTGCTGCCAAGGCAACTTCTGCACCCCGTCAGCACAGCACCCACCTGCCTGCTCCGAAACGCCACAGGGCATGGCATCACCGACACGCTGCAGGGCATGGCATCGCTGACACGCTGCAGGGCACGGCATCACTGACACGCCACAGGGCATGGCATCACGGACACGCCGCAGGGCATGGCATCACCGACATGCCGCTGGGCATGGTATCGCTGACACGCTGCAGGGCACGGCATCACTGACACGCCACAGGGCATGGCATCACCGACACGCTGCAGGGCATGGCGTCACCGACATGCTGCAGGGCATGGCATCGCCAGCATGCCACAGGGCACGGCATCACCAACATGCCACAGGGCACGGCATCACGGACATGACACAGGGCACGGCATCGCTGACACGCCGCAGGGCACGGCATCACGGACACGCCGCAGGGCATGGCATCACCAACACACTGCAGGGCATGGCATCACGGACACGCTGCAGGGCACGGCGTCACCAACACGCCGCAGGGCATGGCATTGCTGACACACCACAGGGCACGGCATCGCCTGCCCTGGGCCATCCTGAGCCTGCCTGGGAGCTCAGATGAGCCGTCAAGCAAATGTTATCCCCAGCCTCTCCCACCACGGCTCACCTCGGCAGACCTGCAATAAATAAAAAATAGTCCTGCAATAGGAGGGGATTTTTTATATGATTATGGTTATTATTATGATTATGATTATTATTCCCGGGCTATCAGAGTTGCCGGCTTAGCCCTGCCTCATCGAACACAGCTGTTTCCTGTGCGCTCAGCAACAGGCCCGGCGCTCCGCCGTCCTCCCCGCCGGTTTGTTTAAATCGGTGCGATCCGGATTTCCGGAGCGAAACAAACAGCGCCGGATGCCTGGACCGCTCCAGCCCTGACCCCTCTCTGTCCCAGCGGTGCCCCTGCCACCTCTCAGAGCGTTCAGTCCCCTTCAGGGTCCCCTGTGGGGTCCCCTCTGCTGCCGTGACGGGGCACGGAGGAGGGTGCTGCCGGTGCCCGGTTCTACTCCGTTATTCTGGTGCAGGGAGAGGGCCGAGGGCCTTGTCCCTTTGTCCCAAAAGACCGCATTTCTCTGGCTGGAGTCCTCAGGACATCTGCCTGGGACACCTGAGGGTCAGACCTCTCCTTCCCGTCAGTGGGATGCCATGCCAAGCCCACGGGCCCCTCGCCCAGCGCCGCGGACCCCGGCGCTGTGTCCCAGGGGCGGGGGAATGCCCGCGGGCAGTCTGGCTGCGGTGCGGGAGGCCGAGCGGTAACCGTGAGGAGAGGCCAGCAGCCGGGACGGTGGGGCTGGCGGGGGACGGCAGGCTGCGAGCGGCAGCGTGTGTGAAGAGCGGCTGTCAGGTCTTGCTGAGCTGAGTTTTGTGCCTGTTTCACAGAGTTAGATGAATTTTGGGTGGATATTGACCTTTCTGTTGCAGTTGTGCAAAACAATTCGATTAACAAGTGCTAATCGCTTCCTTTTAACCGGTGTTCAACATCTCCCCAGCCAGAACACCGGCTTGAAAACGGGGTCTGTCGGAGACGCCTCGCTGGGCCCCGGGCAGGCGCGTGGGGCCAACCCCCGCTCTGCTCGGTGTCCCCGTGCGGGGATGTCAGCCGGGACGCTCGAGGCGAATGCGTTCTGCTGGGACGCAGACGCTGTCCCTATAGAGGGGCTGGGCTGGACTGGGGGACGGCTCCACAGACCCCATCCTGCCAGGGCTCCCCTCACCCCGTCACCCACCACCCCACCGCGGGAAGCTCTGTGGCTCCCCACGGACCGGGATGCTCATGGCAGCAGCCCCGCGCGCCAGCCCCACGCTCAGGGTGCCGGAGCTGCCAGCCCCCTCCCTTGGCTCAGAGCCCCTCGTCCCGCGAGCGTCGCCGTTCCCACGGCTCGTCCCTTTGGCTCTTCGCGGGAGAGCCGTTTGGTGGTGTGAAAACTCTTTGGTGTTAATTCCTGGCTTTTTGGGTGCAGTTAGGTGATGTGGCGATGCTGGCGTGTCCCGACGCCGTGTGCCTGTGCGGTGCCCGTGCCGGCGTCGCGCTCGGCCCCGCTGCCGCAGCACTGCCGGCCCCAGCGCGGGCGGCTGAAGCGCCGGGGAGCTCCTCGTCTGTTCTGAAGGGTCGGGCTGGGGCTCGCGACGGCACGGGGTGCAGAGCTGGGAGCCGCACGCAGCACCCGGCCCAGGCCTGTTGGGGGGGTCTTGGAGTCGGGGTGCGGGGAGTGACTCTCTGGCTTTCCCTTTCTTAGTCTTGTTCTTTTTCTTTCTCTATTCCTTTTTCTTTTTCTTCTTCTTTCTCTTTTTTCTTTTTCTTTTTCTTTTTCTTTTTCTTTTTCTTTTTCTTTTTCTTTTTCTTTTTCTTTTTCTTTTTTTTCTTTTTCTTTTTCTTTCTCTTTTTCTTTCTCTTTTTCTTTTTCTTTCTCTTTTTCTTTTTCTTTTTTTCACTTCTTTTCCTTTCCTGTTCCTTCTCCTTTTCCTTTTCCTTTCTTTTGTGTCTATTCACTTTCTCTTTTCTTTCTCGTCTTCATTTTCTTTCCATTTTTCTCTTTCTCTCTTTCTTGTTCTCATGCTCTCCCAGCTTTTCACATTCCCCAGCTGCACTCTCTTTGCAGTCCATACCTGTCAGGCATCTCATTTAATGCTGCCCTTATGGACTCATAGCCCTTCAGCAGAGATACCGCCGTGCCCCAACGCCCAGACACCCTGACCCGTGCTGCGATAGCGAAGCCTTGTCACCACTGAACCAGAATCCAAAGATAAGCCCTAGCTGAACCGTACCCTGCAGGGTTGTTTGCTGGGGTGATGATGAGCTTCGCTCCCGCCTGGGCTGGCGGTCAGGCAGGGCAGCCAGGATGGTTCCTTCAGGCTTTGAGGCTGGGGAACCACCTTGGCATCCTACCCGCCTGGACAAGGTCCTCTGCAGCCTGCTGTAGGTGACCCTGCTTCAGCAGGAGGGTTGGGCTGGGTGACCCACAGAGGTCCCTTCCAACCCCGAACATTCTGTGGTTCTGTGATTCTGTGACCAGGAACGCCGGGGTGGCACGGACGTCTGCCCACTGGGGTAGAGGGCTCCCCGTCCTGGCGGGCTGCTTTTGCGTCAGCACAAGTTAACAAAGTTGAGCTGAGTTTGAGCAAATGAGACCGAGCCCAGGCACAAGCCCAGCACCGTCTTATTTGCAGGGAGCGGCAGAAGAAATCCCAGTGCCTTCACTTCTCTGCAGGCACCTGGGAGCAGCCAGATTTTGGGGGTGCTGAGCACTTTGCTAGTAACTGCAGAGGTGACAGAGGTGACCGTTCCTCACCTGCCACCCACCTCCCAGCGAGCGGAGCCTTGCAGGGCAGGCCGGGCTACCAGCCGTTTGGTCCCGGCCGCGTCCGGCCGATGCCAGCGCGAGTGGCCGGTGGCGGGGCGGCTGCCGCGAGAGCGGAGCGATTCGCACCTCTGCGCGGGAGATGAAAGAGCTGCTGGCGCTGGGAGATGAAAGAGCCGGCAGGGCCGCGGCGTGGGGCGACGACGGGAGGTGAGGGGACACCCCGAGAGTTGTTTTTCTTCTCATCTCTGCCGCGCAGCGGGACGGCGGCAACCAGCGCCGGGCTTTCCCAGGGCCGCGGTGCCGCGGTCCCCTCCTGGCTCCCGGCTGTGGTGCTGAAGCGGTGGTGGGACCTGCTGAGCATCCGTCACGGCGTTGCGTGGAGGAAGGGAGGCTCTGGGGGCGTTTGCCGAAGGAGAAGGGGTGAGAGGGGGAAGTTCTTGCAGGCAGGCAGCCGCACCGCTCCTGGGCTTGTCCTCGACTGTGCCAGCTGCTCAGCGCCATCCCCGTCACCCAGCGCCACGTGCCATCACACAGTGGGGATACAGCAGTGGCACAGCCGTGGGCAAAGTCTCCATCTCTGGTTCAGGCATGGTGAGGCCAGGGGCAGGGCTCGGTGACTTGTCTGAGAGTGGCAGGGAAAGGGCAAACCTCAGTGTTACCGGTCCCTGGGACTCCTGTCCCCAGGCAAGAGCGTTCCCGTGTCACACCATCACAGTGCGGCATGCAGTGGCAGCCCAGCGTGACCTGCCCTGTGCCGTGCTGCCGTTGCACCCCGCGCTCCCTGCAGCCCAGCCCCGGGTTTTCGGGTGCCAGTGTGGATTCGGCTGCGCCAGGACCCCCTGGGTGCTCTCCGTGGGGGTGGCCGTCTGTCGGGTGGTCTTCCAGTGCCTCCTCTGCCGTCTCCACTCAGACTCTGTAATTCAGCAGGGCGCAGGCAGCACTGAGGCAGGTCGTGTTTTGTCATGGGGGGGTAATAATCGCTCTTTAGCCTCGCCTTTGCCCGAGACTAAAGCTGGAGAAGCAGGAATCTGGAGGGCGGTCGATCACCATGAGCCAAGCGGGTGTCTCCTGGGCTGCCAAGGATGCTCTGCTTCAGAGGTCCCTGTAGCCTTCTGGGCTGATGTGTTTTGTCCTCGATGGCTCCTGCAGAGCGGTGAGAGCAGAGGCCAGTGCTCTGGTAGATGGGCACCCACACCTTCCCCAGAAAGCCTAGGACTTGGAGGTTTGGGCTTCGACTTGCCTTGGACTTTGAGGGTGAGCCTCCAAGACCAAATGGCAGGCTGCTTCCCTCCAAGGTCTCTGCCCAGGTACTTGATGAAAGCCCATTTTTCATTTCTCTGTATCATTTTTGTGTGCAAGAGCTTGTTCAAGGGCTTGGGCTGTTCCTTTGAGGAGCCTCAGCTTTTCAGGTACCCATGAAATGGGGCTGAGCAGAAGCTCCCACCCAGCTGCTCCCTCCAGCTCTCCCTCCCAGGGCGAATACGGAGTCTGCTCGCCCCGGGCTGCTCAGGCAGAGCTCAGAGGGCTTTGCCCCCCAGCCCTGGCCCTGTGCGTCCCAGAGCTCTGCCGGTCTGCAGGCCCTCCTGGCAGGCTGGCGGTGGCCGGGAACTCTGTCTGGCTACGGCCACAAGCAAAGGATGGTGAAGCAAAGGGCACGGAGCGCCCTGACACGGCAGGTGGGACCAGCAAGGCTTTGGGGACCCGCAGAGAGTATTGAGTGAGGGTGCTGATGGAGCCAGAGAGGTCTCCGGCTTGGCGTCTGCATGACACGGACTGCGATGCGCTCATCACTGCATGGACTGAACTGAAACTGGTGGGGGGAATCACTTGTTTCAGCTTAAAATGTTGCATTTGAAGTTAATTTTCATTCCCTCAGGGTGGCTTGGTTGGTTCTGCACCTCTTTGAAATGATGGGGCTGAGGCAGACCTCAGGTGGGGGAAGCGGAAAAGCCGGAGCCGTGCTCTAAACCCATCTCTCTGTTTGTGTCTCCTGGCTGCTCTCCGGCAGGGCCAGGGCCGCTGCCCGCCCCGGGGACGAGCGCGCTTGCTCGGAGGACACTGCGCATCTCCCGCGCCGGACCCACTGGACGTGCGGAGCTGGGGAGAGGCTCCGGGGAGCCGGGCTGGGCTGAAGGCACCAGACAAACCCTCCTGGCCGCTCTGCTCGCACAGCTGCAGTGAGTTGGACAGTGCTCTGCCTACCCCTCCCTGGAGAGCATCAACCTCTGCAGGACCTGCGGGATTTGGTCGGCGACAGGAAGCTCGGGGACGATGGCCGAGGGGGCGAGGGTCCTGGCTCTGCCCCCGCCTCGGCTGCTGGGTAAGGATCGCTGCTCACCTGGCCCAAAACTTCACGCCCGTGGCCCTGGGTCGGTTTGTGGCTCAGAGGTACTGCTGACCAACGGACGGGCGGTGATCCCTGGCCCGCGTGCTCCTCTCCATCACGCGGACACGTGTGTGCCCTGCCGGTGCGGCGGGCAGGCTTCGCCCTCACCGCCGCAAGCGCCAAGGCACCGGAGCTGGGCGATGGACTCAACCTGCGGCCGGGTTTCCCAGCCCATCTGCCGGACACTGAGAGTGAGCCGAGAGCTTCTTCACACCGGCCCAAAAACGCCTGGGAGACAGCCTGCGTTTATGGTGCTGCTGCTTCCCCCTGAATTCCACTCCTCCGACCTGTTTAGATCAAACCTGATGACCCAAATCCCACTGCAGCAACTGAGAACAGCAGCGGCCACCCCGGGCCACCGCACCCGGCCACGCCGCGGAGCAGAGCAGCCAGGCAGCACCAGAACGTTTCACCGGGTTTAATTCAATTACTCTGCAAAGCAGCTCGTAGCGCCGGTGACGCCGTCGCAGCGGCCCGTGGCAGCGGAGCAGCTCTGGAGGCTGTCACCGGCCGCCGGTGCGAAACAGCTCAGTGGGCTCGGGCCGGGATCTAATAAACACGCGCGTGCGATGCGAAAACCGCCTGCCTCTGCGACAGGACCCGCTGGCGGAGCTGGGGGAGCAGGGGGTCACCCCGTCCTTGCCCCAGGCCAGCGGCTGGGTGGGGGACCTGGAAGCGTCCCCCGGCCCTCGGGGACAGGGGGCTGTGGAGTCGGGGGGGAGCTGCCGTCGCAGCCCGCTGCAGGTGGAGGCAGGCAGGGGAGGAAGCAGTGGAGGAAAAAAAACGGGCACACATGGCCTCCTTCCTCCTGTTTTCCTCGTTAGAAACGCGGAGCTGGGCGAGGCTGCGAGGCAGCAAGTGAATCTGGAACGGCGGGGTCCCGCAGCCGTGGGGAAGGCAGCAACCAGTCCCCAGGCGTGGGAGCCTGCGGGCGTTCGGCACCCACTGTCACCCTGGGCACCTCTCAAACCCACTTCCCCGAGCTGTGAAAGGTCTCCAGCCAAAAATGGGGCAGAGCAGATATTTCTGAAGTGAAGAAACCAGGAAAACTCTTTTCATTTCCAGATCTCTCCTCTAGCCCCTGCGCTATCTCGGCATCAAGCAGCTGAAGCTCAAATTGTTGCCCCAGGCAGGCCTCATTTAATTAAAAGCCTGAGCAAGGAGGATGTGACCTCAGCTGTTCATCTTCTGGAGTGATGTCTGCCAGTGTCTGGGGCAAGGAGGTGCGGTCAGTGGTGACACGCGTCCCTTCCCTGCTGCCACCATGCTTCCCAGGGAGGCTGTCACCCGCCGTGCTCGGTGCTCTGCTGGCCTGGGGCCTCGGGTGCTGTGGAGATGGGTTTTTCCATGAGCCAGTGATGGTTTCCCAGCCTCGCTTCCCGCCTTTCAGGGTAGCCTGAAGAGGAGTGGGAGTTTCAGATCGTGAAAATCCCGAGGGGCTTTGGCCAGCGGTGCGGGAAGAACCAGCCTGAGCCCCACAGACTGCTTAGGGGGAGCCTGGGCTGAGCTGCAGCGGTTCCAGTGACTGAAGGGGGTCTGCCAGCCTGGGACCCCTCTCCAGGGGACAGCCGGGGCAGCATGTCCTCATGGGACGAGCTCCCTGCAGCATAAACCCCAGGGGAGGGAGTCCCCCTCGCACCCCTACCCACAGCCCCATCCCTCCCTTCCCAGGGTGGGGACAGGCAAAGGGGACCCCAGCCATCTCAGGGCCTGGAAGCAGGACCCTGGCCCCAGCGGGGCTGCGTGCCCGGCTGGCCCCCGCTCGCGGAGCCCCTTCCTCGCCGGCGCATCGGGTCTGCGTGGAGCCGGCAGGGAAGGCTGGCCCCAGAGCCCCCGCTAAGTGCTTGCGGGGTTGGGTTTTTTTCCACTCCTGGGAACCAAGCGTCAGCTTTTGTTGGTGAACAGACCATAGCTTTCATGTGAAAAGGTTAGTACAGTATGTTAGTTCCTAATGAGGGGATAATAGAGTCTGATTCTCACACCCCGGGGACGGCGAGGTGACAGCAGCACGGGAGAAGGGTATTTAACACCTTCGCCCTGGGAACCTTTTCCCTTCGCAGCCGGAATCCCCCAGCCTTGCTGAGAACGGGGAGGAGGAGGAGTGCGGTGCAAAGCCTTTGTCCCCGCTTCCCTCTCGCTCCCCGATCCCGTCCCATCGGCACGCGCGTCCTCGCAATGGGGTCAGCCTGTAGAAGAGCCTGGGAAACAGGCAGCCAAGAAGTCGGGATCTGGCCCCCTTCACTGGCTCACGGTGTCAGAATCTCCCCGGCCGTGGGCCCCGCGGCGAGGCTGTGTCCCTGGTGGGGACACAGTCCCCGGGCTGGGTGCGCAGGGAGGTGGGGGTGAGCCCCCTTGGCGTGTGCGCTGCCCAGATGATGAGTGCCCTCGGTCTGCGTCCCCGTGGCTGTCACCTCCCTTGCTGCCTTGCAGCCGTGTCCGTGCCAGGACCGGGGCTCCCAATGCCACCCAGGGCACCCTCGGTGGACCAGGGTCTGGGGACAGTCATGTCCCGCAAAGCCCGGGCAGCGCAACACGGCCCGGGTGCCGCGCGGGGAGGATTTAAGGGCCCCGCTGCCGTGCCTTGCTTTTCCTGGAAAAATCAAGGTTCCTTCCTAAATCCAGCCTCCCACCCTGTCCTGCTGCAGTGGCCTAGGAGGGGGACAAGCCCTGTGAGTGCATGGCACCCGGGAACAGCCCCAAGTGTGGCCGTAGTCCCCACCGGGGCTGTCAGCCATCCGCAGCCGTGTCCCGTCCCCGGGGGGGTCCCAGCTGCAGGGGCGACAGCACCCAGCGAGGGCAGCCCAGAGCCCCGGGTGAGGTTTCGCTGGGCGATCGCCTGCCCGGTGGCAGGAACCGCAGCGCCGGCCGCGGCTGGAGGCACAGAGACTCGCCGGGATGGGACGGGATGGGGCGGGAGCTGGCCCAGGAGCACGCTGCTGCTGCTGCTTTTCTTACTGCGGGGCCCTGCTTTAAGCCCCCGGCTGCTGTGTTTGTTGAGGGGGTTCAACGCAGACTGCCCGCGCGGGGAGCTGGAATGTCCTTGGAGCAGGAGAGACCAGTTTTGCCAAATTCCACCCCCACGGGAAGCCAAATTATAAGTGTCACTCTACTGGGAGCCTTCCAGTGCACGGCACCTTCCCGCTGCGTAGCAGCCCCGGCAATGGCGGATGCTTGCGCTGACCCTTTGCTGGGTGACCTGTCCCTTGCTGAGGTTGCACTGGGGAAACCACCAGCGTGCGAGTCCCCAGCGAAACGGAGCCACCTGTCCTCGGTGTGCTGCTGGGTCGCGCTCGGGTGGGACGAGCGATGCTGCGAAAGGTGCCTGAGCCGCATCGGTGCCGGCGGCTCAGCCCCGCCATGTCCCCTCCCGTGGCTGGGTCGGAGGCGGGGGGCTCTGGGGGCATGGTCTGTGCCTGCTAGGAGCAAGGTGCTGAGGAATTACAGCAGCTAATGGCCGAAGTCGGGGTTCAGTAACGTGGGGAGGGCTGGCTGCTGTGGCACTCGCTGGGCTTTGCCGGCTCACCATCGCCGTACCCGTCGTGGGCATCCAGGTGATCCGTGGGTCCTCAAGCTGCCGTGCCCCTTTCTGCTGATTTACACCGCTCCTCGCTCCCAGCGGCACTTGGCTTCGTTGCTCGGCTCTTTTGTGCTCTTTGCTTTCTCCTTCATTCTTTAAAATATCAGGACACCAGCTCCGTCCTCGCCAGGTTTTCCGACAGCGTGGCTTGAAGGGTGTGTGCTCTGGTCCCCGCGTCTGGGGTCGCGGTGACACAAAGCCGGTGGCAATGCCTCCCTGTCCTCCCCGGTGGAGCATGGTCCCATTGGCACGCTGGACGAGCGGCAAACCCCCCTCAGGGGATCGGGGCCAGGCTGTCCTCTGCTCCCCAAAAACCCAGAGGAAAGCAAAGGGTGGGATTTCAGAAGGAGAGAGGCTTCGGGCTGGGTCTTTCCGCAAGGACCCTTGAGTCCCGAGGCTGGTCATCCCCTCCAGCCTGCTCAGCTTTGGAGGTTTCTCGGTCAAATGGAAGTGTGGGAGCTCGAGCCCGATTTTCCTGCCCAGGCGTGGAGGAGGCTGCGAGGAGTTGCATGGGGGAGGTTGGGAAAGCAGCTATTTAAGACCAACTGAAATGTCACAACGAGGTGTGATGATGGTGAGTGCCTGCGGGTCAGCACTGCAGAGCACCCAAAGAATGAGAATCCAATATTTTCCTTGTCCGCTGGGTTAGTTTTAAATGTCCAGCCTCTGGAGCAGGGGAGCCCAACTGTGGTCCAGGCCAGGGGAGGGGAACCAGTGGCCCCAGGGACTGGCCGTGAGAGTGACAAAGCTTGGGAAGAATTTGCATTACCGAAATGAGGACTCTGAGGTCCAAAAACCTCCCAGGTGTGAGGACGGAGCTCTGGGCTGCGCTGTACGGCTGCTGTACGGCGTCCCGTTAAATATGTCCAGGCCGATGGGTTGGACCGACGCTGACCCTGCCAAGGCACTGCGCAGACACATGGGCAAGGCAGAGTCACGGCCCCTCCTCATCAGTGGGCAATTTCTGGGTCGAAAAGGCCGGATTTGGGGCCATCGCGGAGCAGCTATCGCCCGGTTCTCCTTTGCGAACGCTGCCGCTTGCTTCTCCAGGCCGCGCTCCCTCGGCTGCTGCCCTGGCGGGTGCGGGGCAATGGGGTCCCACCATGGGGCCGGGCAGAAGCGCCGTGGCTGCCGACAGTGGCTATGAAGATGATAAGGGGACTGGAGCATCTCTTCTATGAGGAGAGGCTGAGGGAGCTGGGCTTGTTCAGCCTGGAGAAGAGAAGGCTGAGAGGGGACCTTAGAAATGCCCACAAATATCTGCAGGGTGGGGGTCAGGAGGATGGGGCCAGACTCTTTCCAGTGGTGCCCAGTGACAGGACAAGGGCCAACAGGCACAAACTGAAGCAGAGGAAGCTCCAGCTGAACACGAGGAAGAACTTCTTCGCTCTGAGGGTGACGGAGCCCTGGCCCAGGCTGCCCAGGGAGGCTGTGGAGTCTCCTTCTCTGGAGATATTCCAGCCCCGCCTGGCCGCGGTGCTGTGCAGCCTGCTCTGGGTGACCCTGCTTCAGCAGGG
>Ga0065711_1010024_pt1 | contig 13748 bp, 8 predicted proteins | sample Hoacrofraction12_FD_59098 | JGI IMG/M metagenome (GOLD analysis project Ga0065711, IMG submission 59098) | Hoatzin crop microbial communities from Cojedes, Venezuela - Epithelial fraction 12 v2 (version 2) | ecosystem: Host-associated > Birds > Digestive system > Esophagus > Crop | place... | reverse complement strand
AAAAAAAAAAAAAAAAAATCAAAGCCTCTCCAAACTTGTCTCCTCATATGATTACTTGAGGTTTGAGGACTTAAAGAAGATGTGATAATTTTGATCTGGCATTCTAAGAAAATTATAACCTAAGAGCTCAAAACGGCAATCAAATATGCTGACCAAAGCATACAGCATCTACAAACAACACTTGCATTTTTCATTACCTAGAACATTATTTTTTGCTATCTGCAACTGTGAACTCTTCATTTGTATGGAATGCTGATCACTGTCCTGAATTCACAGTATCATACCAACATTCCCTGGAACCCAGTGGTTTGCGATTTGCACAAGGTACTGTCAAAAACAATGGGGGGGAACACACAGACAATCAGCACATAATAGTAAGTAAAAGCTGCATTGCTATACACTTTCCTGCATTTTAAAGACTTAAAATTGCTGCTGTGTTTTTGAAGAACAATTAATTGCAGAACACTTGATCTGACATTAGTTGTGCACCCTTCTTTCCTCGTGAAGAACAAATCTTCAACAGTAATTCTAAAGGCCAACATTAAATTTCTAAGTATATTGTATCATGGGTCCGTTTTATGATATGACCAAGTACTTAGGTATCAAGGAAAATTCCTTCTGTTTTAGGAATCTCCTTGGAAAACATTACTATATACACTACAGAAAGCTAAAAAAAAAAATCAGTTTCCACATGCAGCAAAGAAAAAACCTCACCACCTTTTTTTCACGTCTGCAAGCACAATGTATTGGCACATAATGCTTGTACAGAATTGTAAAAGTGCCTCACTATTTGAAAGTTGCGGCATCTCAAACTCTTTAATTTCTATTTTCTCCTCATGTTTTTAATTACTTGCTTCCATTAACTGATATGATAGAGAAAAACAAGAATTTAAGTAAACATCCCAATACTTTTTGCTGGTGGGGCTTTTGCGGGAGTGGGGTGGGGGATGTGTGGCACTGGTGGTGTTTGGTTTTTAGTATTTTTAACTTGGTTTTTGGCAAGCTGTGTTTGGAAAGGTAGAGACAGCTGTCAATTCTCTGTAGAAGTATTACGAGGAAGGGTATTAGAAGTTCAGTTCAAGAGCTTTGTAAGGTCACAGAAAACTGCAACTGCCTAATGAAAAACATTTTAAAAAGAGACCACTCGGGATAAATTAGGTTAACACTAGAAATACTACTGTTTGTTCTTAAGTTTTTGCTAAAAACAAGAACTGAAGTAGAAAGCTCCTGTAATCCATGGAACAAAACCATTATAAGTAGCAGCCACTGCATTACAACACAGTACCTTCACCCTAAATTGCACACCTTCCTGATGTAAACAGGAAACCACAAGCCTTCACTAAACACAGTAGTGCATCCTAGCTGCAAACTGTGCAGATGACCTGAGACACCCATATAGTGGCAACTTCATAAAATGTAGAAATGTCTCTTCTTCATTCCAAAAGGAATGGAAAAGTGAGGAGAAGAGCATTCTGAAGGCCATACAATCATACCTGGTCAACAGCCTATTCAAAATTAACTACTAGCCACAATGGTTACAATGTAGAAATACAAGAAGGTCTAGGAAACAGTCCATTAGTACGCAGAGATGATTACCACCTCTCTTGCTTAATAACCTGATAAGTTATTTTTGATTCATCTATTTTTATAGTCCTGATGCTGTGCACCATTCCCTAGCTGCATTTTAAAAAAGTTAACTTTATTTCATGCCTTCTGGAAATCAAGCACAGATTAAACCACCTAGTCTAGACATGAAACTCTTACTAATTGCTAAGTAAACAATCATTGCCTTATTTCTCAAGCGAAGACATTAGAAAGTTTAAGTGAAAAGTGTTCACTGTATCCTCCGGCATTTGTCTAAACTAAGGATAGTCTCCCACCAGGGAAAGAATTTCTTTTAACTGTGCTGTTATTTCTGTGGAATTGGCATCTGCCCAACCTCAGCATTCACTCATCTGAGAGATTCTCCTATTTGTACTGAGTGCAGGAGACGAGGTTTTTGAAACCTTGATTGAGGGTTATCATTTCTTGCCTCTTTCCAGGAATGGCAATTTACAGCTTAAGTGATGAATTTTACTTGCTGCTTATGTCATTCACAGATACAGTACCAGATCAATTTCTAACTTCAATGACATTTAAATATCTCTTGCTTTTAAATACAGCAGCTTAAGATAACTTAGAAATTGTAAAAAATAGTAAATAATCAGAGGACTAGACATGTGTCTCACTCAAAAAATCTAGTGTCCATCCATACTCAAAAAGAAGGAAATACTTTAAATTATCAACTACACATTACTATCAAAGAAGAACTGTCTCTTGCAAACTAAATCAGCTCTATAATATCTATATTCCAGAAAGCTCAGATTCCTCCACAACACGGAAATTCACATGAGAAATTTGCTTCAACATACAAAAATTCTAAGATGATAGGAACTCGCAAAACCACATACAACAGGGCTATGGTTAATCTTCCAGACACACAACACACACTTTTTCTGCTATGGAAGAGCAAAGCAAGTCATAAAGCAAGAGGTAACCCAGAAGAGACTCTAGAATGAGGAAACAACTGAACTGCCACTTAAAAGATTACAAAAGAGCACCATCACAATGGTACACAAAATAAAAATGTAAACTCACAATGGAAAAACTGAGGTGGAAATTATAGAGCTGTAAGTGAAACTCACCATTTAACACATTTCCGAAGTTCCAAGACTAAGCTGATTTGTCCTGTTAAGTTCTCAGCCCAGGCAATGTTTGCTACTTTCGGGTAATTTTTGCCTTGGTGCATTATGTAAGATTAATAGCTTATTTTTAATGAAAACCACGCATTTCTCATGTTCAGCAATGATGTCATAGTTCACAAACAAATGCACAAAACTTACGAGATTCTAATTTTCAGAGTAACAGACATTTTCTACTTCTGAGTGATTAAAAAATGCACTCTTTTTCAACATCACTTCTATCAGTGAGAAAAGCTACATCACAACCTTTTTAAGCATTCAGCATACAGAAACAATTTCTGCATGTTTCCAGTGACAAAAAATAATTTTTACCTCTGCCGACAGTAGATCTGAAGACTCCTCCTATCTTTAGTTAACAGCTACCTCTTCCTATCTACCACCGATGAATTTTGTAAAAGTGTGGAGCGGAGCAGTTTAATTTTTTAGACACTACGCAAAAACAGTGTATGATATACAACAGGGACACACGATATTCACTGTTTCACAGAAAACTGGACTTCCAATCTATTCAGTTAAACCTTCTCTCTAACCTCTTTAAGAAAGGTGGCTCTGCATAAAGATACGTTAATTCTTCGCTGCTATATAAAGTTGAAGGTTAAAATGCATAAGCTGATGTAGGAGACTATTTCCTGCTGAAAGAAAAGCCCTTTAAACACTAGAACCTCAAATCTAATTTGTCAGCTTGTTGATGCTTCCATGCGTACTGCCAGTGTAAAGCGCCTATCCTTCTACGAAGCCACTGCATTGAAAAACTGGTCAATGCTACCTAGCAAAAAGGTTAGCACGACTTTACAGTAAAAGTGATACAGAAATCAACCACACAAGCATTTAAAATTCAAAAATTTCAGGTGGAGGATCAGACCTTTAGCTTGAATCAAATCCATCTACTATGCTGGAAGCATCAGCTGGACTTACGGTAGTCAGTAAGTGTAATTTATACGTGGCTGACTTAAATGGGGAAGTGTACCAAGTAAGAGTCACAAAGTTATTCTTACGCTCCTTCTACAGAGTATAAAAAAATATATATATATACACACACACACAATGGACACCACTGGAAAGAACATCTTTAGTTAAATCACCCTTTGATAAGCTTGCTCTTAACACATTACTTTAAAGCGAGGAAGGAGAATTTCATTCCACCACTGAAGCTGTCGCTACCAATTTAAATTAAGCGGCAACACAGCTCAATGAAATACGCTCAGCTGTGTGTCCCACTCACCATCACAAGAATCCAGTCCATAACACTGTTTGGGTGGTGACTGAGTAGCAACTCTACCCTGAACTCAGCCACTCACCACTATATGGTTACAGCATTTCTGTAAGACCTGTTGGGAAGAACTGTACAATTTAATTACAACATGCTACCAGCTGTAACAGGTGAATAAAGTGAGAACTGCCACAACAATGCCAACCTCTAAAGTGGCCCAGGCTTGTGCAAGCAACCTGACACACATCCAGTTTAAATGTCTTCTGAAGCCACAACCAAAGGTAACTGGGACTTGTAAACTCTCAAATAGCTGGAACTGAAGGGGAAACTCAGCAAGCATTTTCCATCTGGCTCAGTTAGCAGGATGCGTAAAAAAGGAGAGCTAGTAAAAAAGTAGATGACCATAATGCTTAAATTAATTATGCTCATTTTTGCCAACTACCAATGAAAAGTTTCAGATGCAGCCTCAAAGTGCACACCACTCAGTAACAATTCCTTCTGAATTGTGAGATACAGTGACACTGCACAAGCCAGGAGACACAAGGGCACTGCTGCGGAGTGGGAGGGAAGACAGAAAGGAGGGCTCAAGGGCTTCCATCCCTCAGAAGGTGAAATATTTTATTGTTAAGTTTTCAATAATTTGATTTCTTTTTGGAACTATATAACATTTTTGTTATTTTCAACAGATAAAATGAAATTTACTTCCTGGTAAAACACTGAGATGCTTGTTTGTTTTTTTTTTAGTTTATTTTCTCTAGCTAGGTTCCATGTTAGTAATTTAGGAAAATATCCTTACTATACATTTGCATAAGGTCTTAGTTAGCAAGAAATGGTACACAGATCAAGCAAGTGTACCTGACGAAAAAAACCAACAAACAACTAGAGCTTGGAACTAATGGCATTTTGCCTGGAAAAGAAAGTCCTTTTACTGTGAAAATGGATTTACTAATCCCTGCCAAGATTTTAAACAGTACAGAAAAATAGCTCGTAATAGTGATGTTCATCCTGTAATAATATTTTACATCAAGACCTCCTCCCTAAAGGTAACTCCTCAAATAACCAAAACTGTCCATACATTTATTAAGAGCTACTCAAAGCTAAGTTTTTTACTCCAGGAAGGAACAAAATACCAGTCAGCGAATCTACAGCAGGTTCTCTCTTCTTTCATACTGCACATACTGCACTGAAGGGTAACAATGTTTAAAGCCTCATTAAAAACTCCAGAGGTGTTAAATACAGAATGTGAATTTCAGTTTAATACAGTTACTTCAGGAAGATTGCCTCTGAACTATATTTTCACTTCTATTTTAAAACATCAAAGAAAATCCTGGGCTTTTCAGGGATTTTTTTTTTTTTAATAATGTTAATATTTCTCAAGGTAGTATGCAGAGCAGCTTTGAACACCTGAATTCCTCTACCCTCAGCAAAGGCCCTTAGTCTGACCTCAAGGCACTGCTCTATCATTTGTTACGATTTATGACCCAGCTACATTAACCATACTCCTTGGTAAGTGGAAATCCACAACCGCTGAATACAAGTTTTCATACAGAACAGAACTTATAGCATTTGAAATTTTGACAAAGGTAAAATACACAATTCCATATTTTTACCCACATTATAATTTTAGTTGCATCAGCTTTGTTCCTACAAAGCCATAAAGGAAAAAGAAAGCATCAATTCTATTCACAATTCAATACAGCTGTGTATGACTGGCTTGAGCCTCAGGCCACAAGCCAGGAACTTCTGAGTTCAAGCCTGGCTCTGCCACTGACTGTGTGTGGCCTTCAGAAGCCTCTGCATTTTTCTGCTGCTCCTCTCCAATCTCTACACTTACCTTACACAATGGCACTTGCTTTGTTTGTGCAGCCTTTTTCCAAACAAAAAACCTGAACTGACTTTTAGAGAGTAATTTTACTATGGCTTTAATGGCTAAGGCCCACTAAGAAGTCTCCACTGTACCCAGTAGTTTTTAACTGCATTAACTGCCAACATACACACATTACAAATATGCATATACATACTTTATGTAATACACACACATATATCAAAAGATGAAGCAAGTTGAAAAAGAGATGATTAATTATTTCAAAGTTTGTTAACAAACTGGATGAAAAAATGAAAACAAGTTATCTGCTACGATTAAATTTTACAGTGCAGAACAACCTACAACCTTGTTGTTCTTAATTCACTGAGCCAGTGATCAAGTCTGTTTTTAACAGCTTAACATTAAATGCACAGGGCACACAATGGTCACGCTCAAACAACTAGTATTTCAGAATATTACTTCAACAATAGAAAAATGGCCTAGGAATGTGAAGCGGGAAAATTATCTAAGCTTAACCAAGCTACCTAGCACTAACTGAAACGTTGTTTAAAATCTATGTTTTCTTTAGAAAAAGATCAAGGGAAGTTTATGTATACACTTAAGCTGACCATATATTTGCAAGTCTATTGTAAAAGAGTTTCACTTCGCATTATCTAGACTGAAGCAGAATATAATGGAGGCTGACACCAGCTAACCTCAGCTTTTCCTGAACTCCAATGATCCAATCATGCAAATACAACTAATCACCTTCAAAACAGTAGATGCTGCCTTTAAACCCACCCCTGAGAAAAAAACCTTGTCCCAAAAACTTTATCAAGATGCTGACTCTCCAAAAATTAACCTGTTCAGTTATTTATAGCCTAACCACAGAGAGCTACTTTAGGAAGTAACCAACTGTAGCTTTACGTACATTAAGCTTCCCGTGTAAATCCTAGACTCTCAAAGCTTAGCATCTACCTACTTTTGCCTTTTTCATCTTATTTTACCCAAAATCTGGTAAGAACACACTCGCTACAGTTTTTCTCTATCAGGACATAGAATTTCTTTGTAGAAAGTGGTAAATGTAAAGCAAAACTGTCTCCCAATTAACAACACAGAGTAAATTAATTCAGAATACTGTGTTATTTTGTGACAAAAACAGTTGCTTAAGGACTTAATCAGAAATAGCCGTTCCAGAATAGCTACTATGCAAAGATGAGGTGGTTAAATGCAAATTCACATAGCTTTTGCACAAGGAACACTAAACTGGTTTAAAGTGCTGAAAAATTACCTGCATGCAAGACTTAAGATTCTCCCATCCCAGGTCATTTACTAAAACTTTCCACTGTAGCTCAGTAGTTTTCAAAACATCTTTACTGATTAAACCTTGGAAAGTTAGAGAAATACCATCATGAAAAAACACAACTAAACAACTTATTAGGAAGATTAAATCTTTACCCAGACGAGATTTTGTTTTTAGTCTCCTACATCACACTACCATCAGTGTGTTTCTATCAGATGAAGCAGCAAGGCCAGTATATTGGTTAGCAAGCATTCCTGCCAGGATAATCTGTATCTGCTCTGACTAGAATTACAGAACCCAGGTAGAGACAAAATAAACCAAAAATAACCCTAACGCCTTATCCACTTTCTCTCTCTCAGCATTGTTTAGTCTGAATCAACCAGATAACGTGAACATTACCTGCAACAGAAAAATTATTTTACTCTAACACAAGGCCATTTCATTTAAAATTCCCATTAATATTACTGTAACTGACTTCTGTAGCACCAGCTGGAGCCTTCTTTTCTACTAGGTTCAAAAAAGCTTTTGGGGTTTTACTTCAGGTTAACCAAGTATTTTTACAGGCAATTTGAACCTAGTCAACATTTAGATTCCAGCCAGTGCACATGAACTTGTAATGACATCCACAGAGAAAAATAGAGCTACACAGAATGACATACGTATAACCAAAAGCATATCATTCATCTCCATGCACTGTATTTTTTAACAAGTTTGGTGGGGTTAATTTTTTTTTCCCCTCATATTTACCACAGAAGCTCCCTTAAATAAAATACTGGGGTAATAACAAGTAAAGCCTAACAGAATAGGAAAGGGTTATTTATATAGTCTTAACTAGGCTATAGAAGAACACAGTTTTAAAAATTCACATGAGGATCAAGCTATCTAATTGCTATTTTCCATTTTGCAGGACACCCAGTTTTTGATGCACGTACAAATAAGCTGGGAAAAGATGTTGGCTAAGTTTTGGTTCCTTCTGCTCTCCCCTCCCCTGCACACAGAAGGTATCCATTTTCATTTTTATTGTCCTCAAACTCTCTCCAGTAAAAAGTAAAATAATCCGGAAAAAATCCAGCAAGAGCCATCAGATTAGAATTTCCAAGCATTAAAATTCCAAAATGCACTTCTATGTTGTCATCACATCATCCTCCTTATGGACTGTTCAGCAAAGGGCTGAGCATAAACACACTGTACATTTAGCTGGCAAAGTGACATATCAGAACGTATCCGTCCCACTTTAGTTGATGAAGTTCTCAGTAGTAGTCACTCTCCTGCCAAAGACAGATGTTTTGCAGACAAGTATATCTAGACTATCAACACAGAATTAGAATAATGTGTTTTAAATCAGACCCCGGATCTAGCATGATTGCTTAACTGAAATTATATACAATTAAAAATATAAATGCTAATACAGAAGCTGCAACAAGAACACAAACGCTGCAACATTAAGACTCTAATATTAAGTTGCAATGTCTCCTACTATAAACAGTAAAATTTAAACCAGGGGAAAAAAGGTAGAAGAAACATGGAAGACTTATTTTAAGGACGGTTTAAGTGACACAGGACATTGCATCCTGGAGAACTGGATGGCTCAGGCATAACCAAGTTCAAAAATACAGACTGAACCATGATGACAACACATCTGTCTACATCTGCCACTGAGCACATGTAAAATGGGACAATTGAGCTCAACTCTAATGGCCAAGTGGCATTAACAGAATATATATTTAACCTCTCCTCTTTTCATACAGACATCTACAAAAGCTATGGTGTGTACACGCTTAAAAAAAATTCCAGCAGTGATGCTGCAGCTAAAGTTTTCTGCACTCACATACATGGTGGCTGTGCCTAACAGCCACTATGAAATTACACATGGACAGTAGCTTATGATCATGCTGTTTAACAAATGCTGTGCTTAAAGGAAAAAACAACCACCTGAGAATACTAGAAGTAATCCTTCCACTGTTTTATTCTTCTGAAAAAAAACCCAAAACCAATTAACCAAACAAAAAACCACCTTCTCCAATTCAGAAATTAAGACAAGCTACCTCAAAATTTACTGAACTCCCCTACTGTTCAAAATGTTCTGAAGTTAAGGCCTCACAAGTACCATCCTAAAAAGAGAAGCACTCCCCTGCTGGCATGAAATAAAACGCAGTTGTATCAGGATGCTTTGTTTTGGTTTTGTTGTTGTAGTAAATTCCAAGGCTACATTTCACTTGTAAAGTTTAACATAAATTTGTATTAATACACATGCTTTGTAATTTTAAGCATTTTTCCACCTATCGATATCGAAGTACTTTTCTCTGCCTAATATATGTAAGCATCTATTTAATTAAATTCAGACACAAATTGTAGCACTGAAAGGAACAGTACTCGGCTCTCACACTTACTACCTATGGTTTTTAACAAGGGTCCCCTCAGTAGTTTCTCTCCAGGTGCATTAGCAAATATTTTTCTATGCTGTTTAACCCTTGGTTTGATTTGTTCTGCCTTTAAAGATCATCTTGTGTTTTACTAATGTATCTTCTCTTAGGTACCTAAAATAATTCCAGGGTTTGTATCTTGGTTTACGTTTTCCCACATGACTAAATGGGCTAACTAAAAGTAGTCCTGCAACTGCAATATTCTGAAAGAGGATCAAGATATGTCTTTCAATTTGCCCACACTATAACATCCAAATATCACATCAACTAGTTCTTAAAAGATGACTTTTCAGAAATTATTATAAATACGTAACTGTAGTAGCACCAGAGCATTTCAGCAATGAACTAGAATGCCAGCATACCGTATACAGACAGCAAAATATCCTTTAAAATTACAACATCCATAAAGCCTTAGGAACTCCTTTCAGAAGTGTGTTGAATGGCACTGTGTATAAAAAAATATCAGGGTTTGAGCAGCTTCATGCTGCTCCCAAAACATATGCTCTATCTCTAAAAGAAAACAAAAAAACAACGGAGAAACGGTTGTCTTCTTGGATTGGAAGCCTATGTACAAAGGAGAAAAAGAATTTAAGCAGTGAAAAAGTGCTAAATGTACAGCTCTGGAGCTGGAATTCACCACATATATGGAAAGAGACCATTTCTCTTGTGCCCTTCAAAACAATTATGGCACCATCACTAAAACTAAAACAAAATAGAAATATTTTCAGTATATAGTACTTTTTATCTCCATGAGGCCTCCATATTTTCCCTCAACACTGCAATGGCCAAAAAGCGTAATCTTGACACCCAGCTTTAGATATCTTGTTTGAACAATGGCACATGTAATCATACCAACTAAATTCCAGTGTTACATTAGCAACTAAAGTTGCTGTTTCTTGAAATAAATACTAAACTTGTCTTGCTTTGAGAAACAATAAATCTCCGTATTTATCTAAACTGAATTTTAATCTGTTTATCGAATTAATTCTGCAGCAATAATTCTAGCTCAATATTTAAAGTTTAGCCACTTAAATCCGATCGGTTTCCTCAGCAGAATGCTTCTGAGTGAAAAGACAGACTGCTTTTGCCCTGACATTAAAGACCACCCTTCATAAGACTTTGGGTTCTGGTTTTGTAGCCTTCCTGAGACATCCACACCTGATCCCCTTGATAGGGCATGAAGTACAACTTTTTAGAGCTAAACATCCTATGTATCTTATTTTCCTGCCTCAAATCTTGAGCTGTTTAAATAGGAAACCAGTATTTAACAAGCTGAAACGGCTCTTAGGAAGGAGGTTAGGTTTCTTCTCAACCAATCAAAGCAAAAACACCCTCAAACTTTTCAGTTACAAAACAACTGCCAGCTGAAGAGAATAGCAAATGTACTGATTCCAACAGGTATTGTTCAAAACAAACTGCAGATTAAACTTCTCACCTTCCATCCTGGTCACCAAAAGTCAAGTATATCCATAATGACCAGAATTAAAAGAATTCCTCTTCAAGGTGCAAGCTACAACAAGTGTTTGCAGGGGTACTAGGAAAGGTACAGATAAAAATTCTCTTCTAGCAACACGTTAATTCTATAGATTTTTCTCTATTGATAGGTTTGGATGCTTTCTCCTCTGCTCAGCCACCTATTAATAAGTAAGAGACAAAACCCTCAAAAGGTGGAAGTTCAGCTGAAACCAGGCAGCAAAGACTGCATGATCTTATGAAGTTTCTTTTTTTTTTTTTGCCCTCCTTCTCAGCAGGAGAGAAAGAGGCTAAAAAAACTGCTAAAAGCAAGCGCGCTGTTTTTTCAGACACTTGTTTTTCACAATTTTTTTTCCCCGTTAGAACTGCAGACTGCTGTATATTGAAGCTCAATGGTAATAAGGGTGTTCTTGTCAATTATTTCTCAAGAATCTCTTAGACGTAGTGCAAAAAAAAAAGCTCCAGGGACTCTGCTGACTACAGACTTCACTATAGTTTTCAACTTACTGAAGTAGTCTGCTTTGGAAAGGGACTGATTCCTGTAGGTACCAGTAACAACTGATATACAAATGCAAACAGAAAAATGAAATAAAACCTCCGAACCCAGTGTCATCATTGTAAACTGAATGAAGCAAAAAAGGCCCTCCCACCCCAACACTTCTGCAAACATCAAACTGATCTATAAATTGCAACTTGAGTCAGGTCTCTCAAAATGATTTAAAATATTTATTCCCTTTGTACTGCAAGAACATATTCAATGCAAACAGTACTGAGAATCACCCAGACTCGTACTTTTAAAATCGTACCATTTCACAGGCTGCAAGGTCCTCAACACATCCTGCATTAGGAATTGATAGGTCAAAGACATATTTATATGAGCAATTATTTTAATTGTTCCTTCCTATTCACAGCATACTGTCTCACAAAAGCTACCTAAATGTCTGACAGACTCTGTACTGGAATCGCTTCTATTATGCTCAATAGCTGCTTTTTCTCTGATCCATGACAGCTTCTATAGCTATGAACAGTTGCAATTACTAGAAAATATCATGTATTCCATCTTCCTAACAATCAAGCTATGCTAACATTTACACAATTTAGAAGTGTGTAACGTAGACAGCAAGGCATGAAGGCAAAAAATACGCAGGAAAAAGGGGAACACTTTTCTCAAGCGCAGATTCTGGGAAGCCTACATCCTACAAAATTGCCAATTCAGGACAAAATTCAGGTTTTCATTTCTTCCTCTGTTAAGCCATCCTATGTTACAGCAATTAACACAAACTACATAACTGATGTTTTGGTCCAGTAAGTACCAAATCTGAGAACTACTACTTTATACTGGATTTGAAAACAGTGCTAATGTCTAATTAAGTTTGTCAGTCAACAGGTATATTCAACCTATTCTGGCTACATGAGGATTTCCACTAGACCCAAGAAGGCTTTGAATAACAAAGGCCATCAGGCTGCATCAGGTCAGACACAGAACTTTATAACATTCCCTCACACACATACACGCCAATAACACAAGGGTAGAATCTTTTAAGTTCAATAAACCTAAACAAGGAGAATATATTACTTCATACATGAACTGGGTTATCCATTCCTACTAAACTTTTAAAACCAAAAATTATCAGCACAATGCACTATATCAAATTTGAATGGAGTTCTTTCCTATTAGCTTGCTCTAATTTAAAAATAAAAAACCACCTTGAATTTCAAAGAGAAATTTTATATACTGTAGAATTATTTCAAATATTTGCTAGCCAGTGGAGAAAAAAAGTGTCCTGATCTACAGTACTATAAGTTTATAATGAGGACAGCCACATGCATTTTCAGTAAACATACCAAATCTGTCTCCTCCATTTGTATTTAAATGTATGAAAGGCCACAAAGAAATATAAAATATGACCCATCTAGTACATTTACAAAGTTGACCTGCTAACCATAATCAATGCACGCATACACTGCAATGTGGAAGTACATTCTCATGATTATTTGCATAATTATCTGCTGCTTAAATATCCAGCTACAAAAATTATCACAGTACAAGGCCTATTCAGGAAAGGATGAAGAATAACATATACCACCACAGAGAATTTTTTTTCATTTTAACCTCACAGAAAGGAGCATTACATCACACTCTTACAATGCAGGAGGAGGGGCCTGTTCTCAGAAAGCAATCTTCAGCTATTTCCCTTTAATTTTCTGCTTGGTTCTGGAGGGAGATGCAAAAATCACTTGGATTTAAATTTTTAGTAACCTAGAAGACAGGGAAAAAAAGCCAGAAAACGCAGCTTTTTAGCCGCATTGACTAACATGCAGATGAATACCCGTTTCCTAAAGAATACAGAGCAGAAGGCTACAAAACATCACCAGCACCCAGCACCTCGCATTTACAAGCGCGCATTCCCAAGCGTCTGCCCCACATTTTATGGGCCGCCAGACCCGCTAAGCGGGGAAGGGGTCCCCTTCCTTCTGGGCAACCGGACGTGGCAAGACTACCTCGACGCCGGCAGCACCTGGCACGCCTTGCTCGCCCTAACTCCCGACGCAGGTTCACGGGGCAGCACCCTCTGCTCCCAATGACGGCCGAAACGGCGGACCCGGGGGCGGGGAGCGGCGGCCCGAGCCCGCGGAGGGGCCCAGGGGCGGCTCCGTGCGCTCCGCTCGGCTCCGCTCTGCCGGCGCGGGAACGCGAACCCCCGTCACCTCCACACCGAACACGTTTCGGTGCGTGATTTTAGGGTGGGTAGGGGTTCCACCTCCCCCCCCCCCACTTCCTGCCTGGGAAGGG
>Ga0065711_1045003_pt1 | contig 13749 bp, 8 predicted proteins | sample Hoacrofraction12_FD_59098 | JGI IMG/M metagenome (GOLD analysis project Ga0065711, IMG submission 59098) | Hoatzin crop microbial communities from Cojedes, Venezuela - Epithelial fraction 12 v2 (version 2) | ecosystem: Host-associated > Birds > Digestive system > Esophagus > Crop | place... | reverse complement strand
CAAGAATTTGAAATCTCAGTAACAGATAAATCATCATTCACAGAATGTCAACTTTAACTGCATTATGAATTATATTCCTGTTCAGATTCCTTCTGGACTCTGGCAAGAAGAGAAATCTGCACAGGAAAAAGTAAGAGCTGAAAAGGTAGAAAGGCAGCAGCTACAAGTGGAGAAGAGGAGGAAGGAAAAAGAACAAAAATGGAAAAAGAAAGAGCAGCAGGAACAAATGGAAAAAGTGAAGGCAGATCTGGAAAAGAAACAACAGAGAAGCACAGAGGAGATGTGGTTAGTGAGGATAACATTCTCATTTGAGAAGGGAACATCTGAATGGAATGATACAGAACTACTGTAGTCTTTGCTTTGCTTTTTGTCAGCCAGGCATATGCATCCAAACCCACCAATGTTCCAGCATGAAGAAACGTATACATAAAAAGCATCTGCTAATATAATAGAAGACTAATAATACATAAGAGTGTAAAGGAGCCAGCAAACTGATCCAGTACCTCCGGGCAAATTCCAAACTAGAGGATAACATCAGAGACATTTTGATCTGAAACATGCATAAAGTTCCATCTTTTAGCAGCATATTGGATTTTTTCAAAGTTTAGTATTGTGTGTATGTCTACTAATTTAACTTCTTTTTTTAAAATACTTTAATCCATTTATCATGACTCAACAGTATCAACAGTGATTCAAAGTCATTAAACAAATTCAGTTTTTCAACCAATTGTACCTAGCTTACAGTGAGTTCATGAAGATGATTATTCCAACACTTTCCACACAGCACCAAAACCACTACTGAGCATTTTCCCTGACAAAAACCTCAGCACGGTTAGAACTACATGGCTATAAAGACAATTAATAGCAATGTAGGTTATTCCTTCATGATACAATAACTTTATACTACAAAAAAAATGTAGTAAGAGCACTTTTGCTCTTTACCTCTGCTGACATAGTTTTAGTGAAAAAAAAAACCAAACAAACAACAACGCATCAGTATGAGAAACAAGCTCTGGGGTAATATAATTATCACTTCCTATTCACCTTTTGAAATATTCTGCTGACACGAAACAACACATTCAGGCACCATCTTACTGCTTTGTGTCTGTTATTCTTGCTCATTGCGAGTAGTATTTACTGGGTAGAACAGCGACCTCCTTGGGTGATTTTGAAGAGCTGCAGCCTACCTAGAAATGACTGAACACTTCGGAGGGTATCCCACCGGTCACAGCATTTGCCAGAACCAGATTTGTAGAAGTAGCATCTTTTAATCAGATGGTTGAAAAGAAAAGACAAATCTGACCTATAAAGCATTTTTCGATGTTAGTGCCATGCCCTGCTTAACTTTATTTCAGGAAAAGCAAGTAGGCATTCAAGTCAAACTGCTGGACTGAGAACCCCGAGTTAGTTTGGAAATTATCTTAAATAGCACTCAGTGAAGCAGAAGACCTTTAGTTTGATTGTCCTTAACTTCCCGTCCCCCAAAATAAGGAGCATATTCCTTTGTTTCATGAACCTCCTTGACTTTCTCTCATGCTTCTTACCCACAGTGTGAATCCTCCTGCAAAAACACCCCATTTTGACCGCAATTCTGTTTACATCTGAATCTCAATCAAGGCTTTCCATTGCCTTCTTGCTTGTTGCATAGCCTGGGTTCATGCTCTTGTTCCACAAAGACGCATTCCGATTTTTTCTTTCAGCTCTTGTTCTCTGAACTTTCCTAGCTGCCCCTGTGCTATCCTCCATCCCTTGTCTCCACATCTTTATTTCATGTAAACCACATACCTGTATCCCCTAGTCCTCATGTCCTCCTCAAAAGCACACATGTAAAAATTATAATTCAGGTTTTTGCCTCCTTGTAGACAGTATGAAGGACAGTAGACAGTAATTATTATTTTTTTAATACTAATTTGCAGAACCAAACAGACATATGCCAAGTATCACTAACCAGCACCTATTCTCTCTTTATTCTAATTTTTCTCCCCTTCGCTTTGGCAATCTGCTTAGCTCTTTGGGCTACAACCTGCTCTCCTTCTGGCAAGGACATTCAGCAAACCCAAGGTTGCTATAGCAATTAATAATCATTTACATTTTAGTTTACAGAAACTAGAACAGTGGAGGTGCCAGGAGGAGGAGGCAGCAAACAAGTCACAACTGGAGAATGCAGCACAAGAATGTATTTGGCAGCAGCAGGAGGATTATCACAGAAAGCTTCTGCAGTTTCAGAAGAGACAGCTAGAGGAACAGGAAGGAGCAGGTGGTCTATAGAAAGGCTAATGCTTACTTTAGGTGCAGATAATTCATCTGAACGGATGATTTCTGATAAAGACATAGACTTAGCCTGTGCGTCTGCCAAGAAATTCCTGTGACACTCAGTTGCAAACTTGCAGTAGCTCAGCCTCCTCCTCTATTAAACAGATATGGTAACAATAGTCCTTTCTTCTACAGTGCCTGCAGCCTGAAGTAGAGAAATTCTACAGCCTAGCTACAATGCAATGGTGCAAGATGCTAGCAATAACAACATTCATGCTACATCTATTCATTTCTTGATGTTTTCATTATATATCTTCTCTGAAAGCCCAAGTCCCAGTAGTTACACAGTTTTAAAAACAAAACAGATCCTAACAAATAGTTGCAGAGGAAGGCTTGAAAACCTAAACACCAAGCAGATTTAAAAAAAAAATAAATCCAATTACAGACACACTCATGTGTTCAAGCCAATATTAAATACTTTTAATGTCAGTATTATAATAGTATTTTCTTTCTATTTGTAATTGATGAAAGAACCATTTTGTAAATAGGAAGTACGTTAGCAACTAATAGTTGTTGATGATCCATTTCTAAGAGGCAGAAAAACGCAAAGAAGAGGAACAGCAGCAGCTGGTAGAGACAGGAGAACACCTGGAGTATGGAAGAAGAAACTGGGAGAAGACAAGATACAAGGCTGAGGAGCAGATGAAGAAAGAGGAAGATGCTCAACTAGCTCTAGAGGAAGCCAAAACACAAGCACAGCTTTTAGTCAGGTACGTACCTATTAATCAAACACTGAAGTGATTTTTTTCCTCAGTAATAATAATACATCTTTACACTTAGTGCCAGACTATACTTCTCTAGTCAGGAGTTCTATCAGTGTAGTTAACACTGAGGAGCAGCATTGGTACCTCGGGAGTTAAGCTGCCTTCGATTCAAACTCCAAGTCACAATGCAGTTCTTTGGCTATTTAACCAGTTTTCCAATGTTTCCATTCCATCCGCAATTCACATACATCTGTATTCTTTAACTGTTTTAGAATTTATAACATACATTTACACTACAGAAGCCCAACTAGATTTCCCCACACATCTGAAACTATGATTACCTTTACGCAGTCCATCAGAGCAGACTCCAGCATAGCATGCTTCCAGAACTCATTCCTACCAGCACCTCAAAACACAGGAACTTGGGAGTCTGCATACCACATACTAAAACACTGCCAATAGCATAACATGCCTTCTTAAGGAAGCATACATCAATTTGTCAGTCACAAAGCAGTGCCAGGAATAAGAGAATATATGGCAACTACAGCGAAGCAGGAATAACTACCACCTGCTTGCTCTATTCATCCTGCTGTGACAGAACATACTGGCCTACAAGAACCTATTAGCATAAACCAACATTTTCTCCTCAGCCCATTCCAAACCCTGCTCAAAGACAGCTCCTGAGAGAAGTCCAATCTCCTGTCCAGGCTCAGTGGCAAAGTCATAGAACCTGCCAGTGAACCAGCAACGAGCTAGCTGAGCATGTGAGTTTCAATTCAATGCAGCTTTCAATTCATTCACCAGCTTTCTAACCCAAGCAGGAATTCTGTCTTGTGTCTGCAAATCACTTTATTAATGCTGTTTGCAGGCAAAGAACAGATCTGGAACAACATCTCCAGTTCCAACAAGCACTACTAATACAAGCTACCAGACCAGAACACGCTCAAGACGTTCCTTGTCCTGGGTGTTTTCTTATTTTCAGCTGCTTGAAAAACAAGGCCTGAAAGCCATACAAAAGAATAAATAAATGCTTCGTGCCAGGAATGGGTCACTGTAGTGAGCTCTTTCAATTCCAGTCTAATTCAAGGTTCCAACCTGATCCAAGTGAGGAACGTTCCTTTTCGGGATGTGTGCTACTCTCATTCACAAATTATTTCCCCAGACTGCAACAGTAGTCTGTGTATGTAACCTACCGATAGCAAGTAGAAGCATTCATGTTTTATCAGTCAGTAGAAATGAATCCAGACCAACCTCTTGAGGTGCCAGAACACATTTAGTTTATCCTCTGCAGCTTCATCCCAGATTCTTCGGTCCATTTTGTGTTGAGAGAAAACAATGGAATTGTCAGTTTACAAAAGGTATGAAGTCCTCCGTGCTGACTTTTGGAGGAATCCTCCAAACCAATACAATGCAATAAATGTGCCATTGTTTAAGAACAGGCTAGCTTTCAGTATCAACAATAAGATGACAACAGAGAAACTACAGCAAGATAAGAACTTTTCTTCCTTGTAAATCAGGTTTATTTTATTTTCTGCTTCTCTAATATTATTTAACACAAGAAAGTATACAATTTGTATTGCAGTTCCTGTAGAGAGTCTCCTGTGGAGAAGAGTAATCAATTTTTGCAGTCTTTAAATTGAAGCTGAACTTCATTAAATTAAATATGCATTAAGTACTCGTTCTAAAAGCAAAACAAAACCAGTTTACACTTCTTCCAACTTGCACAATTCCTACAGTTCTCTGTATGGTACCTCAGAAGCTGATAGTCTTATTTAAGAAAATTTACCTGAACACCAATAATTCGGAAGTGCATACAGAAGATGCACAGGTCAGCGCAGCTATTTTACTATTGTATTCTTAAAAATAATTTCCATTTAAAGTAGGAAAAGTTAAAAACTAATATACAGTTGTAGTGCTTCTAAAATAACACATGGTTAGTCAAAATTTGTGGCAGACTTCAAGTTTTAGCATTATCTGACATCCTAACTGAAGTCCAAACCTTGCCAATATTTACATATTTAAGTTCAAAAAAACCTTTTTGTTGAATTTATGATCATGTAGATATATTTATACTTAAAAGAATACAAAAATCATTTAAACATACCAGGCTTAAGAAAATATGTTGACTGATAATTTTGTAAAGCAGTTATCAAAACAGCTTTTACACACAACAGTGAATATTAAATATATTAATTTCATAATTAGAAATAAAGTAAGGATTAGCTTCTACCTTCCACTGCATAACTGACTCAGTGAAGATGGTTTCATTCTCCCACCACCACTTTTTTTAACACTTAAAACCAGGCATCGACAGCTGAACTCAGTTCTTCTAATATACAGGTAAGCATGTAAACAATGAAAAATTGCAGCAGGAAAAAAAAGATTCTTTACTCTATTTTTCTCCAATATGCGAAGACCAATCTGACTTCCAGTCATGTGCTTTAAATCTGTGAGTGGTTTAGAAATTCCACTCTAGACTATCTTTCAGAAAGAAATTCTTTGAAAAGTATTAGTTCTTCCAGAGAAATGAAGAAAATTCAAGTCTGTCTACACCTTGACCTCAAAATTCTGGTTTTATTTCAATGTACAATTTCCAAGAATGAAATTCCTTAAAAAGGGTACTAGCACATCTGTGTAGCAGGTTTATCTTCTCATTTTACATGAAGGTCTCAATGTTAATCTTTGAGGCAGACTACAGTTTTCCTGTTATTACTGTTTCATCAAGTTACTGAAGTACAGACATCACTTTAGACCAGCAGCTCCACTGAGGCACTAACTCTCTGAGGCTTCACAACAAGTCTGAGAGAGGTCAAATCAGTTTGTCACTGGTACCATATCCACTCTATAAAGAGCTGTATTTTAGGACAAGGTTACACAACAGAAAGAAATCTTCACCTTGAGCTTCATCCTACTGAAGGAAGGATTCTGCAGGATGCCCTCCTCCATAGTCTCGAGAGAACTAAATGCAGTGCTTCAACTAGAAAGCTGATATAAATGAGCATATAAAACAGATTTGGAAGAGGAAAGTGAACAGTAAGAAGCAAAGAAATTTGGTGCAGCAACTCGAGTACTAGCATCAAACCCAGGGGATCTGGATTCTCTTCTCAGTTCCACTTTCAGCTTCTAGAGTGACCTGAGTAAACTACCATCCCCTGCACCTCAGTTCCTAATTTTCAGAAGATGGATAATGGGAATTTGTCTAACAAGAGCATTATACAAATTTAAATTAGAAGATGATCTGATAATAATCACAAAGCTGTTTTATTTCTGGTATTCTGAAGCAGATATATTTAGTATTCTAAAAAAGCAATTGGAAATAAATGCAAAGAAGCCATGTTGTTCTACATCACCGTAGTAATCCCTCTTCCCCCTAAGAATTTAATTACATAGAATACTTCAAGAAAACCCCATATTCTGACATTTTGTAAACAAAAATTTTAATCTTTAAAAAAATTGCTTAGTGCAACTATGTGTACAAAAGTATTACTAAATCAGAAATAGGACACAAACCACAAGCATAAAAAAATGCATTTCTAGCTTTACAGCAAGTGCCATAAAAACTAATCACTCAAAATCTGAAATTTCTTCCAAGTATGCCAGCACTAAAATGTGTCTTCAAATGAAGTTGGCATTCATAGTGAGCTTGATTTACCAAACCAAATCAGAAACAAGTTCTTTTTATCCGCAGAAAGGCTGAAGCAGGGACAGTGCACAAACCTCCTCTCCACACTACCCTGCCCCAAACCACCCATCTGGGCATTGATACCTAGTAACATGTTCTCAAACTAACCATTTAGAACCTGCAACTACCTAGAACATGAAGTCGACCCTCATAATGATGCCTGATGAACTAACATGACACTTCTAGGTCATGAAGCATAGAGAGATTATTTAATGGTACCACAATTGTATGGAACATAGATATTAAAAACCATCTTCATATTTCCTTCCAAGTTGCATTTTCAGTTTACCTTTTGTGCATGAAGCTGTATGTAACTGTATGTGAATGTTCTCTAATAAGAAAAGAAACAGCTAGTAGTCTCAAAGTCACCTGCAATCCAAGTAGATCAAGTATTTCACTAGGGCAAGTAGAAAAAAGTTGGATTTTAGTGTTGTGGGTTTTTTTCTTTTTTCTTTTTTTTTTTTTTTTAAGTGAGGTATATTTACAGAGCACATTTTTATTCTGACATCAATGTATAGTTACTGGAAAAGCATGCTCTAATTATAACTTTTAATGGTTTTGCTCATTTCCAAACATTTAAAAATAAAATGCAAGTTGTTTATAAAATTGTTTTTCTTGTTTATTTTAAATGAAGCTGGTACAGACAACGTCCATTCAAAACCCATGTCCAAGGCCAAAAGGTACAAACAAGAGTGCCAAAGTAACACCAGTTGTCTGCTGTGAACATTCTTGCATGAATACCTGCATGTACTAATTGCTATATGAAGTTAAGATGTTTCTGGGCTCTTCTGACAAGATTTAAGAATCATTAGGGTTTTCAATTTTATGTCTTCAGCAAAGCCATCTCTGGAGCAACGTACAGATGACAACAGTTCTAGCTTTTCCATTTCCAGCTTGGTAACCTTCGCTGGGCCATCAGCACAATTTAAGTAAAATAGCTCTGAGTTATGGACACACAATTTTTCCACAGTTTAGTTCTCTGAAAAAACTTCATCTCGCACTGAAAGTTATAGTCCAGGAGTGAAACAGTCACACATCAAAACTTCAGGGCAGATATGGAAGTCATTAAGAACACTCGCCCACCTGGCAGATCTTACAGCCTTCGTGCCTGAAATGCACGAACCTAGTGAACATATAAATGCATGTGTGTACATGTATTTCTAAAGGGGAGGGCAGAAGGGAAGAGGGGAGCAAGGCTGTAGCTGGATCACAAAAGCTCAGCACAATGAAAATAGAAACAATAGTGTATAATGAGCACGAGAATTCAAAATACCAAGATGCTTGAAAATAAACTCCCAGAGATGGGGTGCCAGTTTCAATTCAGTGTTGAACACCACATTACAAAAGAACTATTATTTAAAAATAAAAAAGGATTAAAGGGGAAGAAAACAAACAGAAGGATCTAAACTGTTGAGTGACCCCCCGTCTGTTCCTGATAAACTTCAATCACATCTTCCTCCTCCATCCCCAGCTGTGAGAACAGAGAAAAACAGCACATAATTGTTATAAATCTGGTGTACTGAATTCAGAGCAGGTCCTAGACAAGTTATACAATGGTTTGTTCCTCTGTCCCATCATAATTCACCAAAGGGGTAAAAAAAATTTCAGTCACCATCTTGCTAGCCAACACTCATGATTTTCAGTCCTTTTCCTTCAGTCTTACACATCTCAGTCAAAGCAAAAGCCTTATCAGTGAAGTTTAAATCCGCTTGTGGAGCAGTACACATTAGCCTGGAATTTGCTAGCTTTACCTTTCTCTAAGTCCCTCCTTGGGCAACAGACGTGCAGGAATACAACCAAAATCATAGTGAATGCATCAGCTGTACAGTCACGTGAATTACATACAGCCCACTACTAGCTCACAATACAGCTAAGACCTACAGCTTGCAACTCAAAGCCTGTTTACAACTGTTCTCTCAAAGTGGGTAACTTGTTCAATTTCACAGTACACAAGTTTGATTTTTCAGAAGGTCCTTATTATAACAGTGTTTCTTCTTGCTTTGTCAATTGGTGGAAGTCACTGGACAGCAGAAATAACCTGTTTTGTGTTTATTTACACTTTCTTCTAATAAATGTGAACTAAATACATATTTATTCCGAAGCCAACAACTGGGAAGTTACCTTAGTGTTTCTTTTTTTTTGTCTCTGGTGAGCAGTGACTACACCCTCCCTTCTGAAACAACAGGACATATGAAGGTCCAATCAGGCTCTTTCTGAACTGCCCATCAGCCTTATTAACAATTCTAGTTAGACAAATAGTTAAGACTGTATTTGACTAACTGTAGTCCAAAAAGTTGGCTATCTTTAAAGAAACACTTTCATATTCTGGTTAACAGCCTAGCAGAACAGAGAAACTAACCAATCTGGTATTCAGTTTCTCCAGCGAACTACATAACGCTTTTCATAGAAAGAAACTCACCTCCTTGGGGGTATGATTATCAGTAATTCTCTGACCCTCAAAGAGGAACCTGAGTGAATTCATTGGAACACCCTAAAAAAAAAAACACAAACAGATGTAAAAGAAAAAAAGTTACTGAAACTTATATGGATTTACAAGAAAAACACTTTTAATAAAAACAACACATGTATAAGTCAAAAAAAAAAGCGCGTTAGTTCCTGTTACATTGGGAGCTATTCTGCTGCAACCATGTAGACTACAAAAAAGTGACTCAAGGAGCGTAACAGTGCTAAAATGAGTGTTTATTCCAATGTCTCATTGGAGCTCTAGCTCAACTTGGAAGTTTCCTTAGCTTTTTTTGTCTTTTCTTGTCCTTTTTTATTTGTAAATAAAGTACTGACTACACCCTCCCTTCCAAGACAACGTTACACATGAAGGTCCTGTCTTTTTCTGAACTCCCTGTCAGTCTTATTAAAGATCCTAAGGCAATAAGAAGAACATGATGTTTACTTCATGAACTCCTGTCCTTGCTTTCCCAATCTTCTATCACCATAGGAAGGAACAGCAACCTTTACCATTACCAGTTCTGTAAAAGCTCTGTGCTGTGGACAAGGAATAGAAGAGTTGAGGGGGAGAAAAAGGAACACCATTCAAACAGGGAGCAAGGAGCATCCCAACAGTAAATACAGTTAAGTTGCAGCATGTCTATTGTACTGTGTCCCTGTGTTACGGCAGAATATCATACTTCACCTCAACAGATGAGGCAAACACTTCATATTTTTCTCCTCTTTCAAGTAATGAGCAAAAAAACCAAAAGCGAAATATGACCTGCTTTGTGCATCAATTAGATGGAAGAAATACTGCCTGCAAATAACTAGGAAGAAAAATTCACAGGAAAGAACAGTTCACACTGTTCCAACAATCCCTCTGGCCAACTTGGAAGAAATATTCACAGTCCCTTTACCAGAGAAAGGCTACTTGACACTAAAAACCGTATTGACTGCTGATGAAGGAAATCACACAGTCTCCAGAAGTCAGCCCAGGAGACAGATACAGCTGTGTTCATTCAAACAATTATTTCTTTCTTAAAAAAAGAACTCCACACACATGCATTGTCATCAGTCAGTAAGGCTGCCAAATGGACTATTTCCAAGATCTTATTTTAATATTTCAAGTTTTTCAAATGAATCACAATTTTAATCATTTAGATTTGGCTACAAACATATCTGGTGTTTGATCTTTTCTTTTCTCCTACTCCAGAAGGACAGGAAAAAAGAACACATTCTACAAAAGAACACTCCAGTTGACAAGTTCAACTTGCCTCAAGGTACTAGGAAAAAACCCCAAGTATTATTTCTTATGATTATATCTCCTGAAGTGAACTCCACACAGCTACTTGAGAAAAGGCCACACAAGGCATCTATCCCCACAGCTGGGGATAAACTAGGCCAGGGCTTCTGGAAATAGCAGCAGTGAATCGACAATATCTGCCACAGAATGTGGAAGTGATGATATATTTTTGTTCTGTAACAGTAGTTACTATTTACTTACATCCACAATTAATGTTGCAGATTTCTTTAACTTAGGGCATAATAGCTAGTGTTAATCGATTACCATATTAATGGTCGCCACAACGTCTAAGGCTGCTTTCATCCTAAGCCACAGTATTTTACAGCTTTAAGGGAATTTCATGTGGAGACAGAAGATTTTACAGTAACTATAAATGCATGCCTGGGCATTTTAAGAGGTAACTTCTATGTCTTCTGAGCAGCCACTATATATTTTCAAACAGTAATATTAACTTACTACAAAATTCACAACTGTCTTAAATAGAAATATCTGTCAAAAGAAATGAGGAGATCCATTATATTTGTACTGTCAGAAACCTATCCTGACGCTAACTAGACAGAAGCTAGACTGTCTCAACAAATGTCTTTCTTTGAAAGAACAGTAAGACAAGTAAAGTGTTTGGCTTTTTTATTTTCTTTTTAAAGAGAGCATGTTATTGTTTCACAAACCTGTCTTTGACAGTATGATTCTTTGAGTTTCTTGAGGTGTGTTGTCATTTTCACCTTGAAATGAATTTCACTGCTGTCCTAAGAACAGAAAAGAAAAAAGTTACTCTCTTTGTAGTAGCTGCTTAGTCTATCTATGCTAATTTTAAGACTTTCATTCAGAAAAACTTATGTAAAACTAACATGGAATGCAGTTTAACTATCACCATGCATACCTTGGTGCATCATAACATGAACCTCCGGGATGATTTATCTGTCACTAAATTCATCATGCACTTTCACAGGAACCTCTGTTTTAAAACAGATGGCATAGTATAGCCTCACTATGGAGGTTTTGGATTTAAAGTAGTAAAACCCATACATGGTTCAGTCTGTGCTTCCATCTTTAACCAGCTGATGTAGTTATGAAATACAAACATACATATGCAGGGGACTTCTGCTCTAAAATTCCGAAAGAGACAAGTTACAGCTTGCACTTCAAAATACGAAATATGGCAAAATAAACGAATATAACGAAACCTCGTTCAATTAGTATAATTATCTAGAAATTAGGATACAGGCAGATCTGGCAACACAACATTGACCTAAGAGAAATCATAGGTCTCATTATTCTGTAGTCCTTCCTACCACCCGTAAGTTACAAGTAACTACAACTGCCAAAATGGCTACAGATAAAAAAGACTGCAAGAGGTTCTTTGCAAAACCCATGTGGGTCACATTTAGCTTTTGAATGTGTTCTCACCGTTGCCAATTAAACCAGCAAGAGATAAACTAGTTTGTGCTAGTCCTACTTTAACTCATCCATCTCCAGTCAACAGCACAGCAATCACGCTAATACTCCAACAAAGAATACTGTATTAAGTCATACGAGTTATGGGTTCTTTGCACAGAAGGACTTCTGTTGAAGGATCTCGACATTCACATTCCAACACAACTTGAATTCAAACTTATAATCCACTGTTCATATCTACCAACATGCCACCCAACAGAATCCTCCTGCCATCCCTGCCCAAGAAAGTTGACCTCATGCTTGGTGTACTACACGAACTATGAAGACCTGAATTTATCAATTTTGCCACATATTTCATTCATATCCTTGGATAAATCAATCCCTCAATGCATCAAGTCCCCTAGCTGCAAGATGAGGACCACAATGACCAAATCCTGAGTCATAAGGATAACTCAAGTTTTTTTTAAAAAAAAGAAACCACACCAGAGATCATACCAACGCACATTAGTGGCAACTGACAAGTAGTTTAGGGCAGGGGATGATCCATGTTGAAGAACTGAAAGTATTAACTTTCATTTGTTCATTTCTACAATACAACAACTCACACCTCCACCAAATGTCAACAAATAATTATGTAAAAACTCACCTGCCCAATGACTTTGAGTTTAATGTATTCTCCTTCTTTCTTATCTCCTAAGTCCTCGGCTGAAGGTTTTGCTTCCTGCAAGAAAAAACGTTTAAAAAAAAAATTTGATCAGTTCAACACTTCGTTATTTTCACTGGCCAACACGACAGCTGTCATCCTCCTTATTACATGAAATCAGACTATCCAAGGCACCTTATTTCTTCCTTTCTGTGCATGAAAATAATAGCAACATAATATTATCAAAGGCCTGTGAAAAGCTTTAGTAGTGATGTAAGAGAAATGCTGTGAAGAACGTAAGAGATGAGAGAAGGACCGTTTGGAATAGATGACAGATGCAAAAATGAAAGTGTGATTTTTATACCACTAACTCCTAGTCAACATACTGCAAAAAAGAAATACAGGAAGTGTACGAAGAGGCTCAGATATTTGACAGAAAATAGAACATCCTGAGGAAAGTAAACAGAAAGCACCTGTGACACCCTATCAGTGTAAACAGTGAAACATGCAAACATTTTTCAGCCTATTACATCAACAGTAGTTCACTACTTTCAAAAGGATGGTCAGCCACCTACTTTTTTACGACCACAAAACAACATCAAGCAACAGCTTCCTTCTAGCATGTGTGTTTTAAGATCACAATTCTTAAAAGTTACAATTCTAAGAACTATGGTGTTTTGATATCTTTCCAGTATAAGAATTAATTGTACAGAGAAGTTTGATTCAACAACTGGAGCGCTAAAGCTCATCAAAAGTGTTTAAGTGTTATGTTCTAAAAGACATGAATTAAGTTTTCATGTTAGCTGCAGATAGATAAGACAGCTGAGAGATGAGATACTATTAACCCCATCCCTTGCCTGTCACTACGTATTCTGCATCAGGCCTTTAGTATGTTTCACTGCAGCATGAACGGATTTTACACAGACACTGTCTCGGGTCCAGATGGTGCTCGATGAAGAAATCTTCCCAAGTAACCAGAAACAAGGATATCGTGCTGATCACATTTCAGATCTTCCTTTCATATTTTATTGCTTAACATGGTAAACAAAACAAGCAAAATATGTACAGACACCTACCATATACATTTTCACAGTCCTAAAGGGACTTTTTGCTGAGTATACAGAAATATCCTTTGTATGGCTGGACTTGAACTTTAGGATCAAGCACCAAAAAACCATACCAACCCATACCAACCTTCTGTATTAAGTCCATCCAGATAGGTCTCTATCTTCAAATTAAAATGGCAGACAAGCCTTTCCAAGCT
>Ga0065711_1045002_pt1 | contig 13749 bp, 5 predicted proteins | sample Hoacrofraction12_FD_59098 | JGI IMG/M metagenome (GOLD analysis project Ga0065711, IMG submission 59098) | Hoatzin crop microbial communities from Cojedes, Venezuela - Epithelial fraction 12 v2 (version 2) | ecosystem: Host-associated > Birds > Digestive system > Esophagus > Crop | place... | reverse complement strand
GAAGAAATTCTTCCTCATGTTCAGACGGAACTTCCTGTGCTTCAGTTTGTGCCCATTGCCCCTTGTCCTGTCGCTGGGCACCACTGAAAAGAGCTTGGCCCCATCCTCCTGACACCCACCCTTCAGATATCTGTAAGCATTTATAAGGTCCCCTTGCAGCCTTCTCTTCTTCAGGCTGAACAAGCCCAGCTCCCTCAGCCCCTCCTCACAGGAGAGAAGTTCCAGTCCCCTCATCATCCTTGTAGCCCTCCGCTGGACTCTCTCCAGTATCTCCTCATCTTTCTTGAAGTGGGGAGCCCAGAACTGGACAGAGTACTCCAGATGGGACCTCACTAGGGCAGTGTAGAGGGGGAGGAGAATAAAATCCCAAAACAAAAAGTAATATGACATATATATGAATATTTAAAATTAAATTTTTATCTCTTCAAAGGATGCCTCGGTATGCCGCATGGAGACATACTAGTGAAAAAAACAGATAATATTTGTAAGTAGAGTCAAGTGAGAGTGTTGAAGGTCACTGCTTAGACCTTTACAGTTTTTCATTTGCATAAATGATTTATCCAGGGAGACCAACCATAAATGAATTATCATTAATATGTTACGCATTGTAATTGTAATAATAGGGAATGTTCAACAAGTGGACATTTTAATTCAAAGGTCAAGTAGCCTATTTTTTTCCTGAACTAAGCCTACTTTGGCAAATAAAGTAAGCTGGCACATCCAAAATACTGCTGAAAGGAAGTATAAAGACTAGCTCCATACAAGTACATATAGCGTGAATGATTGCTGCATAACTAAGAGCTTGAAGATGTCCTTCCAACAATGACGAATTATAAAAAAAAACAGACTCTTTCAGAAAGAACTTCAATAATAGAGGTGCTGCCTTTATCAAAGCTCCAGTGAGTTCCTGCAGCAGCCCCCAGGCAGGCCACCAAACCCCTGCACAGGCAAGGGGACCACCAGGCTCCTGCTGCTTTACTCGTGCAGCTGGCCCGGCCTGACCTCGTTACTCATGGACTGCAACACACATAAATAAAGAAAACAGGCTGTAACTTGCAGGTGTCAAAGGGCTTGATCTTCTGAGAGCTGAGACTTGCGGGATCAGACTCTTAGCAGTGGAACTGGTTGACCCATGTAGAAGGTGCTAAAAATTTACAGGGGAAACAAACAAACAAGCTTTTGGAACAAGCTGACATAATTCGGGAGACAGACTAAAAATCAAACACTCAGAACAAAGCAAAGAGACAGATGTCAATGAAGTAAGCAAAATCTTACACAACACAACAGTCAATCAAACTTAAAGTTACGGTCTCTCTGGGTGTAGCATGGTGCAAACATAGTACATATAATGATCATAAAGAGGCACTCTAGTCTGAAGAATAATCTATTAGAATAAGTTGCTGAGGCAAAAAATTGTAATTTTTGTTTTGTAAAGGAAGTAGTAGTACATTAAGCTTGGATTTTTAAACAGTCAGTGAGGATTCTCTTAAAGTACAGCAGATCCTTCATTAGATCCTTCCTCTCATTAATACTCGTTGACACAATGCAATTCTGCTGTGCTTGTTGGTGTTTCCAGTTCCAGAAAAAAGCAGCAGCAGCAAGGCAGTTGCTGAAGAATCAGGACTGAGATATTCAGAATGATTAATGATTGTCTGCACAATTCCAGAGGAAGGGACTCATTTAATAAAGGCAAATGCTGAGTACTTTCTTATAACGGTGCCCTTTAACATGTAGAAGTTTGAACATTGAAAACAGAACCATGAAAATCTCTGTCTCTTCCTCAGAATGATTATTGTTATTGTGTGCATTTCTGAGGATGCCATTAGATAGAAATAGGACACCATTTCCCCCAGGGATAAAGAAAATACTCCTCCTTTCCTCTTTTACAGAATAAAGCTGTTTACACAGAGGAAAAAGATATCCCATGTTTTTAAGAATAAGATGCTATGTCCATTTTGCATTTTTGTTTTAAGGAGAAAGTATGCCTCTTCTACACAGCTAAGATACCATGTCCCCTGTGTGAGGGTGGGAAGGTGCAGCTTTATCTCTGGGGCTCAGCTGAGTCCGTTAGCCATCAGTGCTGCTGCTTCCTTTGATGTACCATTGCACTTGTCATCCTCTGCCCCAGCTGGAGTGACTGTTCACGGAGCAGAAGGCCCTCTCTCAGCTATGTCTGTCTGAAGCTTAGGCCATTTGCAAATGAAGACAGACTACACTTCCTCCAGTTCCCTGTGGTTTGTGGGTTTTATTGACTGGATGGTAGCTCCCTGCCCATTTCTTTATTGCACTTGGTGAGTCACTTTTCGGAAGAATTAAGAAGTCACTACATCTTTTCACTTACTAGAGGCAGAAATTTATGTGACATTTGCATCATCCAAATTTGGCATTAGGCCCTTGAAATAGTCTCTGAAGTTCATTTGGGTTCATTTCACCCTAATCCAAGAATGTAATTCATCTGACCTATTTTGTACTTAGAGTGAGATGAATCACTGTGCAGAAGCGCTTGTCTTTCCCTGCTAAATACAAAAGGTATCTACAAAATAAGCTCAGGTCTAAACAGCTGTACTATAGACAGCTAAATTTGTTAAATCCCACATGATGTCAGAAAGACAGGCACAGCCCTGAGTGAGATTTATTCTTGATGGCCCGCCTGTTTGAGGAAAAATATTTTGGAAGAGACGGTGTTTCTAGATGGTCTTTGTAATTTACAAAGTAATGACAGGGTTCAACTTCAGGAAAAAGACTTTAGAGCTGTGCCTAAATAATGCCTAAGACTAAGATAGCCAACGCAAGGAATCAAACTTGTAACACTAATTAAGGCAACTGAACTCCTTGCTATTAGGTGTATAGGACAGGTGTACTGGGATTCAAAACAGCCATCAGTTTCCAAGCGAGAAACCCTAATGACCCAAAAGAAATGCCAGAGCAAGCTGACTCTGAAGTGTCCCGCATGAGGTTATTGGCCTATATCATTGTTGCAACCTAGAGCCTGCCCTAAGAAGGCATATTTACACAATTTGTGAAAGAAGAAGGCACAAGAGAGTTATTCACATTAGAGAGCACTTCATCTGACTCTGCCAATACAAAAGGGACCACAGGCACCACTTTCACACATAATCACTGCCATTATTTGAAAGAGGCGTAGAGACAGGGGTTATCCTGCCCGCCATCGAAGGACAGCCTGTGGCTAATGTGGCTGCTAGAGGCAAAAGGAAAAGGTGACTCATGGCCTCTGAAAGGTGAGGTCTGTAAGACAGGCAGACATTGTGCTTCTTAACAGTAGAAAGGACTGTACAACCTGATGGTGCTTGATGTGCAGGAACAAAGTGTTCCTTCAGTCTCAGGAGGAAGCTTGTTTGATATTTAATTAGGAGATTTTTGATGAAGGCCAAAGCTAATGTCAACACGAAACATGAAGGAACTTATTAGTTCATGTGTATAAAGGCCATACATTGTGCAAAGACAGACTGGGCTACATTAGATCTCAGCTGAGCTCTCTGCAAGGTTTGTATGTAAATGAGGGACTGGGGATATGGAGATCCATGAAGGAAGGATGATGCCCAGGCATCCGCTAATGTCACTTATCTACTGCAAATATAGCTGGATGCCAAGTGCCCACCAAGCCACTCCATCACTCCCCCTCCTCAAATGGACAGGGGAGAAACAAATACAACGAAATGTTCATGGGTCAAGATAAGGAAGGGGAGATCACTCAGCAGTTACTGTCACAGGGAAAACAGACTCTCCTGGGGAAATTAGTTTAATTTGTTACCAATTAAATCGAAGTAGGATAATGAGAAATAAAAACAAATCTTAGAAACGCCTTTCCCACACCAGTCCCTTGTTCCTGGGCTCAACTTCACTCCCGATTTTCTCTGTCTCCCCCCCACAGTGCCATAGAGGGATGGGGAATGGGGGTTGTGATTAGTTCATCACACATTGTTTCTGTTCCTCCTTCCTCCTCGCTCTCCTCCCCTGCTCCAGCACGGGGTCCCTCCCGCTGGAGACAGCCCTCTGTGAACTGCCCCAGCGTGGGTCCTGCCCACAGGGTGCAGTCCTTCAGGAACAGACTGCTCCAGCGTGGGTCCCCCATGGGATCACAAGTCCTGCCAGTAAACCTGCTCCAGCATGGGCTCCTCTTTCCATGGGGCCACAGATTCTGCCAGGACCCTGCTCCAGCGTGGGCTCCCCATGGGATCACAGCCTCCTTCGGGCATCCACCTGCTCCAGTGTGGGGTCCTCCACAGGCTGGAGGTGGATATCTGCTCCACCGTGGACCTCCATGGACTGCAGGGGGACAGCCTACCTCACCATAGTCTTGTCCACGGGCTGCAGGGAAATCTGTGCTCCAGCACCTGGAGCATGTCCTCCCCTTTCTTCACTGACCTTGGTGTCTGCACAGCTGTTTTTCTCACATAGTCTTCTATTTCTTACGTCTGCGGTTGTGAAGCAGTTTTTTCTCCTTCTTAACTATGTTATCATAGAGGTGCAACCACCATCACTGAACGGCTTGGCCTTGGCCAGTGGTGGGTCCGTCTTGGAGCCAGCTGGCACTGACTGTAATGGATGTAGGGGAAGCTTCTAGCAACTTCTCACAGAAGCCACCTCTGCAGCACCCCTGCTACCAAAACCTTGTCACAAAAACCCAGTACATTCATGCTGTGCCACTGCCCTTCAACAGAAATGAGATAACTTTCTGGGCTCGTCATTTCTTGGAGTACTGCTATTTGCCAGAAGGATGCCTCCCTCACCCTTGTACCACCTGCACTGCCAGCTGATACTCAGGCTGATGTCAAACCCACACAATTCACACACCAGATATGTTGTCCTCAACCAAGCAGTTGTCCTCAGAAACAGTAGTTAAGAGATGTTGATGTGGATTTCTAGCCAAAACAGAAAACTGAACTTGTTGCTGCTAGGCCTTATAGTAATGAACAACAATATCTTGTGTGAAAAAAAATCACATTTCCTGAACTTTCGTCTGTGTGGCAGGAAGAACTAGAAATAACACATTGCACAAAATGTGATAAAAAAAATTTGAAAATAAAAAACCAAAGAGCCAGAGGCATGTTACAGTGAAGTCTAGCAACTGTGAAGAAAACAGACTTTTTTGAACAACCTAGTCTCTGAAGTGTCTGCTGCCAAAAATATAAATAAAACAAGCGGTAGAGATGACTAAAAAGACAAATGAAAGCAGGAAAATCGTAGTTATAATGGGCAATCACTGCACTCCTTGGAAAGAAAGAGGAAAACATTAGGTGACTGAGTAGGAGAATTAAGGTACATAAGCCAATCATTAGCAAACTGTCAGTTCTCCCAGTTAGGTCAGTCTATGATTTTGGCAAGTTTAAGTTCACTGAAGCCAGCTCAATGGCTTAAAGGCAGTGATATTTTTCCAAACACCATTTTCACCCTGAAAAGCTACTGCTGTGAAGCAATTAATTAAACACAAAATCATACCCATAAAGGTGTCAGATAACCTTAGAGAAAAGCAATTCCTTCAGGTTCCCCAGGGTCAGCAGGCTCCTGCCATGTTGTGAAACCCACTTCTGCAGGGACTTTGAGCCCAAACACTGGCTTCAACTTTTGAATTTACGTTGGAAAGTGTAATTAGTGCAATCCCTCTGGCAGTCAGAAGCCTTATTTTGAAAAGAGCTGATAGTTGCTACTTTAATGTCCTAACAAAAACCTTACAGCAACAGGGCATGTTTTCAGCCTAGGGAACAAGATCGTGAGGTTAAAAATGAGATTTCTCCGGGGTGCTATTTGCTAGTTTACACTAAGCCAGTGGAAGGTATTGTCTGTACGTTGTTATTTTGGGAAACAGAGGTCTGGGTACCACATGGAATGGCGGACAGGGTAGGGCAATGAACTTGTTACCACTACTACAGGGCAAATCACTGAATGTGTGTGGAAAGACTCAAACCTTTGGTCCTCAGGCACTCAAGCCCTCAAAAATGTATGTGTTTTGTTGGTGGCCTTGGTACTCATCTGGTCAGCCATGTGCAAACAGCCGGCCAACAGCCTACTTGAAATGTTAATTTGAGTGACTGTTAGAGATGATGATAAACCTGCTAATGATGATATGGCGAGGAGGCGGGTATTGGGAACTGGGAGGAGCAGAGTGGTGGCGCAAGTGCTCAGGTGCCATTGTAAAAACTCTTTGCCTACCCATAGAAATTTTCTTGAGAATAATTGTGCTATTTGAGTACCAGCAGTGCTCTCCAAAGTTGTCTAGCAGAGAGACTAAAACTTGTTCATGCTCCACTGCAGATGATTTGAGTATTTCATGAATCTGCAGTCGCTTTCTGAAATATAAATTGACCTGCAACTAAATGTGCAAACATTTTAGTGAGCTACAGGGTCCTTGAAAAATGAAATAAGGAAAAATTGTCATATGTGCAGTATAAGCTAACATAAAAACAACGTAAGCTTTACTGTCTAAAAATATATATGTATTGCCCTAGCACAGCTCTTAGTGATGAGCAGCAGGGGTTACTTACACCTGGTGTTCTGTCTTACAAGCATCAAAATCCCTGATCTTGAAGAAACCGCTGCGCATAAAATTATTCACTTTGTAGTATGTTTTTTAACTCAGCCTGAGTTAAGAAATTTCCTCCTTGAAATTACAGTAATTAGCATCATGTTTTTCGGTGGGGCAACAATATTCTGCTTGTCACTTGTGTGGCTGCTATATCTATAATAGGCTTCAGGCACACTGTGATGCTCTCTTGACTTTAAGGTGCCAGATTTCTGGGATGACATGTTTCTAGAAGAGGATCATTTGTTGCAGCTTGGAATAGCAGTGATGAATACCTCAATGAGGACGGTCAAGTGCTGATATACATACAAAAATATCTGTCTCATTGTATGACTTTTCTATCTGTGCTGCAAAGGTAAGAGTTCTTTTGGCCTGCTCAAATTGGAAAACAAAAAGTTTTATGATTTTAGTCCACTAAATGCCAACTTCTGAGCTTCTACTCTAAATCATGTTTGTACAAAAATGTATCTTGAATTGCAGCTTCCAAACAAAAACTGGGAGCTTTTTTTCTTTAATGCCAAATTTACTCAGTCAGCTCAAATTCCAGCATGTCAAACTGCCTCTTTTCTTGCCATCTACTTCATATATACTGGTCTTGTGACGAATTTGGACTCCAAGCGTTTAAAGGCACAGCCTAGAGACCATCTCCCCAATGGCTCGAATAGGCACAGTGATACAACACTGTCGAACAGCTTATGGGATGATGATCTAAGAGAGGCTCCTCTCACTTAATTTCATCCCTTTAAAAGTCAGTCAAAGCTTGTTGTCCAATCTAGCTTTAATAGCAGTGGAAACCTCTGGAGGGTCATCCTTTAATCTCAGGACAGGTACTTGAAGCAGCTAGGATAAGAAAGCTGAGATGTTTGATGGTTATTGAAAGTCTGGATATCTAATAATGTCTTGAGATGAACAGTCTAGCTGCCTAACTATTAGATGGCTGAAGTTCGATTAAGTAATTTATTCTATTAATGACATAGAAGTTGAAATAGAATCTAGCTTACATTTCCACCATTGTATTGATTCACAAATGCACACAAGACCCAAGAAAGGAGTACTTATTTCTGGCACTAATGAAGTTACAAGTATGAATACATATGTTGTCTGATCAGTTGAATAAACTAGTTCTAATTTTACACAGTAATTTTTCAGAATACTTTCACACTGCTTTTACAGCAGAAGAACTGCTCTGACTTAAGTGACATTTGCTGCTATTTGTGCTGATGTAAGTAAGCTGCATAAGGTGCATAACAATAGTAACTCTGAAAGGTGCTCTGTGGTTAACCAAAGAAGAAAATTACAAAGTAATGTTAAACATTACAGAGCGCACTGACTGGAAACATCATCCACACAATAAAGCCTCAAAAAATAAAGCTTGATGACATGGCAATAGATCATTTTAAACAAATAAATATCACTGAGCTTATTCATACTTCATTTTGGCTCAAATGGCAGAAAACTACTTTACATTCCTGTACAGTTCACTGCTCAGTACAATTAAAATAATGGTATTTTTGAACCAGTAAGCTCAAGATCAAAATTTGACAGATTGCTTTTAAATTGTGTTCCTAGCTCTCCATAATTTCTGTTTCTCTCTTGTAGTCCTCATGGCTTTGCTTTTTCTCTGGATAACTGGCTCTCCTTGAAAATTTCTTGCTTTCCATTCCATGCAGATAAACCGTTTGAACTGCTCCTGCTGTAAATATGTTCCTTCTTATAGACCTTCTCCCCTCTGCTGTCCTTTTGTCCAGCACATACACTGAGCTTAGCATCAATGCTTTTACGGTTACTGAAATCAAAACGAGTGAAATTCATCACATTGTACTTTCCCCTCTTTTTAGCTCACATTTACGTCCCTGCATTTCACTTGGTGACAAAAACCAATACATTTCCTGGGGAAGCATTTAAGCTAAGGCCTGCAACAGGTAATTATAATAATGCATAATACTGGTTGCACCACACTCTCTTTTACTAGATAGTCTTGCGGCACATTTGTATAGTTCATTTTTACAAATACTGTTGTCCAGTCATTTTACATGCCAATAATTTTTCTTTAGTAAAAATTTAGAGAGAGTAGTAACTGCTGAATGCTCATCTGTTCTAAATCTGTCAGTCTTTTCTTAGTCTACCATGATGTGAATTTTATGGGTTAAAAATGGGGAGGTGTCTCTGTTCCCAAAAATCCATTGCTTTTTTCCTGCTTTCTGACCAACGTTCTTGTTTGTCTTGGGTTTCTTTGGGAAGTTTGTTTGTTTTGTTTTGAAACCTGACACCACTTTGGAATATTTTGCTGGGCATACGGCTTAATCGGCTGTTTCAGGAACAGGTACAATATGGTCATTAAAACACTGTAGCTTCCTGCTTTCTCCTTAAGTCTCATTTGAAAAGTCCCACTGTTGGTGCTGCATGATTTGACAGGGTGTGCTCCTGCAACACTGCTTGTCTCTAGGGATCCCTCCTCTCTCCAGCAATTCTAACTTCTTCTGTTTTATTTCTTCACTGTGAATGTACTGTTTATATTTTCTGCATCACTGACAGGTTTGAAAGGGTCAAACGGGAAGCCAGGTATAGAACAGGTGAACAGCACATTACACACTGAACAGAAACAGATGAGCAGGATATTATACAACCTCAACAGCGGAAAATATGCGTTTCATGATGTGATCTGCTAGTTTATTACATAAAGCCCTTACTACAGTGATTGCTGATACAGAAGTGTTGGGATAGCCATGAAGTCTGGAATTCCTTTTCCAGTGAGAAAGTTAATATACAACAAGTATTGCCAATTGCTTAACATTGGTGTTATAAAGAGTAAGAAGTTTACAATAGTTCTTTGCTAGATTGTTAATTGTGGAAGTGAAGAAGAAATATATGTATTAATACAAGCTCTGTTGCTTTTCAAACATCTGATGAGTCAGAATGATGTCTCAAAGGTGGTAATTTCTGTAGGAAGAGTCTCTCTCATTTATGAAGTCTAATTATTTCATAGATCTTCATTATGCATTTCAGGGAATATATTAGCCACTAGCAGATTCTTACATGTTATTTTGATTGTATAAAATGTTTCATTAAAAAAAAAAAAAGACTCTTAGTTGTAACTCTGTACTTCTTTCTCCCAGAAGCCACAAAACAATCAAGTCATTTATAAGATGATGGAAAAGTTTTAAGAAAAAAATGGGTAGACCACACATGCTAGCAACAGGAAAAATAAGATGAATCACTTAACAAGTTGCTTAGACAAAGATCAACCTAAAAATTCACCTGAGAGAATACAAACAAATGGCTTACGGCATACAGGAGCTGTACTGTCATTTTGGACAAGAAGATACATTATTTTCTTAGTGCACTGCAGAGAATGAAGTATCCAGTTTTAAGCCTGCAAAGGGCTGGGAGCTGAGGCATTAATTACAGTCATCGTAGACAAATGGCTGTACTCTTCTCCTGTGGTGAGATGACAAAGTTGAAACAAATGATGGGTCTAGCATACCTACTGAAAAGTCAGAATTTATTGAATATTTTAAGCCTGAGGCTTTCTGGACACATCTAAATTATCCGGATCTGACTCACTGATTTCACATTTGAGAATTCACTAAGTTATCATCTTCACCCCAAGTGACAAACAGAATTCAGGTGGCAAGTGTCACTGACAGTCTGTGAAAAGAGAGAAGTGAAGGTAGGCAGGGATTTTTGGCAGAATACCAACCTGAGATCTAAAGGGCAAATAAGCTCACTGATTAAACCTTTCTTTTTGTAAAGATAAGAATATACTGTAATTAACAGGGAGGGCTCTTTCTATGGTTCATTTGAAAAGACTCTAACTGAGTGGAAACGGTTATCCTCACACACAAAATACCTTAAATAAAACTTGGTTATTTGTTTTGGTTGAGAAAGACAAATACCAAGGAGAATGTAACCATTTAAGGTGACAATTCAAAATATGACTGCTTATCACTTCATTAGATACATTTAAGACAGTAATTAAAGAAAGTAATACTCTGCAGAAAAATGTGGATTTGGACTGAAAGAGAGTGGAATTATTTTGAAAAAAAAACCCAAAACATATTTACTAAAAGATTCTGTAGCAAAACAGAGTCTCTGAACTTCTTGCATAAGATGTCTGATTCCTTTTGAAGAACAATACATATTGCTGGAGGGCAACAGAGAGCAAATTCTGCTGCACTAAACAAAAGCATGGGAATATTCATGAGAAACCTTCTGACCTTGGACCAGGTCTCCTCCCAGTCTACTAGAATCTTTCTTTGCACAACCATTCTGCCATCTCCTCGCTTCTGAACTACTTCTTCTGGCCTTGCTACAGAAAAAAGACATGTGGCACTTATTGACTGATCTCCAAGCTCCATATGTCACTGAACAATAAATCCCATTCAGCAAAAATTTCAGAAGCTGGAATACCCTCAGTCTATTGGCAAGGACAGACTTTACTGGTAACGTCTCACTGTCCCAATGTGTACATTTAGTATACGTAGGCCGACCTGGGCTAATATTCACTATCTAAGCACGACATTTCCTGAAATGTGTATGGCGAAACCATCCACAATCTTGGCCATGGAATATTTCACACCCCAAGACTCTTCACCACAACCAGTTTTCTAGCTTATAGATATATTTCTAAGGGAATCTATCTGTCCCTTTCCCATCTGCTTGCCTCTGAAACAACGCCCAGCTCAATTCTTTGGGATGCCTTGAGTGCTGAAATACCATCTGATGTTGCATTATGTGAGCAGTTTGTGTTGAACTGGTCTGAAGTGTGTGACTCCATTTTAAGGCATGTGTAAAACATGTAGTTATGGTAAAATGTTGCATAACTGTGTGCTATGCGTTCTTAAAAAAGTTATTTTGTAAATGTAGGAAAGGTTTTTCCTGACTACATAATCTGAAAAAACCTTCCCCCTTTAGTGTGCCTACCTGAAGACATATGGGAATTCTACATATAGTGTGGACATGGAGACAAATTAGCTGGAGCATGATCCAAACCCTGCTGAAGTGAATAGGAATCTTTCCCTAGTTATTTTCTACAAAATATATTTTTAATTAGACCTTTATTTCAACCACAGCAGTAGCCTCAGTCTAGCTCCCTTGGTATTCACCAGACATTATCATTAATTCAGCTAGGGACATAAACTAGTTCTGTTTTACAAACAGATCTTGAATAGATGCGTCTCTTTTATCCTGTGTCCTACTTTATGTAATTATTTATTCAACAAAATAGCTCATCGTCTTCACAATCTCCCTTACACCTTTCTTTACCTTCCCTAGACATTGCACTGTCTCCTGGAGGAACAGCCCTGCCTGAAGGTAAGGAAAGAAACAAAATGGGTGTTAAATTTGTTCCTTACAGTTATATGGGCATTCAGAGACAAGTCCCACAGAAAGGAAGAAAACATGGTATGCGAACATTGTTAACAGTATGCGCTATATTTTTTCTGACTTAAAGAGCAGAGTAGCTGACACATAGATTTTTTTTTTTAATTTAATTTAAAAACTTTGCTTTCACTCTTCCCTTGACAAAAAGCTCTGAAAAACCTACATTCATAAACCTTTCACAGAGAAAGAAGTCCAGTTTGGAACTTTTCTTTTAAAAAGAAATTTTTTCTTCCACTAATTGTTGTTGGATAGTCCAAGAAGTACCATCTCTTCTACGCAATTACATCAGGTTTTCAGCTGGGGGAGCTGTGGTTTGACTCAGTCCAGCAGGCAGTGGTTATTTTTGCTTTCTTCTTTTGCACTGACTAATGAATATCACTGCTCAGCTCTGCAATTACTGTTTATTCATCTAGAGAAATGTCTTTCCTTCAAACAGCCTTGCAGGATAAGAAAAAGCATCCTCGGTCCCGTAATCCGGTGCAAAGTTTCCATGAGAGCCACAACTGCCTCCGCACTGCTTTGTGATGGGCCAGGAATGATTCCCTCTCACTATTCACTGAAACAGCCCTTGTTCTGGAAGCCCTGAAAAGTATCACTTTCAGGCTCTAACTTTGTTTCCCTTCTTGGATCTCAGCCACAGGAAGGTTTGCAGAGTGAAAGTAGCTACACAAGAAACTCTTTTTAAACAAGAAAATATGTACACAGATGCTAATTGTAATATTATTTTATATGACAAGACCAATTATAGATTGAAAACCAACTGCAGTTTTTTTGTTTCAGCCAAGCCAGATCTACTCATCTTCGTTCACATTTTTTTTGTCATTTTAGAGGAATATATGCCATAACATGGTAGCAGAAAGGAAAATTAGTAAGTATGAGAAAGACAACAACAACAATAGGAATAATTTTTTATTTATTTATTTATTTTAGTTTTGGGATAATACAATAAGAAAAAGAAGTGCTAAAATGCAGAATTACATTTCTCATTTGAGAGAAACTGTCTTATCATTAGGGTTAAACGTAAAAAATTACATGGACATTACATGGACGACAGCTTAACCATGAGCCAGCAGTGTGCCCTGGCCACCAAGAAGGCCAATGGGATCCTGGCATGCATTAGGAGGAGTGTGGCCAGTAGGTCAATGGCAGTTCTCCTTCCCCTCTACACTGCCCTAGTGAGGCCCCATCTGGAGTAGGCAGAGTTCTGCATGGAGTTCTGCATGGAAGGCAGAGCTACTGAATGCCTTCTTTGCTTCAGTCTTCAGTGCCAAGGCAGGCCCTCAGGAATCTCAGGTCCCGGAGGTAAGAGAAGAAGCCTACAGAGAGAACGACTTTCCCTTGGTCAAGGAGAACTGTGTGAGGGATTGCTTAAGCGATCTGGACGTCCACAAATCCATGGGCTCTGATGGAATGCACCCACAAGTGCTGAGGGAGCTGGCGGATGTCATTGCTGAGATGTCATCTTTGAGAGGTCTTGGAGGACAGGAGAGGTGCCCAAGGACTGGAGAAAGGCCAATGTCATGCCAGTCTTCAAAAAGGGCAAGAAGGACGACCCAGGGAACTACAGGCTGGTCAGCCTCACCTCCATCCCAGAAAAGGTGATGGAGCAGCTTATCCTGCAGGTCATCAGCAAGCAAGTGGAAGAAAAGAAGGTTATCAGGAGTAGTCAGCATGGATTCACCAAGGGGAAATCATACCTGACGAATCTGATAGCTTTCTGTGATGGCATGACTGGCTGGGTAGATGAGGGGAGAGCCATGGATGTTGTCTACCTTGACTTCAGCAAGGCTTTCGACACAGTCTCCCATGATATCCTCCTAGGGAAG
>Ga0065711_1007966_pt1 | contig 13749 bp, 11 predicted proteins | sample Hoacrofraction12_FD_59098 | JGI IMG/M metagenome (GOLD analysis project Ga0065711, IMG submission 59098) | Hoatzin crop microbial communities from Cojedes, Venezuela - Epithelial fraction 12 v2 (version 2) | ecosystem: Host-associated > Birds > Digestive system > Esophagus > Crop | place... | reverse complement strand
TTTTTTTTTTTTTTTTTTTTTTAGTAGTAACAGCATAAAAAAAGTTAAGGAAATAAGGAGAAATAAATTGTGTCTTCATTAACGTAATGTAAACAGGCTAGTCAGTATTCATTAAAAAAAAGGGCAAAAAAAGAAGGCTTTCCAAATCCTTCTGTGCATTCCAGTAACTGCAGGATGTGTCTGGGTTCCTTCTGAGAGCATTTCCTGGATTTGCCTGGCTCTCTGTTGGGACAGCTCTACTGCACGCGTAGCGGTTGCGTCGGGGGGAACTTCCCGAGCTGGCTGTTGGTGTCCTGGCAGTGGGCTGCCCAGAACAGCAGCTGGAATGGAGCTGTCGCGGTGTGGGATTTCTATATTACATGAATGTAGACTAAAGAGTGTGCTGAAAAAGGAAAATGTATGTAATTTACCTGTTTACAAAAGCTGTAATGTTTCAAGGAGTATAAGTAGCCTCTAAATATTTTTTGAGACTTTTGGTCATTAGAAGCTTACATTCACTGAGTGCGTACCAGTCTTCTAAAAAGTCTGGCTGTCGGTCCCTGTACTTTGGATACCTTATTTTATAAAAGGTGGATGGTAGTATTGCCCTGCCTTCTGACTTACTTAAAGAATAAATACTAGATAAACTTGTGCAGAGGCACTGCAAGTAGATGGAAGAGGAGAAATGTAGGTGAAATTTTATAACAATGGTGACACATTGTAACTTGCTCTGGCACCTGTAGCAGATCGGTGCTCCAGGTGTTAAAACCCAACACCCATATTTGTATTTTTTCTGAACCTAAGCAAATAAATGAAATGTATACAGCAAATCTCTGTGAGTGTCTCTGTGCAATGTTCAAACTTCATTGTGTTGAGTGAGGTGCAAAGATACTCACTTTCAAGGAGATGCAGGAACACAATAAAAAATGAAGTGCTGAGTTCTGAAATTTTCGCTAGGGCTTGAAATTGTTGTGTACAGGCAAGCAGCTGTTCCAGTGATGTGGGTAGACCAGCAAAATGTGAGTTAAGTGTGAACAGGTGGGTGAAGCCTCTGAAGTTTGTTGAGAAAGGGTGGTCATTTCAGTGTTTGTTAGTGTGAATATCAAAGCAGATTTCTAGTACTTAATAATGAAATAGCTGTTCATACAGGCTCTTTACCTCGCTGTTACTGTGGTAAGTATACTATTAATGCTGGTAGGGCATGAAGATCAAACTAGGAAGATAAGGAATATAAGGGGATATAATGCTAATTGACAAACACAGTACCAATTCATAATTCATTTTCATGTTTAATGTAAATTTTAATTTTAATGTATTGCAACAGCTTCTTTAGTTTTTGCTGGAGCTTTGGAAAGTGTGTCTTAATGAAAAGCATAAATTCAGCTATTCAGTTTGCTGTAGGGTTTGTGATCGGTCTTATAAATGCATCATGCTTTGTATATACTGTTGAGAAGTAATGTTATGTTGTGTTTTGAATGCAGTGTGGAAAACTGTTAAAAGCATGAGGGGTGGAATATCTGTGTATGCCACTAGTTCTGTTGTTCAGTTCATTGTGTTAGTTAACTGTAACATCAAACCGGGTAATGGTATGGTTGAAATAATTTTTGCCTTACTTCTAGGGATCAGATGATTGCCTCGTAAAAATCTGGGCAACAGATGATGGAAGGTTGTTGGCTACCCTGAGAGGGCATGCAGCTGAAATATCTGATATGGCAGTGAACTATAGAAAACACCATGATAGCTGCTGGAAGCTGTGAATAAAATGATCAGAGTTTGGTGCCTTCGAACTTGTGCACCCTTAGCAGTTCTGCAGGGCCACAGTGCATCTATAACATCATTGCAGGTAAGTTTTTGCTTTGCAAAGTCAGCTAAGCAAGGAAATACATGATTTGACTGAAAAAAGAACCACCCAACAATGTTCTGTGTAATGAAAATGCATGCCTGGCAACTAAGCCGTGAAGTGAGAAGGAATTTTCACCATACACATTATGAAATAGCACATGTTTATTGTCAAAATGACTGACCCTTGAAAAACGCCAGAGAGAAGCCTTATTCAGAAAAATTGCATGATGCATGTGGGCCGTTCTGTTTTGAAGTATGATTCCTTTGCAGGCTGTGATTCTGAGCGCAGGTGCACTGAGTAAGGACTGCAGTCACTGCTGAATACCTTGGTTTGTTTCTGATTAGGGTTGCATGCTGTTGCACAGCTTGGGTTGTGGGGAGGGAGAACCCAGAGTGCTTTGGCGAGTAACCCAGAAGGGTTGTTTTGAAGGAAGAGAGTGACTTTGAGCAGCATTTTGTTATTTTGGTGTTCATTGCAATTTATTTTCCTTAATACTTGATTTTATTTTTTTTTGTGAGAAGTCAATGACTTGAGGAACTTCTTACCACATCTGGAACAGATTAACAGGAGACCTTTTCTTTTTTTTCTTCCCCCTTCCCCCTAGTTCTCTCCACTGTGCAGTGGCTCAAAGAGGTACTTATCTTCAACCGGGGCAGATGGAACAATATGCTTTTGGCTGTGGGATGCTGGCACCCTTAAAATAAAGTTAGTTGCTATTTTATTTGTTGCTATTTCTTTTGGTTTTGGTTTTTTTTTTTTTTGTAATTAAGACTGATGTACAAATGTTGGAGAAAAAATTGACTGAACCAAAACTTGTTACTGGCTAGTTCACTGTTCGATTGTTGGGTACGATTTATTTCTGATGTAGCTATAGCTTGCTTACTTACCTTTGAAGGACTAAGTTGATAATCCAGCATTTTGCGGGGTGAAGCAAGTAACTGTACACCTAGGTTTGCTGTCTGATAATTTAGTGAAAAAGCATAATGATTATTTTTTTGTGTGTGTGATATGATGTCAAAGTTGGTGCTTTTTGGTTCTCATATCTTAATCCCAAATGAAATGAAAATTATGTTGATAAAATGGTTACAATTTAGAATTGAAAGTACAATTTTCTTTTTTCATTAGGAGGCAGTAATGTCCTAGTAGAAGTTAGGATGGGGTATTTTTGATTTGTATTCTTTCCTTATCTGTATTACCTTTCCATAGTTACTCTTTTCTGCCTCCTGCCATGCTACAGCAGTCTTGGGCAGCTGTGTGTTGGTGGCTGAAGTTGAGCCTGAATTATGCCTTCGAAGTATAAGAGAGTAAAAATATTGTCAGGACCCTCAAATAGAGATATTTTTAAAAAATTAACTTGGTCAGTGGCTTTCAGATGCTTTTTGCTGGTCCTTTTCCTTTATCGCAAAACACTTGTAGCTTAAAATTAGAAATGGTTGTGTTAGTAATCATTACTGATTTAGCTTTGGGAATGGGATGTGTTCTTAATGGATTCTTCTGCCCATCTCACCAGGGAGGGGGAGGAGCGAGAGAGTAACTGCGTGGTTCTTTGTTGCCAACTGAGGCTCAGCCACAACACCAGTGGGATGGGGAGGAGAATCAGAAGGAAAAGGCAAAACTGGTGGGTTGGGATGAGAACAGTTTAACAGAATGGCAAAGGGAGAAGAAAACAACAATCAATAGTACTGATGAAAAGAATATACAGCATGCAGTGTTCTCACCAGCCAATGCTCAGCTTGCTCCTGAGTAGCAAATCCCCCTCCTTCAGCCAGCTTCCCACTGAAATAGAGCATGATGTCACATGGTATAGAACATGCCATTTGATTGGCCGTTTGGGTCAGCCCAGCCAGCTTCTTGTGAAAATTAACCCTATCCCATCTGAACCCAGGATAGCAGGGCTTGTAGGTATGTTTGCTTAGGTACCACTCTGGTTGTCTGGACCTTAACTATTTTGGTATTTGGGCATTTTGGCTCTTTTTGATACTGTAGGTGAAGCTGCTTCTCAGGCTGGTAATCCTCTGCTTCCTGGTACATGCTGTAATCAGACTCTCCTTCTTACTGAGGAGAGGAGGAGATGGCTTACATGCTTATTTTTAATGTGTGAAGGAGAGGAGTTGCCACCACATTATTTTTCTTAGTGTCTCTTAAGTCTGAGCTCTTGTTGACAAGATGAAATCTTAATCTGCCTCATTTTGAGCCCACATTTATCTCTCTCTCTTACTTTTTTCCTTTCTTTTTTTCTCCTTTTCCTAAGCAAAGTTTGAGTCTGTGGGATTGAATGTTGAAACAAATTCTGTCACTAAAGGACAGCAGAATCCACGAGATTTAAGTGGGTTATACTATGTGAGCTGGGAAATGACTGTTTAGAAGTCATCAATGCTTGGATGAATCATGGAGTTGGATGGGGTTCGTCTTGAGGTGAAACTTAAGGAGTGAGAAAGCTGGAGTCAATTGTGGTAGGAGTTTCTCGAGTAATTCCTTTCCATGGTGATATGTAAATGCAGAATAAAAGTTTTCAGTGAGATGCACTCAGCAAATATTAAAGGAATGAAAGATTTTTCAGTAGTGCTTTCACGTATAAGTAGCTCCAGTAGATGTGATCAGACAGTGGCACAGAGAAAACAGATTAGTTCAGCTGTCTCGTGCAGCAGAGCAACGAAATGGTCTGGTAATCCAGGTTATTCCAGTGACTCATGTTGCTTAATGATAGAATACAGCCTAAATTTTGGGACTGGAATTTGTACCATCCTTACCTGCTGTTCTGAAATTATTTTATACATTGTGTTTGAGAAGGCAGAGGAACCCTTTAAGCTGTGTTTCTTCAGTCTGGAAAAAGATGAATGCATGAAGATGAGACATGTACAGTCATGAGTGTCTTGAGGAGGGCATATTACAATGAGTAATTGCTTATTGGCCCTTATTGTACTAGAGGGTAGCAAGTGAAGGTAGCCAATTCTAAGTTGGAAGGAGAGGATTCTTTACAAAACATGCAGTTAAGTTATGAAACTCCTTGCCACAGGGTATTACGCATTATGTGAAGATACTAAAAGGCATCAGTGTGTGCTTTTTCTGCTCTTACGCATCCAGTTTTGGCCACTTTGGAGGCTGAGTACTGGTCTTAGTACTGGTTATGCACTTGAAATAATTGATGCTTTTTGATCCAAGCTAAAACTTGATAAAAATATGGGAAAAGTCTAAATAAGAAATAGATACGTCTTTTAGGACTGAGATATAACTTTTGTCACTTACAGTATTGAAATAGTTGGACACTCAGAAAAGCCTGAATGTAGTTCTTCCTGAATTGAATAGTGTACTAGTTCAGGGGAATTTGTTAGTTACAGGAAGTTTTACTTCATGTGCTAAACTGCAGACTTTTCTAACTGTGGTTGTCATGCTTATTCCAGTAAAGCAGAATAACTGATACTGGGAAGCTAAAAGTCCGGTGTGATTTTCCACAAGGAGGCTGCATTGTGGGGACAGTGTGTCTCAATAAAGAGTGTATGTTGTCATACAGTTTTGCAGTTCCTTACCACTTTAGATCTGGCTCTGCTTGCAGAACTGCAGAAACATGACAGATTCCCTCCACATCCATTCAGTAATGAGTTCGGGGAAGACGAGCGCCAGGATTACAAGAGCATCAAAGGAAAGAAAGATTCCTGTTAAATTTTTTTCATAAGGCCCTTTGTGAGGTTATTTTTTTAAAAACATGATGTGTAGGCCGCCTGGAAGGGCGAGTAACTGGTGGGGTGGGAAGTTTGTCCTTCCTTTTGTCACTATAGTAAAAAATACAGGCCTGCTTCTCTTCAGTATCTCTATAACGGAGGAAAGCTGGCAGAAAAAAAGATCTTTTACCATAGTTATTCAGTCTTTGAGCTTGCTGCCCTGTGTCTCAGTTCCAGCAGCACCCCTACCCCTGGAAGGAGATGTGGGAGCTTTCAAGCAAGACCAAAAGATCAGAGTAGTACAAGTGAAGGGTGCTGTCACATGCTTAACTCTGAACTTGAATTCATGCTTCTCCTGAGCTTGACTCCATCCTGTCCTTCAAGAATACAATTGCTGTCAGTGATTAAAGCGTGTTACTAAATTGTCCAATACTTTAAATGGGGACAGGTGGTGAAGTCTTGAAATTTCAGCTGCTTAAAAGAAAAAAAAACCCAACAAACACACAACCAAACATATACCCCACTCCCCTGCTTTTTGTACTCAGCACTACCTGAATCATCTGGTTATCAGTTAAGATTATGAGCTGTTGTGCAGCCTCATGATGATCGTGTGGTGGATTGTAGTTTCTAGTTGACTGGCACTGCCAGCAGTACTTTGCTGAACTTTTTAATGAAATACGAGAAAGGCAGCTTTTGGATATACTACTGTGTTCAGTGTGCTTTTGAATTAAAAATAATCAGTTTTGTTCTTAGCTACGCTGAAAACCGTTTCAGTGGAACCCAGCTTGGATCAAGTCTACTGGATCAACTCTTGTCCTTAACTGAAAATTAGACTTAGTCTCTCCTGGCAAGAACTCCCTCTGAAGGGAATCTCTCCTTAATGGCTTCTTCAGGAGATGAGGAAACCTGAAATCGTTCTTTACTCCCCACTTATAAACAAGACCAAAGTATAACGGAGCAATTATTTATCTCAACAGATTATGAAAAATTGGAAAACTGTAGTATTTGCCATTAAAATGGTTTTTGACATACTGTAGGCCTTCTAATGTCTAGTGCCCTATCCCAGTTCTGTTTTCTGTTTGTTTTTTTTATCTCTGCAAATGTTTGTTTCATTCTTAGATTGTGAAAATCCTTGTATTCAGCTTTTGCTGGCAGCTCTGCTGCAGTATTAATAGTGTCCCTGAAATTAGAGGCTTCCCATGTTGGTCTCCCAGTTCTATGATAATCTCGTTAATTGAGGCATGTTCAGTATCTAGGTCACACATATGACCCAGGCAGGAGATGTTGGTGACAGAGCTCTGTTTTCATAAACTGCAAAAGGACACATTACAGTAGATTTGGTGCCATAGGATGAAACACAGATGCTGGCACGGATGACCACAAAATTCTTATGTTGTTCAAAAGACGGTGATCAGCCTTGATCACGTGCTTCTGTGATTAGTGTTGATGCATTTTATTCACTATTACAGAGCCTCCTGTGGGCTCCTTCTCTTTCAGTGAAGAGGTTTCTGACAAGGCAGTTATCATGTATGCCTAAAAGCAGTAACATTCCAGGTGGATTAATTTGGTTTCCAAACAGAGGAACAATAAAGTTGATTGTTGCTACAGGTAAGGAAGTTAAGGAATGTGGCCCAAACAAGATGGAAAAACAATTAAAATTTAGGCAATTAAGAGTTTCCCTGTATTTAGTCTCCTGTTACTATTCTGGATGGTGATAGAAAACACAAGTGTCAGATCCTGTATCAGTTTATGGTAGGGAGAACAGAGAAAAATAAGCCTTGGGTCATCAGAAATTGAAGAATAAACTGCCTCAAGTTTAAGGCAGAATTATTACAACTGGTCACTGCATCAAAGTTGAGTTAGTTGCTCTGCGATATATTTGCACATGTGTCTTCTCTGGGAAGGATACTGAGTTTTCTTGTTCTTGTTCTGCCACCTGTTTGGATCACAATTTTTCGGTGTTAGTCTGTTATTGGCAGATCATATGAATAAGGCAGCAGCACTGTCTCACAGATTTGGGTAGAGGAGCTTACCACGTTGCTTTTCTTCTTTTCTATTTTTTCGCCATAATTTTAAAAAGAGGAAAAAAAAAACTTAGGAAAAACACGTGCTGATGATTTTGATGTTCCTGTTTTGGACAAAATGTTGATTTCTCAATTGTCATCAGTGTGGTGTGATACTTCCCATCTGCTTTCTTAAGCAGAAGGCACTTCATGTTAAAGGGGCTGGTCGTGCGTCAGAATTCAGATATGATGAACCTTGTTTGTTAGCTTGTGAACGAAGACTAGATTTGGAGAGGTTATATCACACATACATTTTCTGGAAAGAAGTTTTGCTTGAGCAGCCTGGTCTAGTGGAAGGTGTCTCTGCCCGTGGCAGGGGGGCTGAAACTAGACGATCTGTAAGGTCCCTTCCAACCCAAACCATTCTGTGATTAAGCCAACTACATGTCCAGAGTGAGGTTAGTCTGCAGGGCTGGAATTAGGTCACCATTCGTGCACTATTGCTGCGTTTTCAAGAAGATGAACTTCTTGATGAACGTTTATGTGGGTAAGGGTGTCCTTAGTTTTGAGGCACATAGACCAAATTGCTTCTTTGCTGCTGAGTGCAGGTTATTTTTTGACTGCAGCCCCTCTCATTTCAGGATTTGTGTTGAACTTAGTACAGGTCTCTTTCAGGAGGAAAATAGTTTACCAGGATTTTTCTGGACATCTCTGTGAAATGTTTGTGAACGTATCTTATTGATTTCCAGCCACTTAATTGGATTGAGAATGTTTGTAAAGTGAAACAATTAGCTTGGTTTCTGTGTGTTGCAGAAATTATGCTTTTGTCCTCTTTCCTTGCTTCCCAAAAATACCATTTGCCTAGCTCATTTTGCGAAGACCCCAGTCTGCTCTAAGAGTGCCATAATCTTTTGTCTCCTAGTGCCTAAAATAACGCACGTTAGAGACATAAGTTGGAGAATTTAACTTGGCTATCCAAACTAGAACGTAAGTTCATACTTTATTTTGTAGCTGTCCTAGCTCCAAAGGCAGAGTTCACAAACCACAGTGGAATAAAACAGCAGCCTATTTATCTTTTTACACTTGCTCCAAATTATGTAAGCTGCATATTGAATCATCTGATAGTTCGTGTTAGTATCTCAGTTAAGAATGGTTTCAACTGTTTGGTAGACTAGATCTTTGTCTTTTTTTAGTGTGTCTTGTGAAGTTTCCTTGTCATGAGTCTGCAGGGAGTTAGCCTAAAACTCCTAAAGGAAGATTCACAGAAACAGCCTATAGTGAATGGACAATTTGGAGAAAGATTTCTTAACGGCTGTTCCTTGTGTTTATTACTTTGTTTTATGCATAGGCACCACTAAGGTTTTATGCTTATTACTTCCTTTGAGATAGCAGTAGTTGATTAGTGGAGGAAGGTCTCTTATGCATCTGCCTTCAGCTGAAATTAATTATATGGAGCATTTTGCTTTTAAAAGAGAAAATTTTGGAGAAGTTGTGAATATGCATTCTTTTATGTTAAGACAGATCTTTAGTGATGACATTTGTGGGTGTAATGGTGCTGTTCTCTAGTAAGTTTATTCTTTGAGAGAAGATTGCAGATGGCATACTCTGCAAGACCACCTACTGATTTGAGATTGCTGCAGTGCATGAGCAGAACTGAAGTAATGATCGAAGAACCAGATCTGATTTGTTTTGGTTTTATACACTCCTAAAGTGCCAAGTCCATTGAAGCTTTAGGTCTGCTTGCACATCAGGTTCTGAAATGCCTTAAAGGAAGCACAGGCAATGAAGTAAAATGCTTACAAACTTCTAGCCATTGTCCTGACATTCTTGGGGTGCTGTTTGAAACTAGCCCACAAAGAATATGTCATCTGAAGAAACTGATGTATTCTAATCCTGTGAAAAACTCCAAATTTATTTACTACTTTTGTATCCTTTTCTGTAAAGAACTCCAAGCTCTGTTTCTCTCTTGCAAAAGCAGCCAGATGCTGCAGGAGAAAACTGGAGTTGCAGTACACCCAGTGATTTAAAACTGAACGTCATGGGCAGCTGACTGGTGTCTTCTGTTCTGCTTTGCCAGTGACTTAAGGGGAGAGTGTTTTGTATAGCAATATTAGAGGAGAGAGGGGAATGGGATTTAAGTTGTGATGCAGCTTTCCTTGATATGTGGATCGCTTAGTCCATCTGGATGTCTTGGTTTCCTAAAGATCAGATCATGAAGCATAGTCACACGAAATTGTTTATAGATGGGCAGCCATCTGTTCCTTCATATTTAATTTTATCTTTCTGCGCTTTATTTCTAAGATACTGACTTATTTTTTTGAAGCCCTATTTGGAAATTATTTAACTGTTTCTTTATTTGTAGTCCAAGGCCAACAAAGTTTACAGAACGCCCTCGGCCCGGAGTCCAAATGATCTGTTCTTCTTTTAGTGCTGGTAAAAGAGTTTTTTTTTTTTCTTTTCTTTTTCTGTCTTGTATCAATATTATTAAGAATTCATTTGGAGAGTAAAATGAAATATAATATAGTTACTGTAGTGTATTTCTTGTTAATAAGATGGAATTGAGTTAAAGTAGCCCTGAAAAAACCCCAGATATTTAAAACAGAAATTTAGAATCTATGCATTAACTCCTGGTGATACTGATACTGAAAACAGTTAAATATAAAATGTTGAAAGTAAGTCTCTTGTGACTGCAGGTCTTTTAAAAATGATGTGTACCTTTTTCTCTGAGCAAGAGTTGGCTTTATCCGAGATGGAATTTGTAGGAATTGGGACAAGAAGGTGTTGATTACCAGGTTCTCACAGTCTGAATGTCATTGATTCCAGAGTTGGCAATTGAAGAATGTAACATAAATGATTGGATAAAATATCAAAATGACAGAAACTTATTTTCAGAACATGTACTGGAGCTCTAGTTTCATTCAATTTTTGTTAAGATTGAGGTTTCTAAGGGCTCAGTTGCAAACAAATTACTGTAGTTAGCTAATCTTTCAGATGTGTCTGCAGATGCATATTTCTCTGACGGCAAATGTGAGGTAATTCAACTCCAGTTAAACTTTGAGTTTCTAAATCTTTTTTTTACTTACAGGTCAGTTACAGACATAGCTGAAATAAAATACAGCTATAAATTTAAGGGAATAAATTTAAAGTATTTGATGTTGCAGCCATTTGAAAATACTGTAATAACATTGGATTGCCCTTTTTTCTTAAGACTTATCTGTTTGTTTTTCTCAGGTGGAATGTTTTTGGCCACTGGGAGTACAGATCACATCATTAGGGTTTATTTCTTTGGATCAGGTCAGCCAGAGAAGATATCAGAGTTGGAGTTTCATACTGTAAATACTTTTTAAAATTACATATGTATTTGGTTAAAATAATAATTTGGATAAATTTGCAGAACGTGTAATCATATTTGATTTTTTTTCCCTTTTTCTACTCTTTTTTTTTTTTAATGTAGGACAAAGTTGACAGCATTCAGTTTTCTAATAGTAGTAGCAGGTAAGCACACTATTTATTCAGAGCTAGGTTTTTTGACCTTGTGGACATCAGTAAATACAGTTTCTGGAAGCAGTTATTGAAAAAAAAAACAAAAAACAAAAACTTTCTGTATTCGGTAAAATCATTTATGACTATTGGATTCTCACTGTTTTGTTTTAATAATAATACTATTTCTTCAGTTTTACAGTTGTTTTCATAGTAATGAATGTTTAAAGTATTTTGAATTTGCCGAAATTAAGGAGTATAACAATACTTGAAATTTCTTCTTAAGAAATTTATGTGTGTGTATATTCACATATAGAATATATGCATTTTTAGATATAGTTAAAAACTTGATTCTTTTTTCATAAAGTGACTGCTGGATACAGGAAAACTATCAACCTAGATCTTAACACTATCTTGTTTAGCTAGCCTAATGTTTTGTAATGTTTCAGTTTAAGTTCTGGATGTTGAATGTGAAGGATGCTAAAGAAAACTGCAGTTTATTATGAAGTTTCTGACACTTCATTTAATTGATGTTCTAATGTACACTTTTATTATGATACAAATAGTTGTAAACGAAGCTTCATTGTACTCCCCTCACCTCTTTCTCCTCCTTCTACCCCTGCACCCCAAAAACGGGTAAGAAAAAGGTGGGGGAGAAACTCAAGCTGGGAAGCACTTACTCAGATAAGTGTCATAATACTTACTCAACATACAGTGCTAGCTTACTGGGAGTAGGTTTTGTTTGTTTTAAATCATGTATGGACTTCTGCTTGCAGGGCTTTCCTGGCCCTTTAGCTATTTCTACTCCTTAAATTTCTTCCTTAGCTTTACCTGGCGTGATAGGGTCAGCTTCTTAGAATGCTCATTGGGTTATGGTGTCCCTGTGCCAGGGCAGTGTCAGAGCTGAGTGAGGTGCACCAAAAGTCAAAGTACAGTTAGTCTGAAAGGGGCTCAGGGGTAAGGAAGCAGGTTCCACTTTTTGCAGGCCTTCAATTTTTTTATTGGTACAGGAAGTGTTTTTCACCTTTGGACTTCTTACTTACAGCTTCCTTTTTTGACTTCTGAGTTCTGGAACTTGAATTTTCAAGTATCTTTTCTGCACAGATCTGCCTTTGATCTCTGAGTAACGTTTTTTTCCCCTTTTGTTAGATTTGTGAGTGGAAGCCGTGATGGAACAGCACGAATCTGGCAATTTAAACGAAGGGAATGGAAAAGTATTTTGTTAGATATGGCTACACGCCCAGCAGGGTGAGTGGTGTAAAATGTTCTGCTATCAGATAGCTACTTGAAGGCCATTGACATAATTTGCTGACGGGTTTTTTTGTTGTTGTTTTTTTTTTTTTTTTTAAGGGGAGGAGGAGAGAAAGGGGAAAAAAGGGGAGGGGAAGGCCTTCTTCAATTATGATTGCTTAAATGCACAATATGCTTGTCTAGCTCTTGAAGTCCAATGAAAACAGATATATGACTACAGATTCAGCTGTAGAAACTAGCTTCTCCTGATGCTAGCTCCACTAGTATTTTGATTAGATTAAAAGAATAGAAGATAACTCAAAACCCATTAAAGGTCAAATTTATATGGCTTTTTACGTAGGTATTCATATCTGGAGCAGGAAAACCAGGTCAGATCTGTTGTTGAGACTGCTTCCATTTTAGTAAGCTTAAAGATACTGTGGAATCTGCATGTCCAGAAAAGCATACCACATACCAGAGCAAATAAGTTGCTAACTCTGTAACAGTTTCTCATTTGGTAAAACAATGTGAGAGTTTACAAGGCTTTGTGTGTATGGGAAACTTCTGTATGCTAGAACAAGCCACAAAAGAGGCCTGAAGGTGGAGAACAACTTAGTAGGAATTGTGGCTTGCACTTTTTATTTTGCCGTGGAAGAGATGATTTCCAACCGATATACATTAGAAAGATTTATAGGGGGTTTGAGGGGTAAACCTTTTTCCTTTACTGATCATACTGAGTGGTTTGAAGGATGATAGTTAATAGAAAAAAAAATTAAAATGGTTTCAGGACTAATCGTGTTGAAAGATGTCTGAAAAACCAAGAGAGAGATGGAAGAGAAGTCTAAATAAGCTGTAATTTAGTTAAATGTTTAGATCAGAGAGTATCTTGTCAGTTATGGGCAGGTACAACAAAACATGAACATTAAACTGTTGGACAAGAGTGTATAAAACACAGACACTTTGAGAATAGACTGAATTACTGTCTCTGGAAAATGCAGTCTGTAAAAGTTGTTAGTTTTAACTGATCCTGGGAAAAACAGGAATGGATTCCTCATTGTAGTCACAAATGCTGAAGTTCTTTGGGAAACTGAACTGCTCACTTCAGTAAAGCACCTTTAGCTGAATTCTGTTTTGTCCTTTTGACTAGAGGGATAAGTGCAGTTCCAAATTTGATCTTTTCTGCACAAGCACAATTTTATTTAAAAAAAAAAAAATTGCTGCACTGAAAGGAAATAGTGAATTCAGCGTATAAAGCCTTCTGGGTTCTGCATTGAATCTAGAAAGGAACCTGGCTATAACTACATTTCCTATTACTGAGTTGTACAGTATATGCTATTGTATAGTGTATTGTAGTGCTTCCTATATGGAAGATACTGTTGCATTTGGTTGATGTTTTCCCAGAAATTAATGTGCTAGACATTTCACAGAATCACAGAACGGTAGGAGTTGGAAGGGACCTCTGTGGGTCATCTAGTCCAACCCCCCTGCCGAAGCAGGGTCACCTACAGCAGGCTGCACAGGACCTTGTCCAGGTGGGTCTTGAATATCTCCAGAG
>Ga0065711_1045000_pt1 | contig 13750 bp, 9 predicted proteins | sample Hoacrofraction12_FD_59098 | JGI IMG/M metagenome (GOLD analysis project Ga0065711, IMG submission 59098) | Hoatzin crop microbial communities from Cojedes, Venezuela - Epithelial fraction 12 v2 (version 2) | ecosystem: Host-associated > Birds > Digestive system > Esophagus > Crop | place... | reverse complement strand
CCCCACGTTCTCCCTAGCCTTCCTTTTGCTGCTGATGTAGTTGAAGAAGCCCTTCTTGTTGTTTTTGACATCCCTTGCCAGCTTCAATTCCAGGTGAGCCTTGGCCTTCCTCGTCACATCCCTGCATGTTCTCACCACATTTCTGTACTCTTACCAAGTGGCCTGCCCCTCTTTCCACATTCCATGGACCTTTCTCTTCTGCCTGATCTCCGCTAGAAGCTCCTTAAGTTTAAAACCATACAAGTTTAAAACCATACATGTGTGCGGTTTCATTTGAGATGCTGAAGAATCAGAAAAGCCTTCTCTGTTTTTGTAGTTCCTCTTAGATCAGGAGTAGCTGTACACACAGTAGATTGTTGTGGTGCATTTTGGAAAAGCCACACAATTTGTTAAAGCTCCTTTAAGTAAATAAGTTTTTGAAGTGGACTGGGCACTCTAGACTTTGACTCTGATGTAGCAAAGATCACTTAGCCTTTAGCTGTATCTGTGTTGGAAGACAACTTGTAATAGTTGAGTGACATGAACACCGCTCATAAAAGAAGTGATTTTTCTTAATGAGCCCTGCAGTTGGCAGTGCTTTCAGTTAGTTGAAAGGGCATATTGAAGAAAAGTGACGGGTTTTTTTGTTACTGTGACATGTCACAACTGACTGTCAGTTTGGATACTACAGTAGGTATTTACTAAAGTTGACCATTCTTCTCTGGCATAATTATTTACAGTCAAATTCATTAGATTAAACAATAAAATAAATTGCTATGCAATGCTTTTGTGTGCTATAGAAATGTGTTTCACTGCTTTATTAAATCTGAGTAATAAAAAAGCTTTTAGGAGCAGGCTGGGGCTCTACTGTTACATGAGATTGCCACAGATGTGAACTGAGGAAGAGGAGTGTCTTTTGCAGAAAATTAGCAGCAGCAAAGACTTCTATATTCAAAGCCAGCAGTGAGCCCAACATAATTGAGTCCTATAATTTTCTGATAACAAGTATGAGTTTTGAAATAAATAGATCTTTTTTAGCATTCTTATTATAAATAGATGGTATACACAATGCTATTTCTGTGTGTCTTTTCCATTATCTTTATCTTCACAACACTATAGGAAATGAAAATAATGTTTGCTGGGAAATTGTACTTTGCAGCAAGAAACTCAAAGCCGTTTTTAAAGGACTGTCTTATGCATAAAGATAGAAAAGCCTCTTTCTATTGTCATTGTGCTACTAAAAAGGCTACACTCCCTTGCTAAAAGAGAAAAATTGCTTATTAAAGTGTTTTCTTATAATGTAGACACAGAACAGCTCATTTGATTTTTCCCTGCTTGTAGAATAGAGTACAGTCAAGGTCAGATTTTCATGTAAACTAGAACTAAAGTTCTCATAGAGAAAAAGCTAACTTGAGTGAGTGTTAAGGGACAGCAGCAGGGATTGCATATTGGTTTTGTTTCTGGCTTTCTTATAGAGTACTGTGTTACTTAGAGTAGGTGACTTGGGCTACCTGTTTCTTTCTTTCCCTGCCAACCTGAAGTCACATTTCCTGTTTTGCCCACGTATTACGCGTAAGAAGAATTTCTATGAATAGAATTGGTGGTAGTATTTACTGTTGTTTAGCATAATGTAATAGTAGTGGTAAGCAAAATTTACAGCTGTAGTTGAGATATGCCATTCTTTATTTCAACTGGAAGACTTCATTTTGTGTATCATCCATCCTCACATGAATTTTTCTTCTATTTTTCTCCAAAATCAACATGGTAGCATAGTAAAAAACATAGCCTACATGATACCCTCTGTTATGCTAGTATTTGCCTTGTGTTGCAGTCAAAATTAGAAGGTGAGACCTAGTGATCCATAAGGCCTGAAGGCACTTAACATGAGGTTACTGACCCTTCGAAGCTTTCATAAAGGGGAGCTTCCTAAAGGAGAAGATAAATAATGCCCTTTGCAAAAGACAGATCACAGTTTTTTTTGTCCAGCACTGAATGTGCCCTTTGCCAGTTGTGAAAACTCTGCCTTTTGATCACTTATTATTATGTTCGTGCTTTTTTGGTTTTGTTACCTGTTTCTAATGAAGATAACTTGAAGATTTTTGTGTGAGCATTGTCCCATTGTAACTGGGTCAATGCCACCTTTCCAGTGTCAGAATAGTTCCCTTTGGTTAGGATATGGTACTGTCATTTTTAAAGAACAAAAAAATGTTGATTTGTTTTTGAGTGTTAAATTACAGAAAGGTATAGACTTGCTAAAGAAGTTCAGGTCAAGCAATACACTCAGTTTGTTCAGAGAAGTGGTGCAGAAGGCAGCAATGTAAAGACACAGATACTATCCTTATATCTGCAGTGAGCAGCTTCTGCTTTAAGTGCACTGGTGCTTTCATTTATGTACAGAGCTTCATATGTTATGAGCTGGGTGCTGGTGTTAATCTTTTTTGGTCCTTGAAATACAGAATCATTTTATGTTACTGTTTTAGTTCAGGGTTATCTCTCATTCTTTCCTGTGTTTTAGGTGAAACTGTATGTGGATCTTTTGGGTGTTTGTGTGGTTCTTGTTTGTTTGCACTTTCTTAGAGTGTGGGAAGGGAGGAAGAGAGGACAAAAGAGATCTTTTTTAACACTTGCATAGTATAAGTAGCTAACTGGTTCTTCCTTAGAATCAATCAAAGTAAATGGCATTAAGTGCATAATTGAGTGGATATTCTGAAAAGCATACGGATGGTATTTTCAGAGGAATCGAGTTAGTGATGAATGCTACAGAAGGCCTTTGAGAAGAAATACTTTTGTCTTACAGTTAAGATAGTGTGCAGTAAATGAAACCGGATTCTAGGCTCTCACCTAAATCTTCTCTTTTTTTTGCATGTTACCTCCAGTTGTATTCTTTGCAGACTTTATTCTTAGTTGAATTGACTTGAGACTGGGGACGCTTCACAGAGTTGTGTCATAGTGTTGCCAGTTCATATCCAAGTCCTGATGTGCCAGTACTTCATGCAAAACCTGTAATATCTTATCGCTGGCGGTTTCTGTCAAGTGAGTTTGGTCGTTCACTTGTTGGTCCCCTGTTTTCTTCAGACATGCAGCTGGATTCAAGCATACTTGCTTTGATTGTCTGAGACCTATTTGGATGCAATATTTACCTCAGCTGTTTTATGACACTTTGGAGAAGCAAGACGGAAAAGAGCAATTGCAGAAAAAAAGTATTTTTCTGGTCAGGTTCTGCACAACTTGCATCTGATGCGGGTTGTGTTGCCCATGTACAAAGTAGTGTTAGGTGTGCTTGTCACCGTCCATTTGGATCGTTCAAATTTGCGACATACTCTACACATTTACAATATACGCTAAACATTACAGGGCAACATACTCTACACATTAAACTTTATGAGCTTATTAGGAGGGAAAATAAACACACATCAAACAAGCACTCAATCCCCTTTGGACTGACTAGTCTAACATGTGAATTTACTAGTTCATCACTTAATTCATGAGGTTTCTAACTCAAAGGTTCTCTAATTTGTAACTTATAACTTGCAGCTTGTAAGTCACACATCTGTGAGCAAAATCGTTGCCAAACCAACAGTAAGAGTCCTCACCCTTCCTTCTCTGTCACGGTGCAGGCATCCTCTGTATCACACCGGGATGCACCAAAGCCTCGGCAGTCTGGCTGCTGTTGGAGCTGCATTTAAAGCTTTTTTGGGTGAGCTGACATACTTGTACCATCCAGCTTGGAAGTTTGGTCTGTACCATTGCCATGAGTTAGGGGATTCTGAAGAAACTGCCAGATAATCAGGATGTAAGGGTGATGGCTGCAGGGGACAGCAAGCTGCAGGTGGCAGGGGCTGCAGGAGGACCATTAGCCCTTCCTGGCCACTGTGCTTGCCTATGTGTTGCCCTCACTGTAAACTAATAGAGCTGCTTCCAGCATACCTCAGGCCTTCGTGTGAGCTGTGTGTTAGCCAAATTCTGAGCAGGAGTAGAGTGAACAGTAGCTCTTCCTAGCTGAAAAAAAACCCCTGTATCACTGTATTTTCATTTGTTCTGCATCCACTAAACAAAAGTAAATTGTGTAGGTGCACCAGGGGGTGGTTAGGCTGTAGTTTCAACTTTCCATGAAGTAGCAAAAAAAACCATGTTTGATTTAAGACTTGCTACTTGTGACAAGAAGAATATTCCGTAATATGCAGTCTAAAACCTTTGTTTGTTTTTAAAAGTAATTGGAAATTGTTTTCTAGCTATTGTTTTTGCAAAGGGTGCAATAAAAAAGGCTTGTGAAAAAGAAATTCTGCATGAAATTACAGTGTCTGAGATCCACTGTTTGACATCCTTGACTGAAAAATTATATGGTATACAGGATACTCTCTGAGTAATAATTTAGTTCAAATGATATCTTGACTCAAAAGTACTTTTGGGATATTGGAGGTCTAGATTTTGCTTGTATAACTACAGGGAAGTTTTCTGTTCCCTGGATGACACTGGCAGTGTCTTTAGACTGACAATTAAAATTTCAGATGTTTTTTAAGATAACACCTGAAACAAACTGTCACAGGAAAGAATGAGACGTCAGAGCTGTGCACTAGAATTTATTTCTGATATTCTTGGAGTTCTGAAGAGTTTTGTCCTGCCTTTAGAGTTTAGGGATGCTACCTTCAACTGGTTCTGTTGATTAAATAATTAAATCTTTTTATCTCTTTTGCCTGTCAGCCTGTATGGGTGAAATAATTGGCATTTGGAACATTCAGAAGCTTTTGAGTGAATTATAATTCGGCATGATTATGGATCTTCCTTTGAAAAGGAAACAAAGCCATTTCAGATGTAATGTGGCTTTGAGCATGCGTTATTGTGGGGTTAATCCAAAGGATCTGTACTCAGATGTGAGCTGTAGTATGAAGCCACATGTAGACACATGCTATGTCAGTAGGGCGTTTGAGCTATGTGAAGGCAGCAGGGAGGTGAGGGTCTGTATCTTCCTCAAAACCTGATGTTTGACTGGGCGGGGAGGTGTAATTTACTAGCAGATGTTGAGCTGGACTAGCCAGTGAGTAGGAAGCCTGATGTCTGGGTGTGGGGTCAGGCAAGCAGAGGACCAGTTGCTTAGATTCAGGGGCACCTGTGAATGTGGAGTGCCCTTGAGATGGGTGGGTGTGTGCTGCATGTTTGCTAGTGAGGACCAAGCTGGACCAGCTGGCAAGTAGAAGATCCATGAAGCGAGTAAGAGGCCCTAGGCATTGGTATCAGATGGACAGAGGGGCTACGCTGGTACTTGGAGCATCTGCAAATGTGCATGCACTTGTCACTCTCGAGAATGGTGTGTATGCGCCTGCACTGGTGAACTTCAGCCTCTACCAGTTGAAGAGGAGGAAGGGGACGTGTCTGTCTATACTTAGGTTTTATGCAAGTCCTATACATAGGTGCTGTTTAAGGCCATGCCTTGTCTGTGACAGACTGTAACTGCACATGTCAGTGTCCTGCATGCGTGTCTCTGGGATATATACTCAGCTTTGCTGGTTTTTGAACCTGCAGCTACATCCCTTAGCCTGGCTGGGCTGGGCTCCAGTTGCCAGGTGGGACAAAGTCTTGGGCCCAGAGCTGCGGGAGGTGGTGTCCACTCCTGACATCCTGTAACACCTTGCTGCTTGTTGGACCTCGGAGCATGGAGCTCTGGCAGCCTCGCCTCTGTTGGGCTGCTGAATTTGACCCTCCCTGACACGCTAAACATCAGTATGGAGTGATAAATTTGCTAGCTGGCTGTTCTTGAGGAGGTCACATCTTAGTAATTATAGCATAAGACAGACTGGTTTGCCTTCTCCTGAAGCACTGCCCTTGCTGCTGCCCACCATCTGCACACTTTTAGGGAAACCATATGACACCCTTGTCACTTGTCTGCAATACTGGTTCTGTCCTCCAGCTAGCTTTTTCAATTTCTGATTTTTAAGTATGGTAGGTTTAAGTTACAACTGGGAGATGTTCTGTCACTGTGGTACAAATCTGCTCTGCCCTTGCTGCTTTTCACAGAGAAGAGAAGGCCGATATGGACATGATCTAGCTAACATGGGCTTGATTTCTGTTTACAAGTTTATTACTCATTTCTTTTGTGTAACTGGCTTCCCAAAGCTTTTAGCTATGTCCCTGAGCTTCTCTAGGCTCACTTGCATGGAAATGCTTTTCTTTCAGCACTGCACTCCACTCTCATTTTATCTTGTCTCGCTTTGTGCCTTAGAGAAGTAATGGGACCAGAGGACTTTATGCCGTGAGGAGATCAGCCTGTGCAGACACTCTCACCTGCATAATAGCAGCAAAAGAGTGGCAGTGTCAAGAGTGTGGTCTAAAAAATCATGACTAGAATATGATTTCTAGAAAGAAGGACTTTCCACGGGCCATGGGTTTGGCCTACTGTTCATTCTGCTTTCACAAGAACAAAACCTGTAGGGAAGTGTTGCGTTTTTACTTTTTTCTTAGAGTACAACAGCTGATGAGTACTTGAAATCACAATAACCTTTAGTGTCCTGTCTCTGACTGTAGCCTATTTCCACACTTTCAGCTCCACCTTTGCAGCTATTACTTGCCATTTCTTCTCTTAATAGATGTCTGAGGTGGTTTCATTTTGCATTTGAGAGATGCTGTTCTTCCCTCAGCTCTCAAAAGTAAGCTGCATTTGCATTATCACCACTGGATAACGGATACAGGGAGAGTGTCAATTTGAGGTACGCTGTGAGTAAGGTTGAGCATGCACCTGTTTTGAAATTTTAAAAATTGGCTTTAAATCTGGCTTGAGTGGCCATCTAGTAAATAGGGGTAATTGTGTCTTAGTTTCAGTCATTTTTCAGAGGTCATGCTGTTTTAAAAGTGGCACATTGTTCATTGTATATTCATTATTTCCAGTGTAATTTGATGACAGACTTTCAGCTGCATGCTTTATATCAAAGGTGAAAGGGGAGCATTGCGAAGTGCACTCCAGAAGAACACTGCTTTCTTTGATGTAAGGAGACAGGGGGCTGTGGTGAGAAGAATCTGGGGACACTTGTTCCAGCAGTCATGGCTGCCTGTGCACATTATCAAGCTTGAAAGGCCTTCACAGCATTTCAGGAGAGATGCAATAGCACTGATTGTGATGGGTGACTGAACACATTTTCCTTCAGAGCTGCTCAGAAACAGCTGACAAGTGCAGTTTTAGGAGGGCTTCTAGAGAAGCTTATTGCACATGTCTTTATTGCCACCTTCTGGAAAGGGAGAAGAATAATTTTTGAGTAGATTCTACAAACTTGGCGTCTTTTATTTTTAACAATACACATGCCACCTTTTTTATGTACAAGTACTTATTCAGATTGGCAATGGAAGACAAAGTATGTGCAAAGCAAAAATAGAATGCGCTTGATGCTCCTGAAGAGATCACTCCACTTGTTTTTCTTTCTTTCATCATTATTTTACATTTTCCGTAAAATAGCCTATTTCAACAGGCACTTTCAACTTAGGGGGCTTGTGTTTTTTAGCTTGTTCTTGTAAGCATTAAGATATTAGAAAGAAAAAGTAGCTTTCAATAAGCAATTAGCAAAGCTGATATTTTGTCAAAGTGCTCTCGAGAATATATGGAGTCATAGAATAGTTTGGGTTGGAAGGGACCTCTAAAGGTCATGTAGTCCAACCCCCCTGCAATAAGCAGGGACCTCTTCAACTAGACCAGGTTGCTCAGAGCCCCAGACAACCTGACCTTGAATGTTTCCAGGGATGGGGCATGTACCAGCTCTCTGGGCAACCTGTGGCAGTGTTTCACCACCCTTGTATAAAATGTCTTCATTATATCCAGCCTCAATTGACCCTCTTTTAGTTTAAAGCCATAACCCCTTGCCCTGCTAAAAAGTTTGTCCCCCATCTTTCTTAGAAGTCCTCTTTAAGTACTGGAAAGCTGCAATAAGGTTTCCCCACAGCCTTCTCTCCTCCAGGCTGAACACCCCCAACTCTGGCAGCCTTTCCTCACAGAAGAGGTGTCCAGGCCTCGGATCATTTTTGTGGCCCTCCTCTGGACCTGCTCCAACAGGTCCATGTCTTCTCTCTGCTGAGGGCTCCAGAGCTGGATGCAGAACTCCAGGTGGAGTCTCACCACAGCGGAGCAGAGGCGCAGAATCCTCTCCCTCAGCCTGCTGGCTACGTTTCTCTTGCTGCATCCCAGGATACAGTTGACCCTGTGGGCTGCGAGCGCACGTTGTCAGCTCATGTCCAGTTTTTCACCCACCGGTACCTGCAAGCCTTTCTCGGCAGGGCTGCTCTCAATCCCTTCATCCCCCAGCCTGTACTGATGCCAGGGGCTGCCCCAACCGAGGTGCAGGACCCTGCACTTGGCCTTGTTGAACCTCCTGATGTTCACACAGGCCCACTCCTTGAGCTTGTCCAGGTCCCTCTGGATAGCATCCTGTCCTTCTGGCGCGTCAGCTGCACCACTCAGCTTGGTGTCATCTGCAAGTTTGCTGAGGGTGCACTTGATCCCACTGTCTGTGTCATTGATGAAGCTATTAAATAGTACTCATCCCAGTATGGACCCCTTGTCATTGATCTCCATCTGGACCTTGAGCCAGTGACCACCACGCTCTGGAAGCGACCATCCAGCCAGTTCCTCTTCCATTGAACAGTCTACCTGTATGTGCACCTTGAATTTAACAGCATCTGTATTTTACTGAAAGCAAGGTAGAATTTTTCAGAAGCACTCATTCCAAATCTGTACCTAGTGATGTCAGTGGAATTTTTGGGTTTGGTTTGGTTTGGGTTTTTTATCTGCTTTCAGATGTATAATGCTACAACCAGAATAGCTTGCCTGAAGAATTATATGTAGGGAAAGGGGGGAGCACTCCTTAATTCATGTATTAACATGGCATATTTAATGTAACTGTTCTTATAATTTACGGAAATCATATTGAGGCTTCAAGAAAGTAGACCCTGATGCATTGGAGAGGAAGGAGAGAAAAGAGCCATGAAGTAAATTCTATTTTTTTGACTGGTAATTCTGAGACACAGGTATTAACATGGTCAAGCAATATCCAGTATGTTATTTTGTATGTATATATAAATTTTTATATTGTATGTATAGTTTATATATTATATACAGTATATAAACTATAGATATAAATACATGGCTATATTTAAATAAATATATATTTTAATACATAAATAAAACCAGGGAAACTAGAACAGAAGCTGGGTGGACAAAAGATCCCAAATTATTAGACCATTTAAGGTGGGCAACTGTGAAGCAGTGACTTGCCTGTAGTCACACAGGGGAGTCTGTACCAGAGGCAGAAGCAAATTTAGATTTCCAGAATGCTAACCATAAGGCTTGTCTCCCCAACTATTGTTGTGTCCCCTCACTGCAAACCAAATAGCTTTCTTGCATCTCTGCTTGAATTTCTTGCAGAGTTTCTGTAAACATTTCTAGTTCCATGAATGAAATACCATTTTCTTCTTCCCCTCTCTTAAATGAAGTCATCTTTTTAGCAGCTGTCATCTCAGTAATGAAACTGCCTTCTGCAGTCTGCAAGTAGATTTCAATCCTAAATTTTCACCCATGTAAAGCAAGAACATGCCTTGAGCAACTCCTGAGAGTACTTCTAAAATATGTTAAAATGTGAGAGGGGCAATGAGGTATTAATGTCACTTTCAATTTTTTTCCTCTTTTTTCGTCACAATCGAAATCACAATGAAACTAGCAGCATTAAAGCATTATCTGTTGTACACCTAAATACAACAGAGGGGATATTTTAATGGAACTATACTGAGGTAACTTTTCTGTGTCCAAGTATAGATTTTTAGCAGCCTTTATGTATTGAATGCCTTGAAGCCAGTGTCCCACTGCAGATGATACCCATTGACAAAGACAGTATATATTGTAAAATTTCATCACAGAACTCCATTTCTTTTTTCGAAAACTGACTTTCATTTAAAAAAAAACAAAACATTGAACTATGCCATGACAAGGTGTTTTGTGTTTTTTTTTCTACAGGTGAAAAATGTTTTTTGTATGAAGGCAAAGGAAGGCAGAAAAAAATCAATACGTGCTTTAGTGGCTATTGGAAATGGTAAAGGGGCTGCAGGTATGTGTATTTACTGTATGTAAAAGATGTCCAATTAAGCATTGTTTGTAATAGGACTTTGGGAGGCGTGGTGATTTAAAGGGACTTTTATACTTTAAAAAAATAAAAGAAGAAGAAAATTTACTATTTTTTTCCACTGTACAAAATTGAAATACCTGTAAGAATTGTGAGTTGCATCTATAAAAATTATGTATGTATTCGTTTGGACACTTCATTTTGTGTAAAAAAAGAAACTGGGAAAAGTAGTAATATGCGATTAGGTTTGGAGCAGTGGTAAAACCATTTTTTATTTAACTCTAGAGTGATAGAACTAACCACAGGTAGATCCTCCCAGAAGGGATCATCTGTGCTTTCATGTACATACTGTTTCTTTGTACTGTAGATACTGTTTATGTTTTAAAAAAAAGCCTGAAAGTATTCAGCCATGCATATCTGCATTTGTTGCACCTAGCTGCTGAGTGTAGTTGTTTGCTCTCAAGTCAGAGAAAAGAATCACGCACTTGCAAAAGGTGCCTGGAGTGGCAGGTGGGCTGACATGCCCCAGGAGCAGTCATCCCCTTGTGCTGATCGTGGAAGAAAGCTCAGTGTGCTCCACACAAAGGTGCCTATGCTTGACTAAAATGCATTTGCGCCCCCATGGTTAGTAGAGCAGATGGAGTCATGTGAAAATAGGAGTCAGTGGATGTGGATTTGTCTTTCTGGTTTTGAAAATCACTTCCGTGTTGTTGGGGTTCTTGGGGTTTTATTTTCATTTTCTGTAACAGCGGTGACCGCTTTGAAGCAAAGGGTAACATGACTGGTTATCTATTTTCCTGCATAGTTTTCTAGCTAGTGTTAGTATTTCTAGGTAGAATTAGTATAAATCTGGCTGATTTTTTTTTTTTTCTTATCCCTAAGTCTCAGGAGAATCCCTTGGAAGTATTACTGCTTATATTTTAAAAGGGCTTGTTTACTGGTAGTCTGAGCTAGCATCTTGATTCAGAAATGTGTAATGAATCTGTCAAATCAGAAGACCCTAAATTTGCTTCTGCTTCAGCCTGTTTAGGAAACTTTCTTATTTTATTGAGATTAATCATAAAACAAAATCCACTTTATGGGCTTGCTACAAATACTATATTTACACTTTAAAGGAAAAACAGAATACTTGGGGCCCTTTGAGTCTGGTCTCGTAATAACTTCAGTGATCTGCAGCTTGATCCATTTGTATGCTTTCTCCATTATGACTCTCTATAATGGTCTCTTCAGCAAGCAGTTTGAAGTCTAGCCATACAAATACTGTCTACAGCATAAAGTAAATAGAACAACTCAAAAGAAACATAAGATTATATAGGATCTTCTAATATGAGCTGTGAAAAGACACCTTTTTCCTTTTCTTTCTCAGGAAAGACCGGAGGAAGGATACTGGTCCAAGGCATTCGGTTTAATTGTGATTTTCTTGTAACGGAACTCCTAAGCACAGTGATTCAAGCAGGGTGGTGATGATCAAGCTATCTCTAGAAGCAATCAAACCATCTCAGTGCAGCACCTAACTTGGATTAACTAGCCCTGGATCCCAGCTGATACCATATTACTGCTTCATATGTTAGTGAGATCACTCACAGGAAAGACATAGATGACTGATAGCTGGCATGTTGTGCCATGTTCCTCTCCCCAGAAGTTTGGAAAATGCTGCAATAAGTAGTGACAATTCTTTCTTATAGTGAAGCATTTAGCAATCTTGGCCAGAAGAGCCTTTGAGTTGGTTGGAATTGGTCTTTACAAAATGAGGAGAAAAGAATTCACTCTACTGCAGTTTCTTACAGGGTTATATGCAAAGTAAAAAGCTGCAAGAAAAATTCTTAACTGAACTAGTTACTGCTGTTGATGGAAAACTCAATGTAGAGAAGGCTGTAGTAGTTTCTGTGTTATGGTTGCGAATTTTCTAAACGAGCTGGTCTCATTTAAAAAATAACTACAACCAGCCAACCAGAAGAAAACAGGCAAACCTGACAAGCACGTATTAGTACTTCAATGCAATAGTATAGCCAGGTCTTTATATATTGGATATTACTGGATATATAATACTTAAGAATATTACATACTGGTAAAGCAAAAGGAAACATTCCATGATGTGGTGGTCACTTTCACTGTATTTAAAAAAAAAAAACAAAAAGCAAAACTGTCACTGTCTTTTTAAAAAATCTGTAAAGGCTAGCAGATATTCCCAGAAAAGTATATTTTCTCTCAAGGATTTTAATGTTTCACTTTGTCGGTTACAGAAATTATTGGGCATCCTTCATTTGACAGTACATGCTTTGTTTTTGGTAGTCAGCCTTTGGGATGCATCAAATTCTGAGACAGAATTTTTAAAGATAATGCTAATACCAGTTAATTGTGAAGGCATCCATAAAGGAACTATGCAGCCACCCTGTACAGCAATGAGTTTCTTGCAGGTTTCCAGTTCTGTTACTGAGGAAGTGGTGTTTAATCTTTCACCCAGCTTTCAAATGCCAGGAGTTTAAAGACTGTTTGTTGTTGTTGCAGGATAAGTTTTATTTAAAAAGCACCATTGAATGTGCTAAGTTTTTCTCCATAAGGAGATAGTTTTCAATCATTCTCTTGTGGATACAAACAGATGTATGTTAAAATTCTCGTTAGACCTCAAATGGACTTAGAGATAAGACAGCTGTGCAGAATTAAAAGAAGAATCAGCTAAAAAAATAGAAAGTGAATAGCTGTGAAGTAAATAATCCAAATAATAGAGGATTCCTACCTGTGTCAGGAGATAGGAATAAGGCATGTATTGTATTGGTGACAGAGTACAGGAAATTGCATTTGCATTGCTATAAGACTCTAGTAAAGAAAATCCTGCTTTCAATATATATGCAAAGCATCCACCTTTTGGATGTGAATAGTCTCCTTTTATTATGAGCTCCATAGATATCTCTGATGATGGGATCTGTGTGGAAGCGTTCGTAAGACAACTGTATTTCCAATCTACAGCAGTTTTGGAGAACTTCATTTGTGTCAAAGATTCAAGTCCAGATGTGTTTCTGAAGCTGAATTTTAATTGCAGTTTGGAGGGGAGGAAAATTTATATAGAAAGGAAGGTGTGGTTCTCCAGCAGAAAGATATGCTACTCTGAAAAAAATCTTCTTAACTCTTCCTTGAAAAGCTTTTTCATGAACCCTGTTATCACTTTAATCCATGTGTGCTGAATGGTTGAATTGGGGTTGCCCAGGTGACCTCATTTTTGGCATTTTCTAATCTATTGTGTGACTTCACAGCAGTAATGCAGTGCTATTGTGTTCTGTGTGCAGGTTTGAAAGAATAGCACAGTTTCTTTGTATTTTCTTGTACAGGAGTTAGAAGGTGGCAGAGACCTCTGAGTGCATGGTACATGCACAGGGAAAGCTGTGTCGAGGTGGCTGAAAGCAGACACTACCCTTGACTGCTTCTGCCACAGCAGCTGCCAGGCTTGCCGTCATATCCGCTTTGCTTGTAGCACCTCAATAGGCTGATGCCGTGAAAAGTCAGAATTGAAGACTCAATAGTCGGCAGACTATTAAGCAGGTATTCTTTATTACGGCGCCGGGCACATGGGGGATCTCTCCTCCAAACGTGTGCACCGAAGAGACACAGTTACTAGGTATTTATGCTATGTTAACATACATATTCATTACATTTCCAAGAAATGTTTATCATAGTAATGGCTT
>Ga0065711_1044999_pt1 | contig 13751 bp, 7 predicted proteins | sample Hoacrofraction12_FD_59098 | JGI IMG/M metagenome (GOLD analysis project Ga0065711, IMG submission 59098) | Hoatzin crop microbial communities from Cojedes, Venezuela - Epithelial fraction 12 v2 (version 2) | ecosystem: Host-associated > Birds > Digestive system > Esophagus > Crop | place... | reverse complement strand
GGGCCCGCCACTTGCGGGGTAAGGGGCGGGGCGGTGGAGGCTGCCTCGCGGCGCTGGGACGCGGCCAAGCGCGGCGGCGCCGCCGGCTCCGGGCCCGCCCGCTGCCCCCGAGACTCGCCCGGTTCCTACCCGCATTTCTGGGAGCCCACGGGGAGACGTCCGCAGCGGCCCAAGAGCTGCCTCCTCCAGCGACCGTTAGACGGTAAACAGGCGCGGCCCGCCGCCTCCTGCCCGGCGATTGGCGGCCGAGTTTCGAACGCGGTGGGGTAGGGGGCGCTCAAGACGGAGCGCGGCTCGATGATTGGCCGTCTTGACCGCGCGCCAGGGCGCGCCTACGGCTCTGATTCGCTACGTGGAAAAGTACGCACGCCGCCGCGAGGGGATTGGCTAGTGGGACTACGCGCCGCGCGGTTTTCCAGAACCTGATTGGTAGTGGGTGGAAGGCGTGCGTAAGCCCGCCCATTGCGCAGTGATTGGCTTCCCAAATGCCAATTAGGTCGGTGATCACGCCCTCCTGCGCTGAAAGCGCATGCGCAATGCCTGCCGTCGCGTCGGGAAGGTGAGCGGCACCGCATAGGGCGGCGTACGCGTGCGCGGCGGAGCGCGCCTGCGCAGTGCGGGCGCGGGAGGGGGCGGTGCCGCTGGCCCCGAGCCGCCTGAGGTAAGAGGTGGCGGCGGGCGTAGGGGGGGCTGCTGTCGGCTCCTCACAGGCCCCCGGGCGGGAGCCAGCCTGCAGCGAGGCGCCGTTCGCGGCTCCAGTCCGGCGGGGAGGCGGTGGGCCTAGGAGGGCCGGGGGTCGCGACGCGGGGACCGCGGCGCCGGGGCTCTGGGGCGGCCGCTGCCCTCCCGTCGTTACTGGCGCTCAGCGGCTGCGGAGCTGTGCGGGACCCTCCGCCGATAGCCTGCGTGGTGTCCTGGGCGCTGGGACAAGAAGCGCGGGTGTCTGCGCAGGATTTTCAGCGAAACAACCGCGGTGAAGCGCGGTTTAAGCGGCTGCCCCGTGGCTCTGCTGCGTGCCCGAGACCGGTTAGGAACTGGGAGATCCGTGTTCCTGTTGACACAGCTCTCCTGTAGTCCGTGCTTAAAAGCAAAGCTTTTGGGGTTTTTTTGGAATTACAGCATTATTAAGATCTTTTTTTGCAGGTGTTTCTTGGAGACTTTCTGTGCTAAGTGAAATCTGGAGAAAACCCTCCAGTACCTTCGGGGTTTAGTCTTGGCTTACAGCTATAGCATCAAGCAGCAGAAGCAGGCTGACAGGGAAGGGGATCTGTTGCCTTGACTGATCTGCTGAGACGAGGCAGCGCGGATAGCTGCCAGCCTTGGTTTCAACACAGGCTGCTTCACATTCGTATGAAATCTGCTGTTCAGTAAAGGCTCGCTTCAGAACTAGGTAGTTCTACTGGTTCACTGCTTTAGTTCTTCTAGAAAAAAAGATGTTACTACCTTCTAGTGCCACCAAGTGGACATCTCTACTTGCCAATAAAAGCTTCCTTAAAATGATTTTTATTTCAACAGTTATGTTCAGCTTTTATGGATTTTCATTGCTAAGTGCCACTTCTTCACATGCTGAAGTATTTTTTTTCTGAATCAAATATTTCAAGCATAACAGCAGGTATTAATTGCCTACCTAATGCCTTGTTGAAGAGTGCCATTTGACAGCAGCAGAACCCGATTCCTCATTATCCGTGAGGATAATGCATATTTCCATGCATATTGTTCTGCCTTTGTTAATAACTTGACCTGGGAAAAATCAGCCTGTGAAGCAGTAGTTGAAATTGCAGTGGTCTGCTTACTCCTCGGTTCTTTTTCCTCTGTGAAAGCCATATGATGGACTATATATATAAAGTTATGAGAGTAGAGCAGGATGGTTTGTTAACAGCGTCAACATAGAGCAATACTTTTGATTTGAAATGGAGTTTTCCACATTTGCTGTGTTGGCCCGCTCGCCAAGCCCGAGGCGTGCTAGAGCCTGGCCTCAAAATTTGGAAACCTCTGTAACAGAACAAGGTCAAAAGACAAGTCTAGATCATGCAATCTATTTAGGTAAGGGTTGCTCTCATGCCTGTACTAACCTAGCATTACAAAGGAATCTCAGAATCACAAATCAGTCTATAACTGTGCGTGTATGTACCAGAGTCCTGCTCTGGACCACTAGTCGGGTGTGTTGACTGAGCAGTCATGCATCGTTCTTACAGTTTAAAATCCGTCTTTGCATTCTGACTTGTTTAAACTACTGGAGCTCTGTTCTGCCAGATCTGACTCCTGATCTCCATATCCTTGGGATGGAAATGTTCTACATGCAGTCTTGTTCTTTTTTTTGATTGTTTTGTTTTCCCTCCACCTCCTCTTTGCAGCCTTCAATGACTGTAAGCCAGCGAACATGGCAAGCCAAGACGTTATTAGGCCAGTTACGTTACATAAATTTGCTGTTTCTCTCAGTAGTGTAGAGCACAGTTTAAGGGAACCTCAGAGGAGAATTCCTGCAGTCCCCTGTCCTCCATTGATGTAGTTCAGGCATGCGTCAACATGCGAACTGCAGGTACTCTTGCTAGCAAGACACAACCTGGGCACGAGTGCAGTGTCCTGAATAGCTTCCCGGTCAGACTGCACAGGTCAGACAACAAGACAGAAAAATCCTTTCTTTCCTTTCCTTTTGGATATCTCTAGTATTTCCTAAGTGTTGGTAGGAGTATTAATTTATTTACTGTTTTCCAGATTACTTTCAAAAACAAAATAATCTTGACTACTTTAAGAAACCTAATTGCAATGAGAACCAAAATTCCATTCGGAATGGTAAATATTTCACGGCAAATGCCTGTGAAACAAGTTCAAATATCCTTGAAAATAAATTTGAATATTCAAAATCCACTCAAGACATGCAGCTAAACTAGATCAAATTAAAGCGAGGATTCTCACAGTAAACTCCATTCTCCACTTCTATTTCAGGTTTCATTCCAGTGAAACTGTGTCCTCATTTCTGTATGAATGTTCCAAGTTTATTTCATTTTACATTCTTACTGAGAGAAGTACGAACACCATCATGGAGACCATGGATTTTGAGGAAGCAGCAATTGTCTCTGCGCAGAGCGCCCTTACTTCAGGCAGCAGGAAAGAAGAACTCTTGCAATCTCCTTGGACTAACTGAGGCAGAATTAAAAGAACAGTTTGTAAGAGGTGATGGCCCAGGAGGTCAAGCCACAAATAAGACAAACAACTGTGTTGTGTTGAAGCATGTTCCATCTGGGATTGTAGTGAAGGTAATTAATTGTATTTTGTTTCTTTAGGTCACAAACTGCATCATGTCTTCAAAGTCTCCTTTCATAGTAAAGCATAATCACAGTGCAGATGTCACAGAGGAACAGTTTGTATCTCAGCAAGAAGCTGCTTTGGGTATCGGTAGATAAATAATCGTGGGGTAATGGCTGATCTTCCTGGCTCTGACATGCAGCACTATTTTGTCCTTTTTCAGTAAAATGTGTCTTCATTGTAGCTGCCTTTCAGTTGCAGCTGCCACATTCCTGTCCCTCTTGTGAGTCAGAATGTTGTCCTTAACAAGTTGATCATACACTCACTTTGCAGATTCTTTTTAAGCATTACTCTTACCTACTTCTTGTGAATTAATACTTTGAAATTCATCTTTCCTTCCTTATTGCAAGGGGAAGACACAGTTAAACTCAGAAGAAGCTCTCCAAGGTTAATATGGAAGCAATCTTGTTCGCTGATAGAATTAAAGATTAAGCCAGTCTGACAAGTTACAGCAGCAAATAATTATTAGGCAGCCTCTCCAAAATCTTACCACCTGGATACAAAAGTTCCAGCAGTTCTTGGTAGGAGGATGCTCTTGGCTTGGGGGAGAGGGGAGTTTCTTTACTGTAATGGCAGGAATATGTGGACTGAAAGGGAAAGGAGAATAATAAACATGTTAAGTTCCAGTAAAAATCTCCTATTGTATTTCTTCAGTGTCACCAAACAAGATCAGTGGAGCAGAACCGAAAGATAGCCAGAGAAATCCTGCAGGAAAAAGTTGACCTCTTCTACAAAGGTGAAGACAGCGATGTTTTTAAAGAGAAGAAAGTATCAGAGAAGAAGAAGCAGGAGAGAAAAAGAAAAGCAAAGGAAAACCTAGAAAGGAAAAAGCATTTTAAAGAGATGCAGCAATTGGATAAGAAATAAACTGACTTGCCCTAGGAGGGTAAGGGAAATGTTTGTCATTGTACCTAAACACAGTTTTCAAACTAACAGATGATGTAGGGCTTCACAAGCACAACTGAAATACTGCGTAGTCACCTGCTACTGCTCTAAAACTGAAGTGATAAAAGCAGGCATGTATTCCTACTTCTGTCTGCCATCATCTCATTACTCATGCTTAGTAATCAGTTTTCCTGCCAGGTTCAGAAGATGATAAACCAATCCTTATTAAAAAGGCATGATAAACTTTCCACCATTGTTAATGGAGACAAAGAAAAAAAAATCAGATCTCCTCCTGCCCAGCTGATACCCTGTGCTGCTTCGTAGGAGTTCCAGTACATACGGAGAACACCCCTAAAAGGTTTTAACTCTCCATCCTTACTCAGGCAGTGCCTCTACTGACACAAATCCTTCATAAACAGTGACTATGTTTAGATCCTGGTTCTGATGGGGTAAACAGACATGCTTCTAGGAGAGATGCTAGTCACTGGTTGCCTCCTTCAGCTCTGTTAGTTCTAACTCAATCCTGAATGAGGTTTAAGCTCTTAACTCTGTCCTAGTCAATTCTGAATGAAGTTCAAACAGAAGCTTTAAAAAGTCTTTCCTGGAGTGGTGATGAGTACTGCGGGGGAAGGCACTCCTGCAAGTGAGGGTTGGTTAGTCATGTTCTTCCAGTTCAAAGGTAAAACTGGGTCATTACAGGTAAAGAACAACATGTGTTGAAGCTGCCTCCCAAGGCAACAGAATTCCACTTCATCCAAGCTGTCAAGTAATGAACTTTGCCTTTTAGTACTGTATTTTCTTCAAGTATCCATAGCTCCATAAGTATTAGATAATCCCAGATGTCCATCTTCCTTAGGACTTAGATTTGCTTGTACAATAGTGAATTAGTTATTTATTATGTTTATGCTGTGCCGCAGTTAAGCTTGGGCATTTTGGTATCTTCACTCATCTTGATAATTTCCTGTTTTAGGCATACACGCAGCTGCTTTTCCTTTGTTACTGTTACTTCGGAGCCACTAGTGAAGTATACATTCCTATTTTGATCCTCTTAAGAACTTGTAATTGCTTAATCAGAACTTCTCTTTCATTTTTGGACAGCACCCTCACTGGCTGCCACCGAGTTCTCACCTTCAAAGTGAAGGGAGAGTGCTTCAAGGACCAAAGCCATCGTATGTATTTTGAAAGCAATGGAGCTTACTACCAACTGTACCGTCTTCACACAGAGATCGACTGCATCCGGACTGTGCCACGGATGGAAACTCTCCAGCAGTCTGCAGGCCCGTTCCCTTGTCTGCTCCTGGACTTGAGCCTCCTGCTTCAAGGTTAAATCTTTATCTGTTGAGAGTTCTTGTTAATGGAGTACGAATCTGATTAAAGTGACTGTACGTAGTTTTAATACAAACTGTTAATGAAAATAAGCTTTATTACGTCAAGTAATAAATACATACAAAGATGCAAATAACAGTTTTAGTAATTTATCCAGAATTTTCTTTTTTTTTTTTGGCAAACTTTAAACTGAAATCTCCAGCCTTAATATAGAAATTAGCTTTCCAGGACGTTGTTGTTATTTAATAGGTTTCCCTATTTTCCATATAACTCATGCACTTTTAAATGGACTTCAAAGCACTAACAGTCATGCAAATGCTTATGCAAAATGAACAAAAAGGGAAAAATAAAGAGAACGGGGAGGTTATTTCTAAGCAGGGTCTATGCTGTATGACAAATTGTGACTTAGCAGACTACTAGGTACAGCATGCTATTCTGCATTTATTAAAAAAAATCCTTAGAGCTTATGTCAAACTTTGAAAGATTGACAGTATGGGGTTAAGTGAATATAGTCAAAGGAAAAAGAAAATGAGGCTGTGGCTGGATAAGAAGAGAACTGAAATATAGCCTGGGAGAGAAAGAGCATTCTTCTGCATGCAGTTCAGTTTTCATGTTTTAGAAACATTGTAGGGAGTTTTAACGTCTTTACAAAATGCAAACCCTCAGTAAATTGAAAAATCCTTGTTTTTTCATTCTTAACTATACATTTTTGTAAGGGCAAACCAAGAAAGGTAAAACATTTAAAATAAAGGAATTTGTCAGCATGTTTCAAGAGTCAAAAGGAGTAAGGGTTACTTTTTCTTCATTAAGAGATGGAAAATCTTGAAACTGAATTAGCGGGCTAGGATCTTGCATTTCGTTCCGTCTCAGCCAGGCATTCCCGAACTAATCCCCTAGCGTGAATAATGCCTGCAAAAGAATGGGACATACTTTAAATCATCTCATTCAGGTCACACTCGCAACGACAGTTCAGAGAAAGGTTTACGTATTTCTGTCCCGAGTTGCCAAGGCTACCACAGCATGCCTCAGAAAAGGGAGAGATCCCTTGCTTTCCAAACATCAGCTGCTGCTAAACAAGGTTGCTTTCCCAAACTGGCATTATAAATTGAAAAGGTACTAAACCAGGAATCGGAGCATGATAAGGTGTGTAGGTCTGCAGTGCCAGGTATGTCTTAATATGCAGTGCACAAGGCCTATCTAAAATCAGAGACTTAAGTAGAAAGAAAAAAAAAAATCTTACCTACACCTGTGACTTGTTTTGCTGTAGTGGAGTGAAAAAAATTACGAAGTTATTTGTGGAGTCATTTTAGCAAGCTCTAAAAGTCTTAATAGCTTGAAGGGATAGTTCTCCTCTGAGAGGATGCATTCAAATCCAAGCCTTCATAATACTGCTTAAACACAAGTTGTGTCTCTTGTAAGAAAAAGAAGGAATTTTTTTTGTAGTGTGTGCAGAAAGTTACCTCCTAACACTGGCTCGGCTCCCAGTGTAAATCATCCTCACTTTACATGCTGCCATATCTACTCTCATCTGATAGACATAATGTGGAATTTTCCACCATGAGTCCTGCTGCCTTGAGATCCAGCAATCTGGACCTTGATTCTTAATCCTGGAACTAAATCTAGATTCATGTTCACAGAGCTGCTGTAAGAACAGAGCTTGAGATAGATTTTAAAATGAGAGACGGACAGATTTTTCTGCGACAAACAAGGTTATATTTTACTGACAGGACAAGATAGAAGCTGCTCAATCATGCTCCTTAACGAGGTGGAGAAAGGACAAAAAGGCAATAGATGAGGTTTAATCTCTATTTAGAGATGATGGGTTCTGTTTCTAGAAGGCTGCTAGCCCAGATCACAGCAGCAGCCTTTACAACCAAGGAGTACTGACCTGGGACTTGACGGGCGCAAGGCTTTGCAGAGGGTTAAACTGACATAGACGAGTAAAGCTGCATCCCGCAGCTGTGTGATGCAGAAATGCCTACTCAAAGCGGTGCATTAAACCTGGATCTGGTGGCAGGGCGCCCAGTTCATGCAGCAGAACTACACTGAATTATGTAGAACACCGGGAATTTGGCCAATTTTAGAGGTCGGCAGCCTCTGTACTTAGGAGCAGGTGGAGCTGGGGACAGGGACTTTATTCAGGAATAATCTCCACATGGCCATGGAGGCTGCAGTCACGTGCTACTCTCAATCATTTTTGCTCTCACACTTGCACATGCTCCTTCAGCCATTAGGCTCCCAAAAAGGAAAGAGGTAAGTGACCAAAAGATGGCAGCAGAAAGTACTTATTGGGGATTTTTTGCAACATTAGCTAGTCACAGTGTCAGCACTGAATCAAAAACCTACGTTAGCCAATAAAAACTGCTTCTACATTAGCCAACAAACTAAATACTCACTGCAAGAAGCAACAGAACAACTTTTCCTCACGGAACTGAACCATTCAGGTTCAGAGAACGTCTGTATCTCTCCCGGTCTCTTAAGTTGTTCCCATTAGCCTATTGTCATTCATGATCTATTAATACTGACTCAGGCAATGCAATAAAAAGAGAGACTCCAACAACATTGATTTTAGCTGGGCCAGATTCCACTTACCACTCATCAGCAGACTTTATTGCATCCTTTCCCAGAACAGCTACTAGTCATTTTATTGCATGTCACGGCAGATATATTACTCTCCCATAATGGCTGAGCCTTAAATAAAGCTTTGTAGTCTTGGGTAAATGTAAGAGGGATTTGCAAGGTGGTGAAGTTAGTCTGTTACAATAACATTCCCGTTCGGGGTTGAATGTGTGAACCAAACTCGGCACAAGGACCAAGGAAAGGGAGGAAAAGGTAACTACACTGTACTGGCAAAGGACAGAATGGCCAGCACAACTGTTGTTGATGGCCTTTCAGGGTCAGTTCAGGAGCTGGAGCAGTGGAATGTCCCACTGCTCCTTCAGAAATATCCCTCACACGTCCCCTGCAGAGGACAATGCCAAGCTGATGTCAGCAGTGGGGCATGCGGGGGTTTCTTTTACACTGCAAGGAAAGGCCATTTATTACCCCTTTTAGCTGACAAAGCAAAGCTGAAGAGACCTCATCAGCCAGGCCTAAAAAGCTTCTGCATTCCTTACTAGTGGACTCCAGATGACATCCACTTGACAACAGTAACGCAGCAGCGAGGAGGAACGTGTGTGCTTGACATCTCGGTCCGAACAGCTTTCCCCAACCACCTGTATTTTTGTAGCGCTTCTCTCCACCAGCCTAAGTGTGAATTACCACAATGTAGTATTTCTTTAGACAAAATGTGCTTTAGTAAAGACTCTTGGGTCAAGTAGATGGGTGATCTATAGGAGAAGGAGTAAACAACGCTTGGCTGTTTATTTTGGAGACTGGGGAGAAAAGGGAATTGAAGGGGCAAGTAAGTCACCAGGAACCTGAAAGAACACATCCATCAGACACCTTAAGGGTTCTAAAATCAGGTTTGAATTATTAACTGAAACTCCCGTTGTGCTCATGAAGCACATCTGGTCACTGGTTTATCTAACAAACACAGCACGAATCGAGTATCCCAAGGTTTTGGCTGCTTGTCAATAAACCGAGTTTAATGATGAGCTCGAGACAGCTGTCTCCTTTCAAGGGAAACAGTTGTCATGAAGCTGTATACAGGTAGTCAGTGCACAAAGTGTATGGGACACAATTTTTTGTTTGTTTTTAAATAATTTTAAACAGTACCTCTTTTTAGCCTCTCCATCGCACTTTTACTCCCAGCGTATGTGGGTCTAATCTCTTTTCCTAATTCTTCTATGATAGCTAGAAGTTCTGCATATTTGCTTTGCGGTACTTGACTGCTGCTGGTACCCTGTAGTTGAAAGCAGATTAATCTCAATTAAATACTGCTGAAAAAAAAAACAATTACAACAAACAGCAACTGGAAATTCACAGAAGACCAGAAATAACCCTCGAAGCCACTTTGAAAAAAAAAAAAAATTCAAGTTTATGACATAAGCATGATTTTCTTTTTGCAGTTGCAGCTACAGTTGGACACAATGCTGCGTGCCCTTCAAAAATCGAGGTCAACGGGGAGGCTGCAGCTGCAAGACTGAAAGGTGAAACAGAAGTTAAAATAGTCCTGCAAGAAGAGCAAACTGGGAACCACTTATTTAACTCTGTTTCTGCTTTTTCAGTGTTTAGGTGTGTATTTTGTGGAGAAGTTAGCTAGGCAGGGAGAGTGAGGAGCTGATAAAACAAAACTGCCCCTATAGTAAGGGAAATCCTATTAAGTCAACCACATTTCACAGAAAGTTTACTACTGGATTCCTGAAGCAGCCCATAGGACTGTCTGTGACACACACTTCGTGAGACTAAATTTCAGAGTATAAATTTGCTGAAGTAAAACAGTACAGAAATACTCATTTTTTAAAAAATAATTTTAAAACATGTTAGAGCCCCTACTATCAGAACATAAGACATGTTTCACTGTGACTCATAAGGGATGGGACTAACGGTTAATTAGTAACCAGTCTCACTCAGCACTCCGCTTAGTCTAATTTGATCCCAAGACATGTGCGATGAATCAGTCTGCCATTTGGGTTTGATTTCAAATCTCGGTGGGAGGGAGGAACACCTCAGATTACAGACCACAATCCATGCTACTACGCAAACGTCGGGTCGGTGATCTGGTTAAAGAAAACCAACAAGCAGAGCTGTACCTGCATCCCTTGTGTGTAGCCTAGAGATGGGGGTCCGTAGTCATTTATAAGCTGTCTATATTGCCCAGATGTTGCCATGCTTGTGGAGGGAGAGTGAACGCTCCCAGCTGCAGAGAGACAAGAGAGGAAAAAAAAATCTGTTACTATCTACAGATTAATTAGTCTGTTACACTGGGACACATTTGAATCACTTTTTTCTAAAGCTGTGACCTCTCACCTTTGTCTAAGCTTACTACTGCAATTTCGGGGTCACACTATGTGCTAGGAAGAGAATGGTCAAATTAACGCTTCTCTGGTGTTTGTACACTTGAAAATAGCACAGCCTGCAACATTATCAGTGCAAATTGTTTGCCTAAAAGTGAAACAGTGTAACATGACAGGCTGTTCTGACAAACTGTAAATATTAAGCAGCCCTATTTTTGCATATATACATTCCACATAGATGAGTCTAATGTACTGTGCTATTTTTACCTTTTCAGTGCAAGTTATCTGAAAGTAATTTTGCAACTCAAAGTGTCATCACATGGTCAATGCAAGTTACCCTCAGTCCTATTTTCAGCCAATGGCAAAACTATTCCTAGGGTACAGTCCGTTGAGGTGTATCATCAGATCTGCTACTCATTGTACGACATCAGGGGCGAAGAGTGCTACCATTTTTCCTCTTTGTGTGATATCAAACATTTTTAGCCAGTCAAATTGTGCTATGTAAGTAAAACAAAGGAAAAATAACATCACTTTGGGTTAGGGTTACTTTTTCTAAAGTTACCAAAGATCATATGCAGATCTACAGGGTTCTGAGACAGCCAAGAGTTACAGAAACAGACTTTAATGTGATCACTGACAAACTGCTCCAGAAACGAGCAACCAAAACACTTGTTCCCCCTCACCTCCACCGGTAAGAACTTGGGTGTGAGAAGGAACTTCGAGATTTTCCTTAGGGGGCTTAATCATCCTGCCCATTTCACAACAGTGCTAGAGGACCTGGTGGTTACTGACGAAGGGAGCATTACACCATTCAACTTGTTCACTCTTGCAACTGAAGTGCCCCTGCATCCACCGATGCTGCTGTCTTTGCCTGTGGGCACAGACACAGGCTGCCTGCTGTCTGCAAAACCTTCCCCTTGACAAACTCCTTCGCTGAAAATTCCCAACTGTCTTTCATAAGAGGATCAGATCTCATTTACCAGCCTTCATTTATATCTAAATTAAACTGATGCTAAAAGTCACTGGGGCTCAGAACCGTGTAAATCTCTAGCTTTGTTTTAGTTGCAGGTGATTTTCATTCACATTTTCCCCTCACTACAAAAAGAGTGAGCCAGCAGTCACACTGTGAAAAGCAGTGCTGAACATAGTGGAACAGACTCTTGTCCTCAGTAGGGAAGTCTCTTTCCACTTCAGAATTAATCACAGGATATCATTGTGGTGTTGTCTTCATTACAAGAAAAGAGCGCCTTCTTAATTTTAACTACTTAACTGGATGTGAAATCCTAAAAAAAGGCAAATTGGCCTGGTCGCTAGGTGACCTTAAAAAAAGCAGGGTTTCTCTTTGTCTTTAACTAAGCTGCTAAATTTTATGGCATTACCATCTGCATTTCCATTGCTAAGGTTTCACATTTTGCTAAAGCATAGTAAAATCACAAAAAACTAAACAACGCACTCAGAGTACAGCACTGTGAAGGACCACCACAGTTGTCAGCTATTCTCTCAATTAGCTCTTCACGTTATCAGCTCAAAATACAAGTACAACCGTAAGATTTCTGTACGTACAACTCAGTCAATATTTCAAGTCCCTATGACTGAATTTCAACAGTTATCAAACATGACACAACAGCAAACTGCATCTTTCCTCCAAGGACTTCAAAAGGCTTCAAAAACACTAATGAGCCCCTTGTGCTGCAAGGTAAGAAGGTATAATTACCTCAATTAAGCAGCAAAAAGTCATTCTTCCTCATGTACAATAAAACAGAAGACCCGTCCTGCAAAGACTTGTTCCTGAACTGTTATTACAAGCCGTCACATACAAGACCTGGGAGCTCCACGCTGGTTCAGAATTAAGGCAAGGACTCCAATGACCAGGCTCAGGAATCCTGCTCTACCCACTGAGCAAACCTTAGCTGCAGCCCATGCAAAGCCAAAAACAATTTATCACCACCATATCGGTTAAGAGTGCAGGTAATTTAGTGATTGTTTCGGATTATGTTGATTTAAGCAATGACAAGTGCTTGGTCTGTACTAAGTAACACAGCAGGGTATGTCCAGGTAAGAAAGAAAACTCTATTAGAAATGCGATGTGCCAGGACAAAGCAGTGAATCCAGGGGCTGACCAAGAAGGTTTCACAGATGTGAAAGCCAGCAACACACAGCGCTGCACTGGATGGTGCTTGGTCTCAGCACAGGAGCTTGAGTCCAGCAGTGACTCAGTCAACACTGAACGACAAAAATAAACCAGAACTTTCAGTAGGCAACTATGAGTAAGAACCTGCCGCCAGAGTTGGAGCATCGCTCCGGCTGGAATGAGCAGTCAGACCAGCGGAGCTCCGGCAGCCAGGGGTGCTGCATTGTCTCCTGTACCCACGACATACGCAGAGCTGCGCTGCAGACACTAGAGGCCATCGCTGAGTACAGCGTGCCCTGCCAAATGACAGATCGTGGTAACCATGGTGAGTTTACCCGTTTCTTTGCAGTCTGCATCAAAAATGTAATAAGACATAATGCCATGCGCCGACCACTTTATCAGCAGCAGCAGCAGGCCCAGAGAACAAAGAAAAGGATTTGACTTGGCCATGGTACCAGCCTCCCTACACCCATGTCAGAAGTTGTGCCAGTCAAACTCAGCTGGAAGGGGAAAAGAAAAGAAACATACTTCATTTCACCTCATTTTAAGATGATGCAATCATGAAAATGAAATTAATTGTGGGGGTATTAGTATCTCACAGGGTAACAGACCTTGAGCTTTTTGACCTATCACTTTGTATGTTAATCTCCAGGAGAAGCCCTGGGTCTTGGATGACTATTACTCAATTAACCCAAAATACGTCTACATGTCTGAACATCCTATATATCTCAGACTAAACAAAAAAAAAATCACCAGCTATTGCTATTACAGTTAGCAAGAAAAATTAGGCCAGCAAGTCTCACAGCCAATAGCCAGTCAAAAATCAGTGTGATGATTAGGTTTTCACTAGAGAGAAAAAAAGGAGGGGGGATCTAAACTGAAGCTTGCTCTCTCATGTTAAAATGACAATGGAGACAAGACAGCTAAGAACTGACAGAATCGAGAAGGGAGTGTCCTTGGTACTGAATTTAAGCGACACCGGTATCACATCCCGCTGCTGCCTAAAACCTAAATTAATAAACACACTTTCCTCCCTCCACTTTCCTAATTAAATGTACACAAACCCTTTTATATACCCATTTATTCTTGTGCCAACTAAGTCTTTTATTCCTGTATTCAGCCAGAAGCATTTTTCCCCACAGAAATAGTGATTTTCTTGTTAATCAATATTAATCTTTATTAATTGGGGGGGGGGGGGTCTAACA
>Ga0065711_1044993_pt1 | contig 13751 bp, 10 predicted proteins | sample Hoacrofraction12_FD_59098 | JGI IMG/M metagenome (GOLD analysis project Ga0065711, IMG submission 59098) | Hoatzin crop microbial communities from Cojedes, Venezuela - Epithelial fraction 12 v2 (version 2) | ecosystem: Host-associated > Birds > Digestive system > Esophagus > Crop | place... | reverse complement strand
AAGGGAAGGGAAGGGAAGGGAAGGGAAGGGAAGGGAAGGGAAGGGAAGGGAAGGGAAGGGTCTCTTTTCCCAGAGAAATCTAAATTTTTTATCAAAATCTGAAATCTGGGATTGGGGTGAGCGGGTTGTTTTCTGTTGTGGTTTGGTTTTTTGGTTTTGGTTTTTTTTTTGGTTGTTTTTTGTTCCTGAAAGTTAATAAAGTTTTGACAGGGGGTAGAATTTCCCACTAATTCAAACAATAGGTTTAGCCCCACCCATCAGATGTACCTTCAGTCTTCAGATCCTCCCATCCTATTATCACAGCATGATCCTTTTACAGTTAAAATTTATGCAAATTTATACTGTTAAATACAATGTACATCAGTTACAGTGGTAGATTATACCTATAGGACATGAGTCATTCTGTAGTGTGTAGCCTGTAGTGAATTCTCAGACTAGACTTACAGGCTACAATATTTAGAGGTTTAAAATTCAGGAAAGAGAACCTGAATGATACAACTGACAGGGAAAAAGCAAACCTTTTAAAAGTATTGTTATGCACACTGAAAGATTTATGCAGGCTTCAGCTTGAACCCAGATATTTTTCTAAATAGTAAACATCTACCTGGAACAGTGCTCTGCATCTCTGGAATGTTCTTGCTTCAAAAAAAAAAAAAACCTTCGAATTTCAAAGTTGATTTCTGAAAAGCATTTGGATAATGTATAGAGGTACTGATTTAGAATTTGACATGCACCACATGAAAACACATATTTGACAATCTCTCCCTGAGGGTGTATAATAACAATGTCGCAGAGAGCTACATGACCATTCATTATCTGTATTCCAAGAATATTGTGGGTGAGCGTTATGGTGCCTTCTGCATGAGCAATGGCCTTGTAATAGGAAACCATATTGCTTGGCACATACAAGTGTACTCATCACTTTGGAATGACTTACAGATGACTTTCCATTTTGTCCTACAGCTGCAAGCAGAATGTTACAGCTGACAAATAAAAAATTTATCATCACCTTATCACGGTATCTCAAAATATGTTAAGTTGCATTGGTTGTCTTTCGTATCAAAAACTTCTTGTCACTTAGGTAGCATGTAAAAAAATTGCAGATACGTTAAGAATGGCATGAGAGAGATCTACTTTTAAAAAGAGGGGAAAAAAAGGGGAAAAAACCCATGAAGTACTTTGGCGTACTTCAGTGGTTTTGAAGTACTGAAATACAAGCAACTACTAAAACACACCACTAATCCTTGTAGTTTTGCAATAACTTTTTCCAACTCTTTTTGAGTACTCTGTACAAGTTCCATGCAATCAACAGGGGAAACTGAAATAAATAATGAGGGAAACAAGGTAAATAAGTAGGATAAAATATGTCACTATAGTGAAAAAGAGTCTTTCTCACTTTGCTAGTTTAAAGGATATTCAATGATACTTGCAACAAAAATGCATTAACATTTGGTGATTAATTATAATTTGTATTTAAATTATAATTTTATTTAAAGTTTTAAAATGTTTGAAAAACAATTTGCAACAGTAGAGTGTGTTGAAAGTAAACATATTCCTGCAGGGGAGTTCAGCTCAAATGCCACAATATTGTATTACCACAAGTGAGACAGCATGTTAAAATGAATATACAGAAAAATGAGGCTGCCTGGTCTGCTTTTATTTTTCGGATTTAATGAGAAAGAAGAAGAGATAACCAGCAAAACTGAAGCAAATAAAAAGTATTTTTATTATGGAGGTTTTTACATAGGATTTTTAAAAATATGGTTTGTAGTCTGACAGTGTCCCTTTCAGTTGGTGAGATCAGACAAAAAACTTCTTACACCTACACATCCTTATAAGTGTCAGCACAAATTACGCTGCCCTGAAGGATGACAATTGTAGATAAGTAGATTTCCATTTGCAGAAATAACGGGATTTCCACTTTCGATTCTCCAGAAGTTTCAGAAAGGAATTGTCTATATGATTGAAATATTACATTTTACTTTTCTTCAACAAATAGAACTCACTATAAAGTAAATTGAGAGAATACTATTGTTCTTTTCACAATAGGCTATAAAGGCAAAAACTAAAACTGATCTACACAAGTCATACAAATAGCTTGTATCTTAGACTTGCTTAATTCAGTAAACTTACTGTCAAATTGCAACAGAAGAACTCCTTCTAGCTGTAAGCGAGGCCTAGCATCTAGTCAAGGTAATGGCTGCCTTATTGACTAATCAGATAATATCAATTCTTGTTACTAGAAACATCAAATTGTTTCTCAGAGTAACTGAAAACAGAGTTTGTTGTTTATAAATATCAAACTGCATATAAATATCAAATCACACTCTATTTGGTGCGTGAAAGAAAATTTATGTGTGGACAGACACAAATCTGAAAAATATGTAAGTTTTTATTGTTGAAGACTACTCAGTCTTTAGGACCTTATTTCATAGCATTGAGCTGGCATGCTTACCTAATTTAATTGCGGTGAGTTTTTTTGGCGAGGCCAGCAATGAGATCTGATTGGGATCCCTCTGCCTTTTCTTGTGTATGTATCTGGAATTCTTTTACCCTTTTTCTATTGGTACAGAAAAACTGCAAAGATGTGTGTCTTCACTAATTTTGCTGTGACCCTCAGGTGACCCAATGCCTATCCATGTGAATTAATTATTTGGACAACATATTCTCAGCGGTGCATCTGTGTCCTAAACCACTGCCCAGACGATAATGCAGTTATAGAGTTATGACTGAAGAGGTACTTTCCCAGGGCCCTTGTTTTCACCCTTTAGCTATGTTAGAACCGTGGCTAGTAGGTCAGTGCTTTAAGACATGGAATGTAACTGATTTAAGTTCAAAAAAAATCCTTAAATATAATGCGAAAAGGTATCTTCATCACCCATATTATGTTATCGATCTGCTTTTCAGAACATCAGGAAGGGTTTCTTGCAGCAGTTTAACACATAGGGTTGGATCATGTGTAACTATAATGTAAAGTGTCAAGTCACAGCCCCAGACAATAACAACAAGTGCTGTATGCAGAATCATAGAATTATAGAATCGTTTGGGTTGGAAGGGACCTTACAGATCATCTAGCTCCAACCCCCCTGCCATGGGCAGGGACACCTTCCACTAGACCAGACTGCTCAAAGCCCCGTCCAACCTGGCCTTGAACACTTCCAGGGAGGGGGCATCCACAACTCCTCTGGGTAATCTGTGCCAGTGCCCCACCAGCCTCCTTGTAAAAAAGTTCTTCCTTCTATCCAGTCTGAATCTACCCTCTTTTAGTTTAAAGTCATTACCCCTTGTCGCATTGCAACAGGCCCTGCTAAAATGTCTGTCCCCATCTTTCTTATAGCCCCCTTTAAGTACTGAAAGGCCCTGTCATCCTTGAATTGGTGCCCATCTAGAAGAATGTTGCAAGGCAAGTCTAGCTTCCTCAAGAAATGTGGGAAACTCATGCCCAACACTCCTTTCCACAGTTCAGCAGAGCTGGAAAGGAATACACTTTTGCCCTGCCATTTCAGGGATGTTCTCTTCTGCAGCTCTGCCTGCATACCTTCTCCTGAAAAGAGCTGCTGGGCAGGAGGTAGCAGCATCTTCCATGCTTTTCGCAACATCTGCTGGAGCTGCAAGCGATCCTTCACATTTCCCAGTTCCTGCCTTCCTAGACAAATTAATTCATCCCATGGCTTGTTCCTCAGATTTCTTTAAGATTTCTGATAGTCCTGATCACAAATAAATTTGTCTGGCTTTGTTAGACTGGAGTCTAAGATGATGGAGAAGAGAGAGGAGGAATTTAAACCCATGTGAAAACTCAGAATTTTCTGCAAAGATGTTATTGACACATTAAGAAATTATTCAGTCCCTTTACTGGTTTGAATGTTATTGATAAATTACACAAGTGGTAAATAGAAGTGTTACACCTAAACTCTGGTGCTTTAGTACTTCCCCTTTTATTCTGGTGCAAAAATAGTCCTTCACTTCAGCTTTAAGTTAGCAGTTAATCTTGTGTCTTCTATACATGTGCTAGATTTCCTTGCCAAAACACCAGAAATGGTTGAGAAATGTCTATGTCTTGTCTGTATTGTACATCAAATGCTTGAGTTTGGGACTTGTCAGAAATGAAATATATTGCTTACATGTAATAAATTATTTATCTTAGATATAAGACAGACATAATTTTGATTTTTATGGGTAGGTCTAGGTTAAACACTTTCTACTTTATGTGTATTTCCATGATAGAATTACAATTGCATGTGATTACTTCTCACATTTCAGCTTCTTCCTTAAGAAAATTTGACTGACTTTTCATTCGTAGTGTAAAAAATTCCAAATGGCTATGCCTTTGTTTACTACAGCCTATGCAGAGCTGTTTGTGAGGCAACAACCTATATGATGCTGTCTTTTAAAGAGGAGTTTATATTGTATGTGCTATTTTAGTCATTGTAGGAATTGGTATATTTAAGGAAAAAGTCAGAGATAAATAATTCTGTAACTCTGCATTTCACTTAACTATTCTGCAGAGCAATGCACATCCTTGTTTATGGTCACAGAGTCTGTTTGATGAAGGAATTCCCATCACTAACACGCTACTCCAAAAGGGAGAGTTTAACACAGGCTTAGAACAAAGCATACGTGGAAAGTGCTGGGGTGGACAGGGACAGTGGGAGCCTCCTCAGTGCCCAACGCAATGTCTGACAGCGCAGGAAGTGTCTGGATTCACAGAGCTCCTTGTGATTGCTGTACCGTTTAAAGCTTCCCCTTCTGTGGGTCATGAAAGAAATAAGTTATTTGTACAGTAAAATCATTTTCATCTAATAAGCTTTCTCAGTAGGGATGCAGGAATGCGGTTCTTTAGCTTGAGATCTGCTTAAGACAGCGCAATATCTTGTACATCTCTCAGGTGTGGTGCTAGTCCAGCTGCAGAAGAGCTGTTTTCTTTGGCATGCCATAAAAGAGCTTTGTCCTTTTCTTTCTGCTTTTTACGGGTATAAATTTTCTTTGTTTTTTGTTTATAGTGAGAATTGACTGGACTATTCTTCCAAGTACATCTTCAGATATCCTTTCAATGCAGTGCTCAGTTTATTCACCAGGGGTCATCAAAGGTCTGGATTTTCTTTGTCTACTGAGATGAACTGAATGATGACATTTCACAGCTTTTTTCAGGACTTGGCATTTGGAAGTGTTCGTGTACCCTCTTACAGCCCTATTGCTCAGTCTGTGATAACTATGCAATGCACTGTGAAGACTTATTTCAAATACATAAGACCACAGTGTTTGTTTTGGTAGACAACTTAGTCTGAGAGTCACTTTTTTATGCACCTTTTTTTTTTTCTGTGAGTGAGTTCTAACTTCCGTTGTGTGGTATTTAAATTAAACTATTAGTGAATGCAGCAGCAATAACAGCTATGTGTTCCTTGCAGACATTTGTAAAAAGCAGATACACGATAAAGAGGAAATACTTGCATTAGGTACAAATCTTGTTTTCCTCTGAATTCTGGACTGTTTAGACAGTGGAGAAATCAGACTTTTCAGACCTGCCTACATTATAGCCTCCCACAAAAGCAGCAACAATGAAGAAAGCAGGTATGAATTTTCCTAATTAAGCACTTCTAGTAACTATTTCTTTAGCATTGGTTAAAATGCATACTGCTGGGGATAAAAGATGCAGTATAACATGAACATAACTCACATTATCTACAGGCTTGGGTCACTAAAAGAGGTGCATGTTATCCTGGACAAATTGATGCTGAAATATCAGGTCAAATATACTCTCCATCAACTTCAAAGTCTTTTGGACACAAACTGAAATCAGTTTACCTCACTTTGCCAGGCACTTCAGGACCTACTTCCTGTTCTGAGCCAGACAATGGAGTCAGTGAGAGGTAAGTCCTGAGTGGCAAGAGCAAAACCAGCAGCTTCAATCGCTGAAGTGCTTTTCTCTCCCTGTTTCTGCCAGTGAATAATAGCAACTCCCTACCCCAAGAGTCTATTGTACAGAAAATTATTTCTAAAAGGCTGAAATAGTCAGACAGTGTAATTAAAAGATGTATATTAGCATGTCAGTTAGATAAACCATGTTGAATATTCAGTGATCCTGACAGACCATTGTTCAGAGGGTAATAAATGTCCTGGCATTAGTCTGTCATGTCTAAAAGTCTGAGGTGACCTACTGGCTGCTCTAAACTTTGTCACTGCTTCCCATTATAAATCTATTTAGTGATCACCTCACTTCCATTAGAGTAAGTATCAAACCTGTGTCATAGACCAAGAGTAATAGAACGGAGACAAGATACAGTAGTGAGTGAAATACCAGCACTGACACTGTTCAATCTCTCTTTTGAGACTAATTTCAATACCTTTTCCAACAGATAATCCAATTTGTTGGAAAGGTAATGAAAGATAATTTAAATAAAAATTTAGAGCTTGCCTGAATCTAATTTAATTTCTCTTAGTATGAAATAAGTGTGTCACCAGAGACATAAGCAAGAAAGGGTTCAGCAAATACAGTCTCTGTGACTAGGCAGCTGTCATGAAATACACTGAATGTGTTTAAAAATACCCTAAGACTTTCCCATCATTTTTTTCATCTGCTCTGATTTTTTCCTGCTCATAATTCCGCTCTTACAATGCATATAGCTCTTTCTATATATCTGTGTATCTGTCTCTACAAAAGGCAGCAATACAGTCTGTTGCTCTGGAAGAGGAAAACAATAATCAATGTACTTTTAATGCCTTTAATGGTCTAAAGTTTGCTGTTACCTTCTTTGAATCTGTTGATGGACAATGGCATCTTTGTAAGCTTAACTGTTTTCCACAGTAACCCTGAAAGTAGACCACTAGAATATTCTAAAACTGCACCCAGAAAAATTTTTTTTTGCCAGCAGTTTCTTGCCTGGTTTTATCTCACGGATCTCGGAATAGTTACTTGGCAACACTAAGGAAGAAGCTCAAGTGGTGTCAATACTCCTTATACACTTGTCAAACAATTTTCCTCTTGAGGAACAGCGGCAGCAGTCAGATACCTGAAGACTCTGCTACTCTAATCTTTTGTAAGCAGGCCTTGCTCAGCTCAGGTATGGAAGGTCACTGTTTATAAATACAATTTTTAGCAACTTTGAGTTGTGAAAGTTGGGGATAGGGAGAGTGCCACAAGCTACTTGTGTGTCTGCACTCAGCTCAGGTCGTAGCCTGCCTCATTTTGTACCTGAGGAACTTCTACAGACAAGGAGCAGATATACATGTCTGCAGGCTGCAGAATCAGGCTGAGTTTATCATAGTGTCAGTATCCAGCAAAACCAAAGCTGTGTTGCATGAATTAACAAATACATCTGTCAAACTTGGATTATGCTGTCTGGCTTCTTCTGTTAGACCTAACAAAGCTTAAACTGAATTCTTTCACATACGTGTTGTGGAAAAACATTTCTCAGAATCAGAAATATAATGAAATACCAAAAAACGGTCTTTCTCCAAGTCTAGCTGCACAATGTTCTTTAGAGTAATTTTCAATGAAATATTCCCTTCTCACCTCCTTTTATATTCAAATTCAGTGAAGAATGGCAACTATTTCAAAAGAAATTTCTTTTAGCTAAGGGACAACTTCATATTACTCTTCAGAATCACCTCTGAGACAGCTGATCTGGAACAACAAATTTGATCTCTGACCTAGGAGACACTCGAGGTAACATATAATTGACATGTGTAGACATTTAAAAAAAAATCCTAATTTACAAAATACTCTTAATTTACAAACACACAGGTAATCTTGGTTTTGGGTTGGGGGGTGTGGGTGTTTGTGCTTTTTTTGTTGGGTGTTTTTTTGTTTCCTGACTGGCAGGGAGCTTGCCTTTACTTGTCTTTAATTTTTTAAAATGTAGAAAAGTCAAAAGTAACACACTGATGCGCTATTACTGTTACCAGTCTACTTACTTTATTATTCATTAAATCTGTAGTGCAACAATACTGAAGTTGACAATTTGAGGCAAGAGGATGCTCCGGTCTAGGGCTTTACCATCCCTTGTCATCTGTGGAATGCTTGTAGGTGATTCAGTATTCATTTCTTTCTTCAGTCTACTTAGAAGACTGTTACAAGGGTTGACTAACATTTACATCTTTTCAGAAATGTGGTATACTAGCATGTAATTCTCTGTGCAGTCCCCAGAGTAAAAAACGATTCTGTGTTGGAAAAGGAAAAAAAAGTGGAAAGAAAGAAAGGAGGCTCCAAAGGGTCTGTGGAGTCTCCTTCTCTGGAGATACTCAAGACCCGCCTGGACGCGGTCCTGTGCAGCCTGCTGTAGGTGACCCTGCTTCTGCAGGGGGGTAGGACTAGATGACCCACAGAGGTCCCTTCCAACCCCGAACATTCTGTGATTCTGTGATACTGTGAAAACTATGGTAGTAACACAGAAAAATACCTGCTATGATAAAATTACTCTCCCTGATTAAGAAAGTGTTTTGCAATATCTTGCCATGCTTTGCAGAAGAGCAATACTGCAATTGAAACTGCTCTGCAGAAAGAACAATCCTGTGAGACCAGGAGTAGTTTAGATGCTTCTATTTACTTGTTCTGTTTAATAAGGATGTTATAACATTCCTAGTTGACTCTCCATTTCAAACTGCTGGCTTAAAATTATTCAACTTTCTCTTTCGTACATATAATTTTTTTTTTAACCTGGGGAAACAGCATAACTGTGAGTGCAAGGAATTAGGCTAAAAGCAGTCTCTAAATTCATTGATGCAATTCTATGCAAATAACTAGAGCAGAAAAAGACATGGAGGGTTTTCTTTGGACAGATGTGGAAGCCAGATTAAGCAAAAGTGTAAGTTTACTTTTTAAAAGTAATGAACTCAGTAGACTTTTATCGCTATAAATGGGTGGATTACATAAAGAGCAAGTAAGTGTACCAAAGCCAAACCTTTTGACATACAAAACAGATAAAATCTCTTGTCAGAAGCAAGCAATGGTACTAGAAATTATGATAGCACAACACTATGAGTAGTCATAGTCCCACTTCCCATTCACAATCTTTGCTGACTCTTACAGAAAAACCCTCTAGGTCTTGGGGGGTTTTTTTCCTATTGTATCTGTAGAGAAGTTTATAAGGTTCTCTGAAGTACTTGTGCAATCTGTTAATTTTATGCATTAAGAATCCATAACTTTCATTTGAAAGTTTCTTCTTAATTTTTAAATAAAGGGGAAGGGTGAGAAGATTTTTAATGCTGTCAGTATGGATTCTGCCATCTATCTTTTGCATGTCCTTTACCTGAAGTGCCATATAATTCCACTCATTAAGTGCTATACAGTACTGGAATTCCTTCAGCAGACTGCTAATGCCCAGCAAGCATGCAACTACACGTTTTCACTTGCATCAGATATCCTTCCCTCCTTTCCAGATAACTTTGAATATGAAGTGTTGTTGAACTCTGACAAATCATGCTTTTTCTTAATGTGTTTGTAAGTAATTTTCTGAAGCATTTGCTTTCAAAAGCATTTAGGCACCTATCTGCTTCTTGAGTTGACTTTGAAGGCACAAATGCTTTTAGAATTGAAGATTAGTAGTTCATTCATTAAGTTGCAATCTAAGATAGTCAGTGCAGCTGGTACCTTTCCAACTTGTGCTGTTGTTCCCTCCCAAATGTCTTCTTCGACTGACAGCTTACTGTTTAGGTATGGCAATTGTATTTCCTGGTTTTAAGTAGTGTTTCAGTTAGCATCTGCTGGACTTTTCATCAGATTTGCTTTTTTTTCCTAAACAATTACTAGTTCTGTTTGCAACACTGCAGTGTCCTTTTTTATTTGCTTACTAGCTGATGGAGTCTGTATGTTAAAAAATTGTTAATCAGGAAAGTCAAAATATCTTTCCTAATTTGCTGTTATTGTGCCAAGCACTGTTTATGTTAACTCTGTCTGAGCAAGTTTTTCATAGCAAATCCTATGGCAAAAGTGAGAAGTGAGAGACTGGAAGTTTGATACCAAACGCTACACTGAAGCTCATTGTGTTTACTTTAAAAGTACTTGCTGCACCTATATGCAAAGCCTTGACATTGTTAATTGGTTTTGCTAGCATGTAATAACATTTCAAGTTGCTCTAGGGATATCATATTCAGAAATTTCATAAAGGCTATCAAATGCTTTCTTCAAACCCAAATGTCTATGGTGAGAGATTTTTGCTATTCAATGCTCTCTGTTATTAATTTTGCTAGGATGAAGATGTTTTGGGTCAAAAATCTAGCATGCTCTTCACCTTAGCTACTTCCTTTATTCTGCTTTAAAGAGTTGTCCTGGTCCTATACTTAGGATAAATGAGTGATTTTCCTGTTCTTTTTATTGTCAAAACTTCTCAGCGCTTCCCTAATCATGATCTTGATCTTCACCTTTGGCTTTCCCAGATTTTAACTTTCAGGTTTACTTCCTTGTGACTTGAAACAATGCACTAGTTTGTTCTGGATGTTTAAATTCTTTTACAGAAGGATCACAGGGTGTTAGGGTACTGGGTTTTTTTACACTGGGCATTTACTCTCACTTGAAAAATCTGTCTGTCGCTTACTTGATTAAGGTCTTTCCAGACTTCCTTGTTGTGGTAGATAGTGCAAGCTTACCCATTAAAAACTTGCTAAGCAAGATTTTACAACTTCACAGCCAAAACTTTCAGTAATCTCTTCAACACCCTGAGAATGTGATTCATTGGTCTTTGATACACAAATGTGCCTCCAGGAGATGTTCCACTGAGAGAAGAAAGAGAAAAGTAATGTTAAGAAGTTAAAAGAAGTTTCCCCCATTGATACAGTGGAGGAAGACTGCGATAAATGTGAGCTTCCGGAGAGTGAGATTAAGGATGAACACTTCAGCTGGAGTCACCAGCTCACAACCAGGAGTCAAGCTTGTTAAGTTGTTCAGTGGAAGGAAGTTGTCTGCTTGCCTGAGAACTGTGATCCAGTTTTATTTCATGGAAGGAGAAGGAGCATCACAGCATGCTGAGTTATAATTTACAGTAAAAATGGGTCTTGGCACCTTTATCAGAGAGTGCTAGCCACATGGTTTGCTTTTCCAGGCAGAAGAAGTTGTACCAGTCCTGTCACCGCTGCCCACTTCCAGTTTACCCAACCAGAAAAGTCCCCAGTTTGACATCTGTTGCTGATTGCACTGGATCTACTCTGGCTTCTTTTGAGAGTGTCCTGAAGCCTAAGGAACTTCTGAAATCCAGTAAAGGTTTTATTCCATATTTTAATAACACTCTATTTTTAGGATATAAATTTGTAGTTAATAATTCTGAATACTGACGCAATTTGAATATGGTCTGACTTGCGGGTCCTGACAAAACCTATCTGCCACTAGTTGTTAATTTCAGGGATAGTCCAGGGAAGACTTTGAGACATGATGTCTGCCTGCCACTGCTCACTTGATACCCTGGGGCTGTCAAGTGGGTCAAGCACAGAGTTTTAGTGGCAGCAAGTACGTGCACCCTGGACTCTGCTCTGAAGGAGTTGTCCAGGGGTGCTCTCTACAGCAGCTGGAAGAACACATTAGCAGGAAGCAGAATGTCTGAAAGGTTGTTTGGGCCCATTGTAGTCACAATGATATTAGAGCAGGGCTATACCAAGTAAGCTGATGGTTTATTCTATTTTTAAAGGGAAACCTAAACATTCTCCACTTACAACAAAATAGTAGAAACACCTCCAGCCCATACATCTTGAAGGCAGCTACATTCCTTCTAAAGCTCTTCACACACTAAGCTGTGATCTATACCAGTGTGTTTTGGCATCTTAACCACAGATCAAACCACAGGGTGTTGCCACTCTGCAAGGCATAAAATCATACCAGAAAAACACTTTGAAAAAACTATCAATAAATACGTGTTACATGAAAAGACGAAGTTTTATTGCTTTCTCATGTTTGTCTTCTTTTTTAAAGTCAACCACCACCAAAAAATGCCAGTATGTGGATTAGTAAATAGCTTCTTGAGTCACTATTGATATGATGTAATCTTCTGGCATGAGGTAAATCATTCTGCAAATCAAGACTGGAGAGAATTTTTATTTAATATTTAGATGTATTCCAGTACTAGATTGTTTAGGGATTTGAAATCTCAGCATTGATCATTTTTTGTTTGGTTTGTTTTTCTTTTTTCTTTGTGCTGTTTCATCAAAAGTGGAGGAGTGTGTTGCTTTTTAAATCTCTTTCTTTTCTTTCTCAAATAAAAAAATGTTTTCCTCTTCTCAGAAGGAAATTGCGCCATCTAGTATAATAAGGACAGATCACAAAAAGCAGATTTTAAAAGGTTTAAGAGAAGAGTGGAAGAGCAGAGTATAAAAGTTTGATCCAAAGATCCATTATTATACAAACTCTCTGTGATTTCAGTAGTATTATTCTTCTCTGGAAACTGTAAATATGGGAAGAAATTAAGATTTTGGGTTTTGCACCAAGAAAAATCAGTTAAGAAAAATAATGAACTGATGTAATTACATTCAAGTTGTTTAAATGACTAAACACTAAAAAATTTTAAATATTGTAGGAAACAGAGTAGAAAGCAACTATGATTAGGGAAAGACCATTGCAATTAAACTAGATCAAGTTTAGGGTAAGATTTAGTGTTGGGGCTTAGTCAGCATGAGTTACACTTGCAGACCAATGGTAGCAAAGTACTTCATAAGTTTCTGTAAGGCTTTTGCCAGTGAAAAATAAAAATCTTTCATTACAACTTGAATGGTATCTTTCATGGTTGAGAAAAATATATTAAGTGAGCTTGGTCATTTGCAAAAATATGCTTATAAACAGTTACAATTGTTAAAAGACTACAACAGAGAAGAAAAATAATAGTCTTTATTGTTTTGAGATAATAGGATAAAACAAAAATGCAGCATTTCTTGGAAGTTTTGGAGTGGGGTCAGAATGCATAATGAAAGAACTGTGAAATCTGGACCCAGTTTTACTACAGCTGATCATGACTCCAACCAGCCAGAAATTGCAGGAAAAAATTATAATTTTCCCACTACTTGTCATGTTGGAGATTTTTATCTTTGCATTCTCTTCCAGTTGCAGGCGTCCTACAAATACATACAGCGAGTTTGCACTGCTTTACAATACAAACTGTACAAAAATATGCCTGGAATTAAATCTAAACAGCTCTTAGAAAAAATAATTGTGTTACATTCTGCTCAAGGATGCATGACTTGAATATCCATTAGCATCCATGGTTCTTTCTAAAAGTCTGTTACAGAGACTTTGGCACAATAAGAACTCATCAGATTTGACATCTGCATTTTCAAATCCTTTTAGTTTACAGTTAATGGATAGTAGACAAAGATTAAAGATGCCCAGTGTAAATAGTTTCTTTCAAGATTTCCAAGAGAACTACTTAGACATAGCATTATTATCATACAGAGATCACAAAAATGGGATTAATGATTAGCCATGAAGTAGATGAGTCGTGAAGCTTTCTTCTGGTGCTTACTTCAGAGGCTGTTTTCCGTTGGTGTAACATATAAGAAGAAACATAAGGTAAGGAAACCCTATCTAAGGATATAATTTAAAAAAAAAAAAAAAGACCAGTAAGAGACGTCCTTAAGAAGAGATTGATAACAGTTTTACTATGCTCTCCCTTTCTCAGCTGAATTTAGGAACACATAATCACATTAGTCCAGACTTCACTGTAGTTTCACTGTGGAAATGAGTCCATTTTACCATAGAATCATAGAATGCTTTGGGTTGGAAGGGATCTTTAGAGGTCATCCAGCCCAACCCCCCTTCAGTGAGTAGGGACATCTTCAAC
>Ga0065711_1044997_pt1 | contig 13752 bp, 13 predicted proteins | sample Hoacrofraction12_FD_59098 | JGI IMG/M metagenome (GOLD analysis project Ga0065711, IMG submission 59098) | Hoatzin crop microbial communities from Cojedes, Venezuela - Epithelial fraction 12 v2 (version 2) | ecosystem: Host-associated > Birds > Digestive system > Esophagus > Crop | place... | reverse complement strand
CAGTACAGGCTTGGGGCGGACCTGCTGGAGAGCAGCTCTGCGGAGAGGGACCTGGGTGTCCTGGTGGACGACAGGTTGACCATGAGCCAGCAGTGTGCCCTGGTTGCCAAGAAGGCCAATGGCATTCTGGGGTGCATTAAGAAGAGTGTGGCCAGCCGGACGAGCGAGGTTCTCCTTCCCCTCTATTCTGCCCTAGTGAGGCCCCATCTGGAGTACTGTGTCCAGTCCTGGGCTCCCCACTTCAAGAAAGATGAGGAGCTACTGGAGAGAGTCCAGCGGAGGGCTGCGAGGATGATGAGGGGACTGGAGCATCTGTCCTATGAGGAAAGGCTGAGGGGAGCTGGGCTTGTTCAGCCTGAAGAAGAGAAGGCTGAGAGGGGACCTTATAAATGCCTACAAATATCTGAAGGGTGGGTGTCAGGAGGATGGGACCAAACTCTTTTCAGTGGTGCCCAGCGACAGGACAAGGGGCAACGGGCACAAACTGAGGCATAGGAAGTTCCGTCTGAACACGAGGAAGAACTTCTTCACTCTGAGGGTGACAGAGCACTGGAACAGGCTGCCCAGGGAGGTTGTGGAGTCTCCTCCTCTGGAGGTATTCAAGACCCACCTGGACGCAGTCCTGTGCACCCTGCTGTGGGTGACCCTGCTTCAGCAGGGGAATTGGACTAGATGACCCACAGAGGTCCCTTCTAACCCCTAACATTCCGTGATTCTGTGATTCTGTGTAACTAATTGGTCTACAAGCATTTTTCCCCTCAAACCTTATTTGTCCGTATAAAACTTAAACAGACCTGGTAAAAAGCAAACAAGGAAATCCAATAAACTCTAACCATATAACTTCCTCATTTTAGCTCATAGAAAATCAGTTCCTTGATTTCTGTATGATAAAATAATTTTTCTGCCTCTGTAATTGCAATTAATTTTGTTTTCAGGTTTTTATCATTACTGTATCCATATATTAAATTAAACACACAGTGCATACATACAACATGTTCAGCTAGTGTTCAGATGGAGGAGTGGGAGAATTCCTTTCCAAAAAAATATAAAATAATCAATATTTCATTCCAATTATAAAAGAAACCAAATCTTCAAACATTGGAGTACAATGTAGCTACCTTAGAGAATAGATATTTGGTTTTCTGACCAGCAGTAACAATTCATAATTGAACAGCTGCAGAAAAGAGAGGAAACAAACATACCAACAAATTAGTTTTCAAATCTATGTTCAGAATGAATTGCTAATCTATTGTGTTTTGGATCACAACGTGATAAACAGAGTTCCTCACTTACTTCTGTGATCCTCTACAAAACCAATTAGAATGGCCCAGAGAAGTTTAATCTATTATATTGTATATTCCCTCACCCATAGGAGCAAATTATGCACATAATCCAAGTATTTCAAGAACTGGTCTAGCCACAAGAGTTAGGCATGCTAGAGCCCATGTATCCTTACTGAAAAATTTCTACTATGTTCTATTTAAAGAACAGTACCTTTTTTCTGGTTTTTTTTTTTTAATAACTGCCTTGGTTATTTTTATTAGTGTTGTAAACAAGATATCAGCCAAAAGGACAAGGCAAAAATTTAATTGTATCTCTCTTAAAAGTTGAAACCGTATTTCTATATTTTCAGAGAGAGTGGAGGAATATATCATACAATACAAATTTAATTTTTATATATGTATGTTCTCCTATGTACATACATATAGTCTTCTACTCCTGAAGTCATAAATGTTTTAATGCATCGCCTGTGTTTGTTCGTTTCACATTTTCAGGGAAGGAAGAAAAAGAAGGTTCTTTACTGCAGTACAAAGAAAGATGTTCTAATACCAAAAGATCCAATTAAAATAATAGGGCCATTTATTTCAGTAGGATTTCACATGTACAAGAGAAATGCTAACCCTTGGGAGAATGTTCTCAGCTCATTTAACAATATATGTTTCCTCCAATATGAAAACTTTAGCTTTTGCATTACAACATCATTGCTAACAAGGCACACATATATATCTCATAAGTAGACGGAAATGCGAATGTGGGAAGAATGATAATAGTTCTTTAACCATTATGCACTCATCTCAGGATATACATGCATCTGTTTTGTACTCATGCTGGGTAGCTTTTTCCTCTCCACACATTTAATACACACACTCATGAAAGGCTGTGTATTCTGAAAGACAATAGAAAGATTAGTAAAGAACTAAGAGAGACCAGTCAGGAAAAAAACTCTGAAGGGAAATGAAAAGAAAGAATTTGTATTCCAGATCCATGACTGCCGAAACATTTTAAAGGGTAGCTGGCATTACAGTTTTTGTCCGCCAGCCAAAAAAACTTGATCCACTCCCTGAACAAAGCATAGCCTGGGCCACCTTTGGGGACCAGGGAAAGTGAGCAGCAGTAGGGAGGTGGATCAGGGCTGTCCAGGTGCCAGTAGGCTCCCTGGTCTGTCACCAGCGCAAGGCGTGATACCACTGCTGAGATCTGTAACTCAGGAGATGCTGTCTTCGTGATGGGCATCTGGGCAGAAGAGTCTGGATAGCTGTAAAATAGAAAGGCTAAAACTACTGGGTCATTCAAAGTGTGCTTCACATTTTTGAGTACCTGAAAAAAATTCTAAATCAGAGATGAGCTTTTCAGGGTATGACCAGTTTACTGTTTGGTTAAAGATATTCAGGACTGGGATCTGATGTCAGCGAATAATTTCTAACACCTGGGCATTTTAATGCTACAATTAACTTACATTATAAATTTCCCTGTTTATATTAGCATTTAATTTTCTCCATTTGTAACAGAAAGTTCAGAACCAACCAGTCAATATTTTTGTAGATCCTTTTCCACTGACTGCCAGCACACAAATATTTCTACCTGAACATGAGGACAAACGTAACACTAAGATCTGAAAGATCAAATTGCTAAATGAATTAAGGCAATAATCTCAAATTATGGATACAGTCCTACAGTCAAAACACCAAAATTATGTCCTTCCAATTCAGGATGGAAACATGAATGATGTGATTAGGCATTTCGTAAAGCATACATAAGGGACAGACCTCTAGGATAAAGTTGGTCTCTGAATAATTTTTTTCTGCAATACAGTACTTGTAAGCCTAGAACTAAAAAACTTGCACATGCCTTGTGTATTTGATTGACTCCATAAGATTTTCATATAAATTCAAAGTATAACTGTGTTTAGATATATTTGAACATTTTATTGCATTTAGTTACGAAATACGAATTTTTCCTGAGAGAACCTGGGGCACACAACATTGCCAGATCATTCCAAACAAGTTAATTCTGAAATGGGCTTGAATCAATAACACAAAAGAGGCAGTAAAGCCAATTTTTCCAGTAGTCACAGCTGCATAAAATAATATCAAGACAGTCAGATTGAAAACTCCCTGCATCACAAATATAATTTGCAACTAACTCAAAGCACAAAGAGGAAATAGATAGATAGGTGGAAGATACAGATAAAAACAAATGATAGATACATAGGACAAAAAGAACTGCTGATAAAGAAAGAATGAAGAGTAATTACCAGCCAATACAGTGTGAAAAACACAAACAAGTACACCATGTAAGTAATTCAAGGTAAATAGAATGCTTTTCTTTCATTTAGGCTTTAGAACTGTTTGAAAAGGCTCTCTTTTCACTCTATCTGGAAGGCATAGACAGGCAGGGGATGAATGTATAAATAAGTATGTCACTGCAATACACGGCTTTTAATGAAAATGGATTTTTAATGATCCAAAAAGCTACATTTCTCTCTGACTTGCTCATTTCCAGACTATGAGTGGGAAGGAGGTACAGCAAATGCACTTGTTTTCCACGTCCTTCGCTAAATCCTAGGACAACTGAGCGTCCAAGCCCTGTAAAAACCAGTCACCATTATGCAGAGCAGATACAGAGAAGCTGCACGTCTTTCATTGTTTTTATTGAACTTTCAGAGCTCCGTGACACCACTGTGCCTTCTCCCACAACAGACCCCAATGCAGGTTACGCACTCCATATGCATAAATAAAGGAGGATGCGCGGCAATGTGCCTTCCTGTTGTTCTCTGCCTCAAGGACGCTTGTTCAAAGTGCGCCATTCCTCCCACTCCCTAAAGCAGGCACACTGTGTTGAAGTGCTCCATGTGAAACTGAGCACACAAATACCAGAGGATTTAGTCCACAAACAAAGAAAAGTTGCAAGGGGGAAAGAGGCTGGTGCAATCCGTATCCTTCTTGCTGTCTGGCCACAAAGAGTTCTTCTTTCCAATGTCAAAGTTCCTATTTCAGTCAGTAGTGAACAAAAATCACACTGAAAATTGTGTAATAATGTACCAGCTAGTACAAAATAATATTATTTCTGTTTGTTCATGAAGGCAATACTATTTTTTTAGACTTCAGCATTGTCAGAGAATAAAGGGGCGTTTTTCTTACTTTACCTCCGTCCATGAAATTTCATCTACAAATATTTCTTGCAAGGTAGGTCTATAGGCCGGGAAACTGTAATATAGTTGTCACCAAACCAAGGTAGCATTTAAAACGGTCTGGGACTCCTGTATCCACTTCATGTTCAATACTTCTCAGGTACGCTTCGTGTATGTTACTTGGAGAAAAAAAAAACCTGCATGCGTATTTCTTGTGTTAGGATTTTTACTACTTCTTTCAAATATTAGAAGACATAGAAGGGATCAAAAGCAAGAACAACGTTGATGAAAAAGATAATGACTGTCAGGCGCCACAGAATGAGTTAACAAATGCCCCCGTTCAGTTAATGAGTCGAAAGGATATAGCCTTATGCAGGGCTCCACAGAAATAGAATGAAATTACATCTGCATCCCCTTTCCTTTTTCCTTAAAAAATGTAAATAAATAAATAAATAAAAAAGAAATCTCATTTGTGAGGTACTCCCAAACTTGTGTTTTTTCCCTTTTGTCTGCTGTCCTTGCTCAGGATGCCTGCCAATTAATATTTACCAAATGTCTCTCCCTTCTTCATTTAAATCAGTTCAAAAACTGCACCTGTTTCATGAGACCTATGTGTGTTTCTGACAGCTGCTATTTGAGAAAAAACGAGTCAAAGTACTTAAAAATCCTGACTAACTGCATTAAACTGGAATCAAGAAGGACAGCGCTAAGATCAGCTCTGCTAGTTCAGGACACCAGCAAAGCACGTGGGGGTATCCCGGGGGACCCAGGAGACGGACGCATGGTGTGCAGCCTGGGAAGGGTACCACGTGTACAGACGGGAGCACAGAAGTGTGCCAGTTAAATGAGAAGTTTCCAGACGCTGTACAGCCCTAGGGCCAGGCCAGGGCATGCCGCAGAGCAGCGAGTGCCATCTCCTCAGCTGCATTTGGGAAGGACACACAGCGTGAGCGCTACCTGCTGCCCGAGGCACCAGCCCACAGCGCGGACGATGCAGGAGACCGCAGCAGCGGGGGGAGGCAGGCGAGGGGCACCAGCCTGACCCGCAGCTGGGCCGAGGGTGAGCAGCGGTGGCATGGGGCGTCTGGCTGTTCCTCAGCAGCACTGCTGACAGCTGGGCTGCCTGCGGCCTCCACTCTGAGTTTTTCTGGTGTCTTAAGATTTCCCCATCCAGCATGTGTAGCATCTCTCTAATGTTCAGTTAAACGTGAGCAATTATGCAGTATTCATGTAGCTGTACTCCAAGAAACTCTGTATCTTTGAAGCTCTGTCTGCATCATCACATGTGGCTGAAATGCAGCAATGCATTCAACAGGCGGTGAGAGTACATTGGAGACACTAGCACCGGGCAAACAGGGTGGCCGTATCCGCCTCGTTCCTCTAGAAAACCAGGCAAAAAAACCTGCAAGAGTGCCACAAAAGATCAAGCTTCAGAAAGCTACACGATTCAAAGCCAGATTTCCTTTTAAACAGCAGAATGTAACAGGCCAGGTAAGAAATGAGCTTCACCACCCAGCGACAGGCACTGCGGACAGCGTGCAGAGGGTGCAGCCAAAGCCAAGGCACAGGCAGCCAGAGCCACTTGCTTCACTTCAAGCTTCACGTGAAATAAAGTTATCAGTGCTTCTGTATGGTACGGGGGAACAGCCAGATTTGCCCTAAAAGGCTGAACCAGTGTCTTTTACATTCATTTGATAATACACAACCTAAAGTATTTTATACAGCACTTCTGGTGTTCCATTTTATATAGCAGTTCTTCCAGATTACCTAGATAAGAGACAATTGCACAAGGGCAGGTAAGTCTTGTTAGAAAGCATTCCAAATAAGCAAGAAGATAGCATCCAACTTGTCTCTAAAATACACAGAAAACTTCACAAGTCTGTGAGTTGTGTACACTGATGTACTCTGCCTGGGATTCATTAAACAGAATCTGTGGAGAAAGAGACTGAAGCTTTTCCAGTTCTTTGAAGTAGGTTCCTTCAGTACTGCCATTCCCATATTTCCAATTACATTTATTTTTCCTGGCCGCACATGATCTGCAGAACCACAATCAAGAATCCTGCACTCTGTAGGCATTAAGAAACTGGGGTTACTGGAGCAGATAAACAGCCGTAAGGCTGTCCTCTATGGCAGCCAGCAGAGACCCACACCCACAGGTGCTTGGTGGATGTGACCAGCTTCTGGTCCAAACCCAGGGGCTGTGACATGACCCTGAACGTCAGGGGTTCATATTCATTTCTGCATTACTGCAAAGATCCCTCCACCCCACAGTACCCTGAAATAGGGCCCAGGACATTTCTGTATCATAGCTCATACAAACTAACTTGTCACATACTGCTATTGAGCCAACAGACACAATTCAAAGAATTTATAACATTAACAGTATTTTAATGTGTTGTTTTCAAGTGCCTTATTTAAATTGTATAATTTCTCTAAAGAAATACCTCTTATCCTCGAGTCATATTTGTTCATTCTACATTAAAATGCACCCCTTTCTCACTAATACAGTGTTTTAATAGTTATGCCCACACATTTTTAAATCCCTATTCAGTATTAATTAAAAACATAATTTCATCAAAAACTAAAATGTGGGGTTAATCGCAGATGTAGAGAGTTGACATATTCTATATGTTTTATACATATTTCAGAGAATGCAAGTTAAAACAGTGTTTAATCAATCTAAGTTTAAAGTTTATTTTCTCTGACCTAAACTACTTTTGAATGTGAAAGACAAGTCAACCAAACTAAGAGAAACAAGAGCAAGCATCTATCATGGACAACACTGTCTAACTATACCCAATAACCATCAAAAGTCTAAAAATGCTCTTCATCCACCATTCATGACAAGGAACCACCTGCGGTAAGGAACGTTACTGTTTCTGCCTGCATTGCACATACCTTTTTCCCTGCTTTCTCTTTACTCTTTCAATCTGCCCATCTTTCCCACTCTTCACATTCCCCCTGATGAATGCAGCAGCCGGTCACCCAGCTAGCTGCGTGTTCATCCCTGCAAAACCAGGGTAAACCCAGGACCTCTCATGCGTCACCATAGTCAAAACTCATTGTTGTTCTAGTTTTGAAGAACATACATATAATTTTCAGCCCAAAACTCAGCTTTTTTTTCCACCCACAGAAATTATTCTTCCTAAACTTTTAAATGAGTTTCTGAAATGAATTTGTCAGCTGAGAGTGATTTTTTTCCACTTTATTTTTCAGTATGTGGATTGTTGGAGAGAGAATTATCTTCAAATACCTGCAGTTTCTAGTCCTCATCAATTAGCTCAGTGGTGACTAGTTCAGTCATTTTGCAGTCTTTTCTCTGATTATATTAAGCACAGGCAGATATGCTACTGACACCCACATGCACAAATGTAAAGGAATGCCAGCAATTTGAAATGAAATTAGTTTTCTTTTTTACTAGTCAGATGTTATTAACAGTGTTAACGCAGCTCCTCAGTGCCTGATCCCACTTTTAAAATTCTACAGTCTCCTTTTTATTTTCAAAATGCTTCTTACTCCCCTGTTGCTGTGAAAACTTGACTGTGTATATAAACTCCCTTATTAAACGAAATATTAAAGAAAATATTTCCTGCTACCTTCCATCTATAATTGTCTTTGAAATTACATGGATATATTGAGCATTTTTGAAAAAGAATATTAAGATAGCAATATGACTTCAAATTTTTTGCAAGTTTTAAAACACTGCTCTCATAAACACCTGTAAAACCATCTTCATTTAAGTCCTGAAAACACAACTCAGTACAACACACCGAAATAACACTTTCAGGAAAGTACAGAAGAAGTTCTGGATTTCCATCTGCAGCAAGACAAAAGACCTCATAATCATAATCATCATCCAAAGAGTCCTTACAAGGATTTTTTTTTTTAATACTTCTTTAAGAGGTTGACATAGTAGTAGTTATATCCAAAAACAAGATGTTTTTATTATAATCTAACAAAATCAAGACTGTAGCAGTGATTAAGTTTTTTTAATAACCTCGGTGCTTCAAGACTTCCGATCCTCATGGGACAATCACGCATCACTGTTGTGTTCCAATAGAACTATTAGTCTCTGTGCTCTGTTAGTGTAATTGTAGTCTAATGGTTTACACTATCATAATAGCACTAAATATTTTACTAAATGAGTACAGTATCTAGAAAGCAGTTTAAATTGTTCCAGGCTTTAAGATTGTACATTCAAAGATGAAGAAATCTGTTCCTTTTTCTCTGAATTGAGAGTAACAAAGCTGTCAAAATTAGTTTCTTGTCTGTCGTCTTAATAAATTGGGTAAAATGTAATATTAGAAGCAGAGATTAAAAATTACTGCATAAAAGGACCTAGTAAAATATGAAAAACATTTTGTGATGCTTTGATGCTTTGATTTAGCAGGCTGGCATGATTCAGATTGTCAGATTATCAAAGGATATAGAATGACTCTAATCAGAATCTAATTCATTTTTTAATCATTTCAGAATTTCTGATTAGTTACTTTAATAAAACTTTAAATAAAAAAACCACACCATGCAAGTGTAGCATATCATAAACAAATATCTAAGCAGCTCTACATTTGTGATAAACAACATCAGCAAAGCTGCTGAGATACCAGCAAGCCACAGCAGCACATCCTTCCCAAGAAGGCACTGCCTAGCTTGGCCAGACTTTGCGATGACCACGAATAGTGAGGTTACATGCCAATAACCTGTTGAGGACCTAAGTCCGTAGATCCTTTACATGTTCAGAACATTCTTACTCACAAAAATAACTCAATGAACAAAAAGCCAGACTACTTACATAAGTAAGAACTATGAATCCAGGTAAGGATTTGCTAAATCTTGTCATTAACATACGACAGTCGCCCTAACTGTACCCCATAATGCATGCTGCTTTTCTCCCTTGGACAAAGCCAAAAACTTTTGCAACTCCGGAAGGGGCCCTGAAGTTAACACCAGATGTGCCCACATCTCCTAAGTCTGCCTACAGAAATCCTGAAATTTCTTTTAAAAAATCCACTTTGACTAAAGCTAACTTAGACTTCATTCCACTCATAGTTTTGATACAACAATCCTATTTTTCTAATTTCTAGCTGAAGCATTAACTGACAGTGCTTTCCAAACACAATTTTCTTGGAAAATAAACCTTTTTTTCTACTAATAAATCAGCACATTTTGTTCAGAAAAGGTCTTTTGAATTTGCACTGGAACACTTCTTTTTTTCCAAAATTTTGTTTACTACTAGTATTTTCTATAATATTGATCTGCTTAAGAAAAAAATCAAAAATATAGGGGGGGAAAATTCTGTCTACACCTTTTAGAGAACATTTTGCATAGCTCAGAACTCCTTGATTTAGGGACTGCAAAGTTCTAGGGTCACTTCTCATCTGGAGACTAAATTTATTCTTTTAAAACAATAAAGCAAAGCTTGTCTTTTAACTCCTACAAGAACAACTTTAAAATCTCAGATTTAAAATATATAAAATAATTAAGTAAGTAATTTGGTAGTAAATAGTCTGAGTATGCACAACGGTGCCAGCAACAAGAACAGTTTATTGCTCACACAGCAAGTGAGAAGCTGTAAAGAGGCACTGTCTCCTAACATTGAACAGATCCGTGACCAAGCCCTGCTCAGGCATACATACATCTCTGATCTTTGGGCCCCTCATTACAAGGCAGACATTGAGGTGCTAGAATGTATACAGAGAAGGGTAGCGAGGCTGGTGAGGGGTTTAGAGAACAAATCTTATGCGCAGCAGCTGAGGGAGCTGCTCTTACAACTACCTGAAAGGAGGTTGTAGTGAGGCAGGTGTTGGTCTCTTCTCCCAGCTAACTAGCCATAGAATGAGAGGCAATGGCCTCAAGTTGCGTCAGGGGAGGTTTAGATTGGATATTAGGAAAAATTTCTTTTGTGAAAGCGTGGTCAGACATTGGAACAGGCTGCCCAGGGAGGTGGTGGAGTCACCATCCCTGGAGGTGTTTAAAAAATGTGTAGATGTGGCACTTCAGGACATGGTTTAGCAGGCATGGTGGTGTTGGGTTGACGGTTGGACTTGACGATCTTAGAGGTTTTTTCCAACCTATGATTCTATGATTCTTTCTAGCACCAAACACTCCCACAGGGTTCAATAGATCTACTACATTAAAAAGAAAAAAAAACAACCAAACAAACAAAAAAAACAAAACCCAAACCACCAAACCCACAAAACAGAAGAATTTGCTAAAGGAAAATGTTATCTAAACCAAACTTGTCCCATAAAACCTCAATTTTGCCAAAGAACATTAAAAATGTGCTTTGGGCTTTTGTTCCCATTTGAATTAGGAGATATTTAATAAAAACCACAGACACAAACCAACAGGATAGAAAATCTGTTTTCTAGGGATCTCTGAAAAATTCGTTGATGCAGTATACAGACCTAACCTATTACTCTTAGATAATTACCTTACATAATATTCTGATTTCATGGAGAAGTTTGATTTTAATTTACAGTTTAATTGTCCTACTTAAGGTAAGCCTGTCACTTGTGTCACTTTGTGGCTCATAACTGTAATCCTCATTTAATTATTTACTTCAAGGGAGCATTTTAATTATGGATATTACTCTGTGTCTAAAGTAACTTCTACTTGAGGGCAGTGAAAATTTATACAGTAGAGTGCTCACCTAAATTTCTATTAGCTGTAACTCTCTGTGCATGTGTGTCTGCTGCAGAAGCTACTTTTAAGACTGTAGAGTAATGTCATTTATCCTGTCTGGAGGGGGACCGTATCCGGGATGCCTGAAAATGAGCAGGACCCCCAGCACACACTTGGCTTGGATTAACATTAGCAATAACTGCAAGGCTCCCAGCTGAAACATAAATGAGAAGATAATAACTTCTCATCTCTACATTTGACCCTGCAAATAATCTTTGGACACAGGAGTAGACATACAACACTGGATCCAGGGTGAGGCCAACACTGTGTCCTGTCTCTGTGGTGGTCAGTAATGGAGGTCCAGGGACCAGGAAAGAAGTACAGAGCATGAGCCTTCCTCTGGTTTATTTCTCCAAATTTGAGCAACCAGTGATTTACAGGTTTCCTGAGATGAGGGCTGCATGTCAACTGTCATTTGTAATAGCCATCAGTCGAACAATCTTCCAGGAATTTATCTAATATCTGCAATCTGTTTACATTTTTAGCTTCCCAAGTATCAAATGTCAATGAGCTCCACCATTTAATCTACTGCACAGAAAAACCCATAAAAATATATTGCTTTTTGTTTGCTTTAAATCTGCCAAATTTGTGGGTTTGTCTGCTATCACTGGGTCATCTTTCCAGTAATCCTAACTTCCAAAGCAGACATTTCGTCATCACATGAGCAGTACTACACAACTTTCTTACACCACAGCAAGCAATTTTTTTCATTGTCTAGAGTCCTGATTAGCAACTCTAAAAAGCTGAAAGTATTTTAACTTTTAACATACTGGGCACGACAGGAACCATTTCTATGCAGACATGCCCAGCCAGAAGGGAGAGTAAGGGATGCCTTGTCCCCAGGCTAGCCAGCAGGTGAGTAGGGCTCTCTGCCTGGGGTGGATGTGGCCAAGGGGCTCCTGTTCAAAACAGAGAAAAATATGTGCTAGAAAGAGTGAAAATCAGAAACCTGAGTCCTGCAGAAATCCTTTCTTCATCATTAAAACACTCCCAGTATCTGCTATCCACCTGATTTACTGTTCAATACTCCTGACTCGCATGCCTTGTTTAATGTCCAGAGAGTTGAGCAGCCCCATGGGCAGTTGGTGGGGGTTTCAAGTTGGGATCCTTCACCAAGCCCTCTTGAGAAGCTGGTTCTGCAAACTCCCTTCTACACAGGAGGAGTCACCTGAGCACTGCCTCCCCACCAGCAGACAAGATGAGTGGTGGTGGGATTTCTCACTAGGGATAAGCCCAGGCATGGCATGCCAGTGTCAGGGGTGAGAATGACAGCCCAGCTCAAGTGCATCTACACCAATGCACATAGCATGGGCAATAAACAGGAGGAGCTGGAAGTCATTGTACAGCAGGACAGCTACGACTTGGTCACCATCACAGAAACGTGGTGGGACAGCTCGCATGACTGGCATGCTGTCATGGATGGCTACAGACTCTTTAGGAAAGACAGGCCAACAAGGAGAGGTGGTAGAGCTGCTCTGTATGTGAGGGAGCAACTGGAATGTATTGATCTTTGCCTGGGGGTGGATGAAGAAGGAGTCGAGAGCTTATGGGTTAGAATTAAGGGACAGCCTTACTGTGGGTGTGTACTGCAAGCCACCTGACCAAGAGGAGGAAGTTTATGGGGATCTCTACAGGCAGCTGCAAGCAGCCTCACAGTCACAGGCCCTGGTTGTCATGAGGGACTTCAACCACCCTGACATCAGCTGGGAAGACCACACAGCTAGGCACGTGCAATCCAGGAGGTTCCTGCAGAGCATCGATCATAACTTTCTGATGCAAGTGGTGGAGGAACCAACAAGGAAAGGTGCTCTGCTGAACCTTGTACTAACAAACAAGGAGGGACTGGCTGAGGATGTGAAGGTTGGAGGGAGACTCGGCTGCAGCGACCATGAAATGGTGGAGTTCAGGATCCTGGGTGGAGGAAGCAGAGCCATAAGTAAGATCAAAACCCTGGATTTCAGGAGAGCTAACTCTAGCCTCCTCAAGGAGCTACTTGGAGGAATCCCATGGGTCAGGGCTCTCGAAGGCAGGGGCCTCCAAGAGTGCTGGTCGCTGTTTAAACATCACTTCCTCCATGCTCAGGAGTGGTGCATCCCCCTGAGAAAGAAATCTAGAAAAGGAGGCAGGAGACACACATGGATGAGCAAGGAGCTTCTAGCGGAGCTCAGGTGGAGGAGAAAGGTCCATGGAATGTGGAAAGAGGGACAGGCCACTTGGGAAGAGTACAGAAATGTTGTCAAAGCATGCAGGGATGCAATGAGGAAGGCCACGGCCCACCTGGAATTGAATCTGGCAAGGGATGTCAAAAACAGTAAGAAGGGCTTCTTCAACTACATCAGCAGCAAACAGAAGACTAGGGATAATGTGGGGCCACTGCTGAACGAGGTGGGTGTCCTGGTGACAGAGGATGCAGAGAAGGCAGAGTTACTGAATGCTTTCTTTGCTTCAGTCTTTAGTGCCAAGGCCGGCCCTCAGGAATCCCAGGCCCCGGAGGTAAGAGAGGAAGCCTACAGAGAGGATGACCTTCCCTTGGTCGAGGAGGACTGCGTGAGGGATCGCTTAAGCGATCTGGATGTCCACAAATCCATGGGCCCCAATGGAATGCACCCACGAGTGCTGAGGGAGCTGGCGGATGTCATTGCTGAGCCACTCTCCAT
>Ga0065711_1044996_pt1 | contig 13752 bp, 9 predicted proteins | sample Hoacrofraction12_FD_59098 | JGI IMG/M metagenome (GOLD analysis project Ga0065711, IMG submission 59098) | Hoatzin crop microbial communities from Cojedes, Venezuela - Epithelial fraction 12 v2 (version 2) | ecosystem: Host-associated > Birds > Digestive system > Esophagus > Crop | place... | reverse complement strand
CAGTTAACCGTGTCAGCCTCCCCCCAGAACAAAATTCCAGAAAGCCATAACCGTAACAAGTGGTTGCGGCACATAATGTTTCTCTGCCATTACATAAAGAACTTCATAACACCCGACTATAAAAAATCTGGACTGGTTATGCAGGGATTTCACAGCTGCAGGTAAGATAGCTTGAGGTATCCCAGTCTGTCTGCGCTTCGGTGCTCCTGTTAGCTAGCTGCGTTTTCGTATGACTTTAGTGTAAAAAGGTTTGGTTTTTGTAGGTCCCTTCATTTCCTAAACCAAAATAAGGCCAAAAGACCCCAACGAAAGCCAGAACAAGATTTGGATTAGTTTATTTGTTTAGATATGAATGCTGAGTTCCAGCAATAGCTAATTACATGAATTTGAATCTAGCAAAATGAATGCTTGCTGCCAATTTAAAAATTCACCTCTCCTGAACCTTACAGGCCTAAAACTCAGTTGTCATTAATCTTACTTTATACATTAACAAGTATTACAAAAGAAGAACCTTCATTCTTTGTTTCCAGGAATATCTGGATTTCAGGGCCTCCCCTCTGTCACTTTCACACCTGCAGTCAGCACCCCTTGCCTGTACATCAGAGGAAGCCCGCCTGCACCACCTGCCTTTCGCACCCCTTCCCCCCCCCAAGATCATGCAATACCCATGTGCAGAAGAGCTGTGCTTCGAATGAAGCAGAAGGCCACTTGAAAAAGTAGTATACAGTCAGGTAGTGAAAGTGTTATCACAGGAGGTATGCCAAGGGGTCTGAATTAAAGCCATTTAGGTCTTTTGCTAGCTTATTAGGCACCTCCTCAACAAAGTTTTGGAGCTTTGATCTTACACCCTCAATGGCCTTTTACCATTGTTTAATCTCACAGTATTAATGTGATAGTAAACCTCACTGAAGCCAGCCACAGCCCACACACGCTGTCTATCATAAAGCAAAAGCAAAGTTACAATTACGCATTTATTCCTCTCTGTGCCCAGATGTCATGAGCGCTGCTGTCACATCTCGCTAGTGTCCCAGAGCCCTCAGAGCAGGAGCCCTGTCAGCACTGACACTGTGAATGCAATGGTCACAGTTCTGGAGATGCAGAAGTGTTGCAGAATAACACAAATACTATAAAACGAAAGCCTCAGTACAACACCACCAGAAGAGCACCCTTCTGGTGGCATCCCCAGCCGAGAGACACTGAGATATATGTGACAATTACTGAGCAGTCACCAAGAGCAGGGATTTTGTACAGTCCCCGCAGAAGGGCTCTGTATTCACTTGGAGCTGGCTTTGTGCTGTCAGGTGACTCTGTAAGGGAAGAAATAATCTCCCTGGTGCTATGTTGCCTAAGCACATTCAGCTCTGACAGCAGAGAAAGCCATGAGGGAGGGGAAGTCTCAGGCGCTGGGGTGCAGGGGCACGGGGAGAGGCGGGCTGGGAAGGACGGCCGACACAACGCAGGGAGGTGTAGCGGGCCCAGATAAACCGTTCGGCTCTGGTTTGGGAGGGACCTGTTGTCATCCAGGGAACGGGGCATGAGGCTCGGAGTCGGGAGGCCTGCGTTCCACACCCTCCGCATCGCTGCCTCGCCGCCTGTTTCTGCGGGTCACGTCTCCGCACTGGCGCTTCCCATCCCGAAGTCTGGCAATCTGGTCGGGCTCTTTGGGGCCGCTTTACGCACCGACAGCGCCTGCGCAAGGCAGTCCTGACGCCCACCCACACTTCAGCAGCAAATAAGGGGAAGCAATGCTCTTTTGTAGGGTTGAATTCACCTGTGGTAAATGTGGACGCAAGATTTGCACTGCCTTGCTCTGCCATGTTAATCAGTTTCTATACAGGAATAAAAGTATTTACCAAATAAATAAAGACTGGAAGCAAAACAAAAAAATAAATCATTTTCTGGATTACTCACTCATGGTGGAATTCACTGCAATCAGAAGAAGCAATCATAAGATCTAATAGGTATGTTTAATTTTTTTTTTTAAACATTTTGAGGCTTTTAAGTGATTCATAAACCTTTTAACGATACTAAGCAGTAAGGAAACCTTCAGTGATTCTGGAATTCCTTGGAAGGACTTAAGAAATCAGTAAGCAGGTGAACTGGTGAGTCTGTTGCACTTAAAACATTGTTCATGGGCAAAGAGTCAACACAACTTATATATAGGAAAATAAAAAAATGTGTTAGTATAATGGAAAATTTAGCAGTCTAATTCTAGAATTATTATTAGTCTAGATCTAATTATTACAGAAACACAAAGAATTTTTAGAAAAAGTCTCAATGATAGTAAGAATACAATAAAAATTGTAACACACTCCATTCTTAGTATCTATCCTTTTTCTTGGGGTAGCGATCACCTTTCCACTGCTCCTTTGGGTGCTGAAGTCAGCAGCTTTGGGCTGCTGGAGAGAATAACCGTAAGTCATCAGCCTCTGAAGTCCCTCTTCTGGAGGAAGATTACATTGATGTGGCTGGTTTCTTCTTCCTCAGGCTAGGATTCACCTGGGGTCACTTTATGTTTGCTAACATACTTACACAGCTTGCTTTTTCTTCCTTGGTCTACACCAGCATGTTACATCAGAATTTAACATTTATGATAGTCTCTACATGTGTGAGATGCTGTTTCTTTCTTCTCTTTGTTATCCCTAAACCCAGTTTAGTGCAGCTCCAGATCAGTATTTATTTCACTGACCATAGGCAAGTTGCTTCTAGCCAGGCCTGTAGCCTGTCCCTTATCGTCCCGTCCTGTACCTGTCCTCCTCTATCCTGCACTCTGTGTCTCTGCTTCTCAGGGCCTCTGCCGTTGTACCAGATCCGAATTTCTCTCTGTCGTTGTATTAGAGTTGTAAATATCTCGTTCTACATAGAATAAGTGCTTATTACTGCTGCCTGGACAAAACTGAGATAATACCATGCAATGATAAACAGAAACAAAACAAAATAGCTGTAGACACCTGGTCAGTAAGAAAAATTGCTGTTACAGCCAAACTAAGTAAAACAAAGCTGCAGGCAGGTGAAGAAGAAAGCAAGCCTGACAGGGCTCAGTCCCAAGGCCATGGAAACTCAGTACAAAGCTGACAGCCTGTCTCTAGCAAAGGCACGGCCACGTTACAGAGCTGTGCAATTACCAAAGCCCTAAAGTTTTCTGCTTGTGGGCAGTAAGGCAGTAAGGCATCTCACTGCAGCAAGCAGTCTTGCTTATTCGACAGTTTAGGTCAGGAGGGACCTCTGGATATCACCCGGTCCAATCCTCTGCAAAGAGCAGGGCCAGCTTCGTTAGCCTTCAAAAGAAAACAAGGACTTCACTCTTCAAGGCTGTTCTTAACAGTGGCTTTTCTCACTGAGAAAAATCCAAGGTGCTGTCCTGGTTTACACCTGGCTGGCAACTAAGCACCACACAGCCACTCACTCGCTGAATCCTCTCTGCCCCATCCTTGGTGGGATGGAGAAGAGAATTGGAAGGGTAAAAGTGAGAAAACTCATGAGTGGAGATAAAAACAGTTTGATGATGATTGATAATAATAATAATAACAATAATGATAATAATGAGGATGATGATGGTGATGTAAGGAAAAGGAGGGGGACAAAGAGGGAGAAAATTAGAACCCAGGAAAGACAAGTGATGCAAATGAGAACAATTGCTCACCACCAGCCAACCAATGCCCAGCCACTCCCCAGGCAGCAGCTCCCCCCTCCCCCACCGCCAACCTCCCTGCTACTTTTATTGCTGAGCACGACGTCATGCGGCATGGTATGGAACATCCCTTTGGTCAGTTGGGGTCAGCTGTCCCGGCTGTGCCCCTCCCAGCTTCTTGTGCCCCCCAGCCTCCTCGCTGGTGGGTGGGGTGAGAGGCAGAAAAGGCCTTGACGCTGTGTAAGCACTGCTCAGCAATAACTAAAACATCTCTGTATTATCAACACTGTTTTCAGCACAAATCCAAAACACAGCCCCATACCAGCTACAAGGAAAAAAATGAACTCGATCCCAGTCAAAACCGGCACAGGTGCCACATGGTAAAGGAAGCCGGAGTTAATGGGCTTTATTTTCTAAATGAATTCAAATAAACCCCTCAAACATCCCAAAGCTCGCTACATGAATAGCACTCTCAAAAATGGGTGCTACTGAATAGTCAGGATTTTGAAATAATTGATTTCAACTTTTTAAATCAACTTCCTCTGAGCAGCTTCATTGCGCACTACTCTCCTGTAGTCTGAGTACTGCCAGAATCAGATATTATTGGTATAATAGTATTTTAATTGAGCAAGATGGAGAAATAAAACCCTGGGCAAGATATTGCTGGCATAACTTTCTAATTCAATTTAATCTAGCAAGATTGCTGATCAATGAAGAGGCCATTTCTCCGATGACGCAGGGTGTTATTCTCCCTGCTACACCTATTCCTGCCACAGAGCAGCTCCTCGCTGACACTGGGGCACTGGGGTCCCCAGAGACTGGAGCACATTTGGCTGGGCGAAGCATGAAGCCCAATGGGCTAGGGGAGACCAGGGGGAGTGAGCAAGGAAGAGAACGGGATACCAGCCCTTTGCTCCCCGGGGCCCATGGTGAGCTGGAAAAAACTTCCCAGTGCAAGGTCCTGTACATGGAGAATCATGGAGAGCAGCTGCATTTACGTGCTTATCTTAGAAGTACATGTTTTAAAGAAATTTACTCAATGTGTCAATCTACTTAGGTGAAAAAAAATCGTCAGGAGTAGTGGTGTTTTATTTCAGCACTCTCCTTGGTTGCATTTCATGGAGGTTTATATTCTTACAGAAGTCGTAGAGGGGTTATTTGAGTGAACCAGCTCCTGGCCACTGGCAGAGCTGAAAAAGACCAGAGGCCTTCTGCAGCCCTGTGTATCGAGCTGCCACTAGGCCACTGTGACCTTCTGGCTGTCCCAAGGAGAGTACTCTGTGTTTCAAAAATGAAAGTGAGTTTAATATGGCAAAAGTAAGATAAGTTCAAAGGCTGCGAGCTGTAGTGGAGCAAATACAGCCTAGAAATTAACTTCCACGCAGTAACGGCAATTAATCATGGAAGCACTTTAGATGCTATGAGTTCTCCATCTCTCGTTTCTAAATAAAATTCTCTCCAGAAAAATAAGTAGCCATTTGGAAAAGAAGTCATTCAGGCAAATGCTGTGACCCATCTTATTTACAATGTAAACCAAAAACTTTCCTAATATACAGTCTATAAATTGAACTATAAATTTTCAAACACTCCAGTGGCAAAGTGACGTAGACACTATTTGAGCTCAAGTTAGTAATTAATTTGATATTTAGTGACTTGTGGCAGATTTTTTTATAATATATCCCCGTAATTGACATTACCGTGTTCTGGACTACTATTCGCAATATTCCAGGAAATGAAACGACTCCATTTCTTGTTCCTTTTTTTTTTTAAGTAAAATATCAGCCCTATCCACTGCTGTTCTCTAATGGCTTTCTTAAATTTTCCTGTTTCAGACTTCCTGTAAGAAAAACAGTAATGAATCAGTGTCAGTTATCAGTGCCATGAATCTCAGTCTAAATCAAGAAACTGTGTAGACGAAGTCCCGACTGATTTATGATGCAGAAATTTTTCATCACCCCAAATGAAACCTAGTCTTTCTTCTTAATGCAATTCTTTGTTGTCGTATCCTTAAATGACCTGCAGGTAATTAATGATATGTTTGCCTGTATAAACAAGATCATGGTAGGTAAGATATTAGCAGTAAACATTTATTTCTCAGCTTTGGTTCTCAGCCAGTTTATTTTCAGTTGTCTAGTAGCCTATACAGGGGAGGACTGACCAAAATGTTAATAGACCAGGAAGCCGGTCCTAATGTTACATTGTGCAGGCATGTACTGCCTTTAAGAATTTGAGATTTTTGTTGAAAATAATGTTGGTATTCTGGTATTTTCCCCCAAAGCAATATCATTCTGATGCATTTTTTTCCGAAGCAAATAGCTACACTGATGCATCTTGTAAGTATTTTTTCCTCACTTTTGACTGAATCAGAATACAAGTAGGTAAACAGTGTTACTTGTAGCTGTACCACTGGATGGTATGGATAGGAGCTGATCAAGTGTGGACTGAATTGAAGGGAAGCAAGAGTATGTGATGAGGCTTGAACTAGGAAGACCATGAGTTAGCTTGCCTGTGTTGAGACCAAGAGAGAAAGGGGTCAATTAGTGGATATTGGTGGAGGGGAATTGTTGGGGTGGGGAAAGATTCAGCTGGGCAATGTTAGCTCAGTGGATAAGAATTATGGGCCTTCTCCCTTCGAGGCTTAGCTCCAGATTTGTAAAGACTGCTTTGTTTCATGCCCACCGTTTATTCTACACATATTTCTGAAAGCTTACTCCTTCTCGCTTGAAGTGGTGATATATAACACATTTGACTTGCAAAGGAATCAGCCCTTTCTTTATGCCTGCCTTGCAGGGCTCCTCCAAGAACAAGCTTAGCCATATCTGCTGATGATCTATCTCAGGAAAACCTTTCCCAGTCCCACCCTTCTGGGTATTGATAGGGCAGCAAATTAAAAACTCAAAGCCTCTAGCATAGAGGTGGCTGTTTCAGACACAGCAAAAACTGAAGATACCTCCTTCTACCTTACTTTGATGTTAATCAGATATATCAAGATGTTGGCAGGTTCTTCAGCACTCTGTCTAAACCAGTAATGCAATTTCTACAGGTAGGCTTGAAGCCTTTGGCATACTGGCCCCATTTGTTTCCACAGTCCTTAGGAGCTCTCTTATTGCTATTCCTGATTGAAATTCAAGGTCTTCAGAAATTCAGCTGATGTTATAGCCAAAAATTGGAACTCTGGAGCTCTCCATTCCTGGACACCTTCTGGGGCTCGGGAATATGCACACCTCCTGTGCTAGAGCTTGCATGCCTCAACACCACAGGCAGCAGCTGGGTGACCGGGTACGTTTTCTGAAGGGTCAGTTTGTCCTCAACTACAGCCAAAACAATCTGTAAGAGATTATGCTACAATCTGTAAGTGTAGTTGAAATGCCAAGAGTGGACATATGATTAGTGGCTCAAGAGTCTCTCATTTTTTTCTCCCTTGTCTACTCACAGAACGCTCGTGGATTACACGGTACTCCCAAAGCCCCTTGAACCCACTCTCCATGCCAACTCATGTCTGCGTATGAAGGGCTTCTCTCTTCATTCCATGTCCAATGTCACGTAACAATGATCAGGTATATGATTTCATAAACTAACATTTAACAGTAAATTCATCATCTCTGTTACACAGTGTCTCACAATGACCAGATACTAAGATGAAGAAAATCATGTCTAATTCATATCTGCTCAGACACCCAGCCTGCTCTTCAGTGACTCCTTCTATGCAGCTTTTTTCATATGTGCTGTCACTTAATTTTATAGTGTGCTCCCTCATAGCTAAAATGGAAATGGATTTTCCATTTTCTTTACAGTCTTTTCTCTAGAAGAAAAGGTAATTTACTTAAAGGCAGCTTTGCTGTAACTAGTTACACAATTCAACTCACTGATGATAAAATATTTTGCAGATAGTCCCACGCTGTAAACTATACATACTCCAGAAAACCATGATAGTGGCTCTGTAGGGATGCGGCAAGAAATTCAGACTTGTTGGATACAAGAAACCTAAACAAGACAGTAATTTGTAACCCACATATCATTTAAATTCAATAACAAAGAAATGCATGTCTTGCCTTCTTGCCCACATCTAGGCATGTTGTGCCATTTAAGAAGTCCCAGGGTACATGACACATCCACACACAGCTGACAGATATGACACATAGGAAGTCTGTCATGAGATACGAATATATGAGAAATCTATAACTGGGGATGAGGTGAGTACCCTACAGTATTCTCAGGTAGTACTAGACAACTGTACAGAAGCAGCCAAACTAAGACCTCTATGTCTATAACAAAGTACGTTACCAAGTTTTTTCTGGTTGAAATGTGTCAGGTCGTGGCTGATGCTCATTATTATATAAAGCACTTTGTGTAAAGGTTTGCTAAATGTTAAGTCAGGATCAGAATTGCAAAATAAACATGTCTGTTTAGCTGAAGAATTGTTTATTTGTTTGTTTTAATTTGTCTTTTCTCCTCTTTTTTATTCCTAGTGGTATCATTAACTCTTTTTCTGTGCCCAGACAAAACCTGGCAGGTAGTGGGAGAGGTGCTAGCGTTCCTCTCTCAGTGCACAATCACATGAATTCCCATTGAGCTCATTGCTCAGAAATGGCAGGCATGGCAGAGGCTTACGCACAAGACCAAGACGGAAATAAATGGGAAACTTAACACAGCTATAAACAGGCAGAGCTATTATTTAAGCTTCCACATATAGGAATTAGCTGCCATAAGGAGGATCTTTGGTATGAAAATTCTCTGAAGAGGATAACTGGAGAAGCCCCAAATAATCTTCTTTATTATTCACCAGGCGACAAAAGCCGATAGTTTTCTGTTTAAAGGGTTTTGGAAAGGACTCCCAAAACAAACCATAACATCCTTTTGAAGTGTAATAAACATGAGGTGTTAAGTCAGTTGAGATGATCAAAGATAATATGGGTAACCACATCTCTATGGAGAGAGAATGTTTTTCACAGTAGTAGCTACTGAATCTAACAGTAAGATCCAGCAATGCAAGACTGAAGCTAGAAAAATTGCTTTAGGAAATGAGGTACCAAATTTTAATTGTGAAGTTAAATAATAGCTGGAGGACGTCAACGAGGGCTGTGATGTATTGTCCACCACCTGCAGACTTTGTACCAAGATTCTCTGATACCTTTTTGTTACTTCCTCTTGAGATTACTGGACTTCATACAGAAATCGCTGGGAGAAACTCTGTGGTCTGTATTATGCAGAAGGTGGCAACATGGTCCTTTTCGACCTTAAAACCTATGAAAAAAATCAAGCATTTTGCTGCTCTGTAACAAGACGCCATTCCATGACAGGTCAGAGGGTATGAAGGACGAAATGTGATTAACTTAACCCAAGAAGAAACATATCACTTTACTTACTTACAAAAGGAAATATCAAACAGTCTTTCCATTGCTATCAGTCTTTCACTGGATGGCAAAAGATCAAGCACAGTGTTTATACAGCATCTAGCACAAAAGGAGGCTAATCTCTAAAAAGGTAGGTACTCTGATAGAAAACTAACAGTCTGAATAAAGGAAAACATGCTCCTTGGGATTACTGCTGAAGTACAGCTGCAGATGAGGTTCCTGAGGCCTTCAGTCTCCAGGTTGGCACAAAAGGGCAGGCTGGATCAAGTCTCAAAGGTATGGGGACACTTCACCAGAACACCATCGAACTGCAAACTTTTACAATCAAATTCTACGTATTTTAATTTGCTTTCTGTCTTTGCCATTTTGAAGACCATGGGCTAGTTTTGCCATTGGTTTCTAGAGAAATAGGATTCAACTCTACAAATATGTGTAGAAATGGAAACCTGAGCTTGATCCTGTTTTCTTTGCCACTCACTTGAGACCAGGACTGTGACTTTAGGTTCAGTAGAAAGTTTTGCTGGATAAAACAAGTAAGAATCTAGTCTCATGCTTTAAGTTAAATTTTGAACAGCTCATAACTGAGCTAAAAGCTCTACGGTTTTCTGTGAAATGACAAAGATGAAAACAACGCCCTCCAAAACAAACAATATAATTACGACAACAGAAAAAGGCATGCGAATAAAGCAAACCGGATCCACCAAACAAAAACACGACGATGCTGTAACACTACCTTCCTTCACCAAGCTCACCCAGTCCAACACTCAAATAAATCAGGCAGGGGTGTGCTAAAGAGGGATTAGTTCACTGAAAGCATCTGACCCCAGGTCAGAAACTGAATGATCAACTGCATGGCTCCAGGCATTTGCCTCGGGACTAAGCAGCAACCTGCATGGATATGCCCTGCTGAAACACATCCAGGTGATCTGGTTCACCAGGTCGAAACGCTCCCGGCTTCGCAGCCCACCCTGCATCCCACCTGGCCTGTCCATGAGCCAGGCACTCTTCCCCTGGGTTCCCTGTGGCACAGGGTTGAGGTGAGCTGGAGGAAAGCCGCTGGTCAGCCCTCTGACAGGCAGATGCTCCATTTCACGCGAGGCGGCAAGGTAAACACAAATGTGGCATTTTCAGAAAGTCTGCTCACTAAGTCAACACGAAAATCCCCGCTGACGTCAGCAGACACAGGCTTAGGTTGGTGCTTAGTGCTTTTAAGACTCATTTGCCCATCATTTTGGGCGGCGAAGCAGGACACCCCGGCACGTACGCACCCATCAGGCGCTGACACCAGTTTGGAGACAGCAGCACAGAGATCAGCGTCAGCCCTCGGGTTTAGCACGTCTTGGTTCCCCTCCAAACCAAACACGAAGCTGAGGAACAAACCAGTTACGGATCTGCAGAGCTCAGTACTGGTGGATGGTGACCTCCTATACGGTTCTAATAGGCTGGCCACGTTGGCTCTGATGGGAGGAGACTCTTCCAGGGACATTCCTGAGGGAGAAATGCCTCTGGAGAAGTTTAGGACCTGACCACTTAGAAGAGTAAGGTGAAGATTCATCTTTCTTACTTCGTACCAGGGAAGTCCATGTTTACCAATAATTGAAATCCATTTTGATATATTTCCTAACTCAACATAAACAGTAAGCAGAGCCTTCTTCCTGCGTAGCACCCCATTACATTTTTTCTGCAGAGGGCCAATCCACCTCCTTTACATGAAAATATTGAGAGGACAGTTGGATCCAGTGGTGAGTTTCCATGTGTTATCTCACAGTGCTCAGATAAGAAGCCAAGTATTATCCCTTCACTAGATCTACCTCTGGCCATTCAGGATGGAAACAGTTGTCGGGATAAAGATACACTCCAGCTCCACCCTGCATTTGTCTCAGGACAGGCCAGGCTCTCCTGTCCCTCCTCCCCTCGCCTTTCTCATGCCCCGGAGAAGCCTCTCTGGCTGCCTCCTCGGCTCCCACACCTGACCCAAATCCTCGCCCTCCTCCCTTGACGCCATGCCAGATCCCACACCCAGCGCAAATGTCCCCCCTTCCCCTTACGCAAGGCGAGGGAGGAGCTGTGGTCTGGCTGCAGGCATCCCAAACTGGAAGCCTCTCTGCAGAGCAAGCTTGGCTTGAGCTGAGTGCTGGAGCAGTATCTCGTGTGAAATCTGATCTTCCTGCGCGACGCTCCCATGTGGTCACCTCTATAAAGGTAGCCCTGTGTTTCTGAGAAACGCCTGCCCAGGTATTTGTGCAGAAAAGAGCTGGCTGCTCTTGCCCACGCTGAGACACGGCTTATGGAGGTGCAGGTGGTGGCTCCCCCAGCGAGACTTTCTCATGCGGGTTTGGACTGTGACCACGTGTCAAACCAGGTCCTGAGAGGAGCACTTCATGGAAAAAGCCCATACACTCAAACCTTTCAGGCTGCACATAAATAAGAGCAGTCACATAACTTACTGGCATGGATTAACTCTGCCCATAGTCCCTGGAAATACCTACATGTCCAGTTTGTCAGTGGAAAATACTCAAAGCAATTTTCCCTGAAATTGTCCCAAGAGTAAAGAGCAAATATAAAGACAGTGGGGAGGTGTATTAGCAAATGGATGGGATATAAGGAAGTTAGCATAATTGTATGACACTGGAACATGAGAAGGCATCCTTTTACACAATATTACAATGAAATTGCAACAAGGTATACGATCTGCGCCAGCCAGCATTGCCCCAGAGGCTGTCATTACAGCAGCTGGTACTGGCTGCCTGGCAAGGAGCTCTGCGAGAGTTTCAGTTTCTCTAATAAGTGAGAGCTCACTCCTGCCAGCGGCTGAGCATTCCCATCTTCTGTCCCCTTCAGCTGAAGACAAGGAAAGTCATATCTGCATGACAAGAAGCTTTGGCAGGATGAGAGGCTTTGAGGGCCAAAGTGTTCCTCATAGATCGTGTTAAACATTTACAAGTTAAGAAAAAATACAAAAACCCAGAACTAAAAGACTTTGAAAAATCAACAGCTCTGTGTACTACTATGTAAATCTCCTCATTTTCTCGCCTCTCTCCTGATCTGGGTTTTAAAAACATGCTGGATTGTGGAAAGTCATTCCAGCCTTGCATAATGAAAATGCAGCCTGTGGAACGGATGAATCCTGGCTGAGCTGTTAAATATGGGATGTCCAACCTCTACTGCTCCCACAGATGAACTTTTTGGCATAAATCGGACAAGACAAAAAACATCAACCACAAGTGGAAGGGGGTATCTTGGTTAAATGCCTGGATGAGAAAGCTTAGTTCTATATCATGCATGTCCTTGTCAAGAGTATTTCTGGGGAATCTGAGGCAAAAAATGGATTCCTAATTTTGAAATTATCGTGCCAAACTCAGAATACAGAAAATAGTAATAGGATGGTAAGTTTTTGTTAGGGCCATCTACTGTACAGAGCATCCTCTGGCACTCAAATCAACACATACATTTTATAAACCTTGAGAACACATTTTAGCTGTGGAGAGTTAGGGCGCTGAAAAATTTGTTAATAGCTCAGAATTTTTTTACGCTGCAATTGAGAAAGCCGCTTTTTGGCAGTCATCCAAAGCAGAGACTACTGTAAGATAAGCAGGTGTTTGAACACTCTTGCTACTTCTTCCATTTATTGACTGAGGAATACCATTCACAGGGTTACGGCGCACACCAGTCAAAATCCTGGAAGACCTGGATTTCACAGACGATATCTGAATCGTTGACCAGATGTGATGGCGCGTGACTGCAAAGACTGACAGCAGGGGAGGAAACTGAAACAGGCACACTTACAAAGCAGGAAGCTGATAAAGGCAGTGAAGACAAAAAGGATACTGAATAATGCAGTGAAATACACAGACTGCAAAAGCAGAGTCACACAGGCTGGAAACTTTGTGCGTTGGTCCTATGACATAAAGGGAGTTAATTATACTGGGACTGGAGGAGAACTGGTAGCTTTTGCTGCTTCAAAGTGGTGTGGAAATGAAAATGAGCAGAGAAATAAACTTCAGTTCTGAACACAAATGTAAAGGGAATATTACTGAACTGGTCAGAGACACAGGGGAGCACAAAGGAACTGATGAGAATATTTCGAAACATTGCTGTCCCTCCACTTTTTAGACATTAATGGATGATTGCATGGATAACAAATGAGAGCACAGTATAGTACAAGACAGATGCTTCAAAGCTACCATTAAAGAAAGTGGAAATGGATTAGCCGCTGTCTGAGGAAATCAGGTATCAGAGCCAGCAGGCAAGCCCCGGAGTGGAGTCTACAGGGAACAGAGAAAAAAGGAAGACCATAAAGGTTTGTGCTCAAGAAGATACGTCTGGCTTGGAAAGACATCAAATGGCACATAAAGACAAAGATGAGTTAAGGATCACCTCAGAGGCCCTAAGTGTCTCCTAAATAAGTAATATTAGCAGCAGACTTGCTTCGGTATGTCTTTATGCAGATAAGTCTCTGTGAATTACACTGGAAATTGGAGCTCTGTTAAATAGAGGGGTTAAACGCACTCTCCAAAGGTGATGCTTAACTGTACATTGATGATAGACTGGCTACTTAACCATTATCTGGTTGTAATACATGGCAACTTTAATATATGCCACTAAAAAATGAGAACTTTGATTTTTTTACTCTGCATTACTACTCTTCTGTTGGCTGCTGATGTCCAAAGCAATCACTGGGACAAATACACATTTCAGCTTTTTCTTACCCTGCCACGGCAGTGACCTGACCTCTCCTCTCCTCTCCTCTCCTCTCCTCTCCTCTCC
>Ga0065711_1044995_pt1 | contig 13752 bp, 5 predicted proteins | sample Hoacrofraction12_FD_59098 | JGI IMG/M metagenome (GOLD analysis project Ga0065711, IMG submission 59098) | Hoatzin crop microbial communities from Cojedes, Venezuela - Epithelial fraction 12 v2 (version 2) | ecosystem: Host-associated > Birds > Digestive system > Esophagus > Crop | place... | reverse complement strand
CTCGTAGGGCAGATGTTCCAGTCCCCTCACCATCCTCGTAGCCCTCCGCTGGACTCTCTCCAGTAGCTCTTCATCTTTCTTGAAGTGGGGAGCCCAGAACTGGACACAGTACTCCTGATGAGTCCTCACTAGGGCAGTGTAGAGGGGAAGGAGAACCTCCCTCGACCTGCTGGCCACAATCCTCCTAATGCACCCCAGGATCCCATTAGCTTTCTTGGCAGCCAGGGCACACTGCTGGCTCATGGTTAACCTGTCGTCCACCAGGACATCCAGGTCCCCCTCCACAGAGCTGCTCTCCAGCAGGTCCGCCCCAAGCCTGTACTGATGCATGGGGTTGTTCCTCCCCAGGTACAGGACCCTGCACTTGCCCTTGTTGAACCTCATCAGGTTCCTCTCTGCCCAACTTTCCAGCCTGTCCAGGTCTCGCTGAATTGCAGCACAGCCTTCTGGTGTATCTACCACTCCTCCCAGTTTGGTGTCATCAGCAAACCTGCTGGGGGTACATTCTAACTCTTCATCCAGGTCATTGATGAAGAAGTTGAATAAGACTGGGCCAAGTCCTGACCCCTGGGGGACACCACTAGTTACCGGCCTCCAACTAGACTCAGCGCCGCTGCTGCTTCTGATCCTCTGAGTTCTGCCATTCAGCCAGTTCTCAGTCCACCTCACTGTTCATTCATCTAGCCCATACTTCCTGAGCTTCCCTAGGAGGATGTTATGGGAGACAGTGTCAAAAGCCTTGCTGAAGTCTAGGTAGACAACATCCACTGCACTCCCCTCATCTATCTAGCCAGTCACGCCATCACAGAAAGCTATCAGATTAGTCAAGCATGATTTCCTGCTTGGTGAATCCATGCTGACTACTCCTGATAACCTTCTTGTCCTCCACTTGCTTGATGATGCCCTCCAGAATGAGTTGCTCCATCGCCTTTGCCGAGATGAGCTGAGGCTGACCAGCCTGTAGTTCCCTGGGTCCTCCTTCTTGCCCTTTTTGAAGACTGGAGTGACATTTTGAAGACTGTGGTGACTATTTGGAATCTCCTATGGAATGAGTCTGATGCCAGCTCAAATCATTCTCGAACACAACCTACACAAATATACTTTTAAGACTGGCCATAATCGCATACCTAAATAGCTAGCTGGTTTGGACTTTCGTAACTGTAGTCTTAATTGGGATAGGACATAACTTTTCTCTGGTTATTAGGATTGACAGAATTGGAAATGTCATGTCAGCATGGAAACCAAATAAAATACAAGGGTTTTTATCAAGGACATTTCAAACTCAGTCACAAGACTGTAATGGAGTGTGAACACTAAAATATTGCCTACTCACAGTGGGAAAAAATCAGGAAAAGCTGAAGGTGTTTGGATTAGAATTGGCTATACTTTCTTGCATCGTGTTTTCCTCCTCTCCAGATTGCTTTCTATGATACAAGGTCTGCTCTTCAAATCATGGCACTGCAGTCTTAGGAGTGTGCTGGTGAGGCGAGTGTTGTGGAGTGTTACTCGGAGAAGTAACCACTCCCAGACGTGAAGCAAGTCAGTTGGGAGATATGTCACCAAGGAAAGGGTGACTCCAAGTTCTCTGTTAGGACAGCTCTCCCCCTCTTCTTCTCTTCCTCTTTCTTTTGGATTTGATTTTGTGCATAAAACCGCTAAACACAGCACAAGCTGATAGAATTTCCCTCATTGTACTTCCTAATGAAGCCTAGAAAAATAGAAAATTCTAACAAGCCATTTTAAAAAACTGTACAAAATGAATCGTGATGATTTTCCCTTTCCTCCCGCAGAATATCAGCTGTTAATCTTGCTCCTCCGGTGGTCTAATGATAGAAGATCCTTCAAACAACAGGTGAAAGCTAGCATTGAACCAGAATACTAAGGAAAATTTGCTCTGAGATAGAAAGTTTTACTAAGTAAGCTTGAGTCTGCTGTATTATTTTTCTTTTAATATAGAGCCTGAGCTTTCTGAAAACTGACAACTTGAAATTTGTACCTCACTGCAAGAAAAACAACGTAAACGTACCAAATACTTGTAATTTTCATTTAGTGAAATGATGCAGTGAGAGATCCATTTTGCTGGCTTAATAAAGATTTTGACAGCATACCAGTGAAAATGATGAATTATATTGTGGTTTGTGCATACCTTTTTTTGTGCAGTTTAGTATACTCCTATATGTAGCAAAGTCTTGGTAGTTTTTAAGGAGTCTGCAAAAACAAATACATAAATGAGCATGAGTTCTGAATCATTTAGTGCTAAATTTTTGATGGGATTTGCCAGTTTATTGCTTTAATTTATAAGACCTTCTGAGCTAAGTAGGCGTGAACGCAGGTGTGGGATGAGCTCTTGGGATGTCTGTGCTGCTACTTTGCCCCACCCACGGAGGTGCTCTGGTCAGGGTACGATGTGGCAGTGTGTCCTCATTCTGGTAAAGAATCAACATTAGCGTCTTAGACTATGAACTTACTGCAGTGATCTTGCAAAAATGGAGAATGATCATATGATGCAGGTAGCCGAGAGAGCCATCAAAATTACCTCTTTTCATTCAGGCAGAACCTCTCCTTTCTGAGGCAAAAATGTTGCTTGGGAAAGGCAGCCCTTTTTCATCGCTCAAGAAATGTTGATGGGATGATTGTAAAATGAAAAATGTAAAAAGAAAAAATGAATATTTTTGCCCTTTATGAAAATATTTAAAATTTAATATTTGAATAGCTCTGCAACTACAAGTTAAGAACTGACATTTGGCAGGGCTTATAGCTTTCACTGGGAAGGACTTTGGAGAGTTTCAATGGAAATTTGGTTTGATTTGGCCAACTTTCTGAGCCTTTGAAAAGTATAAAATGAATAATGCCCAGTATGTTTTTTCCACTAAGCTCATATGGATGTATTCATCACGTATTCCAGTGCGGATAACTAGCGGTATTATGAAACAGGAAATGAAAATCCACAGGAACCCACAGCACTCGGTTTCTGGTAAATGACCCATTCCATGAGCCGTGCAGGGCAGACCTCTGTGGTGAGGCACCTGGGAGTTGGACTGTTGGTGGCTGGACCTTCCTGGGCTCTGGAGGCATGTGGGATTGCAGGGAAAGAAAGGTTTTATTATGAGGCTTCAAGAGGGTCAGTGCAATGTTGCTTAGAGTTTCCTCTCCCTGCAGAAGATGATGGGCATGCAGCTGTTAGGAAATGCCAAACTGGATTCTGAGACCTTAACTTGGAGCTCTTAATGCACACGCTGCATTCAACTGCTTGATTATACCTGTTCATGAACAAGCAAGATGTGGTAGCACGTGAACATTACAGTCCTCCTTGGTTTTTGTGTGCTGTGCTCAGCTACGCTGGTCCTCATATACCGATGCAAATGTGTGAGTGCACCTCCTGGGCAAAAGCCAGCAATGGGATGCAATGGTGAGGAGTGTCATGGGGAAAGCGTGATGGTGTTTGTCAGAGACCACCAGCATTTCCAGTTCATTTAGTTTCTTTAGTCATGCCCTTGCCTGAGTTATGCTCCTCATCTTAAAATCCACCCCTGACTAGGAATTTTGAAACGCCATTTTCATAACCTGCTTCTGTGTTTTTCCATCTTAATTATTAGAATTGTTTCCTCTTACCTAACTTACAACTCTCTGGCAAGTTTTTTGTTTTAGCAGAGAACATAGTATTTGCATCCTTTTTCGTAAGTTTTTTAAATATTGAAACTGTCATTGTGGCCTCTTTGTGTTGCCTTTTCTCAGCTGGACACACTGCTCAGGTTTTTTCTTCTGTTTTACACACAGTTCTTCTTTGCTGTCTTTGCAATCAGCTCAGGTGGTCAGTTCAGTAGGAAAAATATGTCCAAAGAAGTTTGGTAAGTAGTAGCCAATTGAGTAGTGTTCTCACACACAAAGCCAGAAAGATGGAATAAATCCACAGGTTTCCTTTTTCCTATTTTTTCTTTTTCTCAGAAAATCCTACTGATCAGAGTAAGGTAGATGGAAGACACATCCTCTGTGTCTCCTTTTCAAGCACAGCAGCAGCTGGTGAAGACCTCAAGGTTTCAAGAGTAAGTGTGAACCTGGCTGTGCAACCCAGTGGCTTTTGCTTAGGAAGAAGAAACAGTGGATTCCTGGCCATGTACGCTGTGTATGTGCCTTTTTTGTGTATAACGCAGAAAAGTTTCAGGAGCGGAAACTGAAGCTGGACACTCCCCCATATGTATCCTTGTCCGCTGGCTAGTGGGTGGACACTTTTCTGCAAGCAGAGACCAGAGACTTAGCCTCAGAAAGCTTACTGCTGACATCATCTGCTGATACCCCTAGCTGACACGTATCCTGGGGCTGCAAGCGAGGGATTGGAGAGTAAGTAAACTGGAGAGGGAAACGCCTTACCAGTTTCATGTTGAGCATGACATTTCTTGTGTGGTTGCAAGGTCAAAAGCTGGCAGGAAAGAGGAGGACCCAAAGGGGAGGAGACTGTGTAGCAAAACCCATGCTAATGACACTCTTCGCAATGGATTGTGGTCTTTACTGGGAACACCATTAATATCCCCTGGGAGTCAACATGCTCTTTCAACAAATGCCTCTCCCCACTTTATGAGGAGATAGAACTTCACAAAGCACAATCTATTTTTATTCAAAAGCACTCAGTAAAATATGAATATAAAGTATTTATTCATATTTTCAAGCGTATACTGAGAGAACGTTCTCTAAAGCACTTGGCAGATTTTCCTTGCTTCTTTCCGTGAAGAAGTTCTATTGTTCTCCATTAACCATCCCCAAAGATTTCAGTTGTTCTCACATAACAGCATAGAGCTTTTCACATGTCAGGGAATAATTTATTTCTTGAATTAATGAACATAATTTCATTGAGTTTAATATTTTAGCCAGGATTTATTGTAGCGCAGTCTCTAATTTATGTTCAGCTCAGGTGAATAGTGCCTTACATTTGTCATCATAATAATGATTGATTGGAGGTCTCTCATTACAAAGCAGTGGTGTGATGGCTTCCATTTTATTCTGCATAAGAGCAACCACAAAAACACTGCTGTATATGACAATTTCTTGTCATTTTTATGCAGTTTCAGCTGAGGCCAACCGAATTGGAAGGAAGCTTTTTCTTTGGTTTATTTCTGAGGTCCTCTTTCAGGCCCAATTTGAGGAAAGTGCCTCAGGTCTGGGACATTACCCACTCTGTGGCCAGACGTAGACTTTTTGGCATCTACTATGTACCTATGGTCTGTGACTTTTAAGCTTTCATTTTTCTTCAACCTTATTGTGGATTTGCGTGGCAAGGTTTTGGTAGCAGGGGCGATACAAGCTGGTGGCTTCTGTGAGAAGCTGTTAGAAGCTTTCCCCATGTCTGATAGAGCCAATACCAGCCAACTCCAAGATGCAGCCGCTGCTGGCCAAGGCCAAGCCAGTCAGCAACGGTGGTAGCACCTCTCTGATAACATATTTAAGAAGGAGAAAAACTTGCTGTGGAACAGCAGTTGAGAGAAAGGAGTGAGACTGTGTGAGAGAAACAGCCCTGCAGACAACAAGGTCAGTGAAGAAGGAGGGGGAGGAGGTGCTCCAGGAGTCAGAGCAGAGATTTTTGCCCTGCAGCCTGTGGAGAAGACCAAGGTGAGGCAGGCTGTCCCTCTGCAGCCCATGGAGGTCCATGGTGGAGCAGATATCCACCTGCAGCCTGTGGAAGGGACCCCATGCTGGACCAGGTGGATGCCTGAAGGAGACTATGACCCCACGGGGAGCCTGTGCTGCAGCAGGCTCCTGGCAGAACCTGTGGGCCCATGGAGAGAGGAGCCCAAGACGGAGCAGGTGTGATGGCAGAACTTGTGACCCCCATGGGGGACCCACACTGGAGCAGCCTGTTCCTGAAGAACTGCACGCCGCGGGAGGGGACGCATGCTGGGGCTGTTTGTGAAGAGCTGCAGCCCGTGGGAAGGACTCACGTTGGAGAAGTTTGTGGAGAACTGTCTCCTGTGAGAGGAACCTTCACACTGGAGCAAGGGAAGAGTGTGAGGAGTCCTCCCCCTGAGGGGGAAGGAGCGGCAGAGACAAGGTGTGATGAACTGACTGTAAGCCCCATTCCCCATCCCCCTGCGCCGCTCGGGGGTGGGAGGAGGGAGAGAAAATCAGGAGTGAAGCTGAGCCTGGGAAGAAGGGAGTGGTGGGGGGAGGTGTTTTAAGATTTAGTTTTATTTCTCATTATCCTGCTCTGATTTGATTGGTGATAAATTATACTTTTTTTCTCCCCAAGTTCAATCTCTTTTGTCTGTGATGGTAGTTGCTGAGTGATCTCTCCCTGTCCTTATCTCGATCCACGAGCCTTTCATCATATTCTCTCTTCCATGTCCAGCTGAGTATGGGGAGTGATAGAGTGGTTTTGGTGGGCACCTGGCATTTATCCAGGCTAAACCATAACAAACGTAAAACTCACTCCTAGGTAAATTGAGTGAAATTGTGAATTTGACTAAGTCATTTCTCACTTCTGCCATAACAATGATCAAGGAAATAAAAATTACCTTATCTGTATTACTTTTTTTATATTGGTAACACAACAGCAACTGTCTGTATCTAACTAACTTTTCAAAAGAAGTGCTGAGTACCTAGAATATTCCCCAGTTATATTCTCTTTCTTTAGTGGTATTGATTTTGGGATGTTAGGTATTTGTTCAGTATTATTTGTGCCTGCTCTAGGAGTCAATGTAACTACAAGTGGGATGTTAGCTATTTGCAGTATGGAAAAATATCAATTTACTAACTAAAGCTGCTTTGTTTCTTGCTTGTGTAAATGGAGTAAAAGGACTGTTTGGTTCTGAAGAGACAGTGAGTAGACAGCCAAGACACAGATGAGAAACAAAAACTGCCCCAGTGAAGAACACAATGATGTTGAACTCTAAGCATGCACACCACTGCAGACATGCACACCAAAGACTGATCAAACTTTATAACTGTATAGAGCATAGAAGTTAAAACCCCAAATCTTTTCTGGACCGAGCCTGAAACAGTACCAAATCAGGCATGGCTTCTGCTGAGATCTAAGGACTTCTGCTGACGTAGTCTAAGAGCGTAGGGTGCCTTTAGGCCAAACTGGATCTACAAATCGAAACTCTCGAAGTGCTTGGATTTGTTGTTCTCTTGCCATTTATCTTGGATTAAAGCACTCTTATATAATCAAGGATTAAAAGCATTAAACCATCCTAAAGAAACATAAGCATGTCATTTTGTCCGAGTTACCAGGCAATAGATCTGAAAGCATTTTTTTATTGTTTAATTAGAACATATTCCTTGTTCAGTTTGGGCTGAGTGGACAAACAATTTAAAAAAAAGTTACTACAATCTGAGGGCTTCTCCTCCTCCTTTACATACTTGACAGTTGAGAATAAGTCACAGGCTGAACATCTTCCTGACCTACTTAAGCTTCAATCAGGTTTAAGTGTAGGCAGCTCACTAAACTCAGTGACATGTATGCCTGACTTGATCATGTGAGAATTATAGCTGTGTGTATTTATTTGAAAAATTCTAAAATCTCTTGGTGTTCAAAAATAATAATATCAAATATTTAAATTTGTGAGTTTAAATTCAAAATTAAACTTTACATTAAAATTTTATGCAACAATGATTACTATTGGTATTAAAATAAAATACAAATTAATATTCCATAACTTCGCAAAACAGACCAAAATTTTTTAAAAATAGCCTACATAATGTGCTGTAAATTTTAGACTGAAATACAGAATTCATTTTGCAGAAGATATTTCATAGCATGCACTAAATATGATTAGGTTAACTAAGCTATAAATGTCAGAAGTTGCCTTATAAACACCTGAAACAGCTAATTGGGGTTTGTGAGAGACGCTTACAGGATATACTCAGCCAGAAGAGACCTGCTCTCCCTCTCCACAGTAGGAATGAAATCACCTCAGATCATGAAACACAAGCTGTCAGAAAAAGTGTGTGCTGTAAGGAAGCTTGTGGCCCTGACAGGGGAACACAAAAGTCTGGTGGCATTCAGGGCAACGTGGAGCAGAGGATTCAGTTGTCAAAGCCAGGGTCAGATGTTGCGCTCAGCCTCCCACCCATATATGCTGGAAAACACAAGCCATTTGTTTTATATCCTAATTTCTGGTCTGATTCAAAGATAGAAGAATTCTTAGGCTAATTTAAGCAGTTCTAAATTTTAGTACCTTCCCATTTGCCATTGGCCTTCATTTTCATCTTTGGGCATGCCACTGCCTTCGCCTCTGCTTTGGGCTAGCAAGGTCAGGGCAGGGTGCACCCCACATCTGTGGGGATCTGGGCTCACCAGCCTTGGATGAGGACTACCAAGGCAAGCTGAAGCCTTTGTCTGAGCCGACAACTGTTGTTTTCAACAGTTATTCAAGAATGGATTAAAAATTCTATCACTTCTGAAGTGTAATGTAAGTGATTGCAGGCAGGAAATTTCTCTTCTGCTTTCCCAGTAATTGGATTTTACTATTTTGTGGCTGTATTTTCCAGGCTTCTCAATAATAGTAAATACTTTCTTACATTACTGCTCTGAAAGCCAATTTTGATGGCAACTACCTTGCCTGCGCTGATTGCTACAACCACAGAGAAGAGGTACTGTCCCTGACGCAAAAAGCTAAGAATCAAAAGACTCAAAATTGTTATTCTCAGTAAACACTGTGATGTGCTTTTGTGCAAACATAATTACTAGTTCTTCATTTCCACGTAGTTTCTGTTCTCTGCTCTAGGAGGGGTGCACTTAAACAAGGACCCATCTCCCAGAGACATAGACTTGTTTCAACAGGAGCTCGGAAGGAAAGTAATTGTTTTTCTACAGGTGCTCTGCAAACATTGATTAAGTTGTAGGTAGAAAGGATTTAATCTATCAAGGATTAGCTGTTTAAACTTACCCTCTAAGCATATGACTCAAAGTATGCGACTGGACAAATCAAGTTTTTTAGGGAACTGTAGATAAAACAGCTGAATATTGAACTGGTAGCAATCAGAAAATAATTTTGTTAGCTGCTGGTCACCAAATCAGATGAGACTTGCAAAGAAAGACACTCACAAAGGACCAGAAAGATTTTTAACATTTTTTTATTGTGGATTTTCTGAAAGAAATTTTACATGGGGAAAAAGCCTGACAAACAAATAAACCACTGCTCTGTCCCATTTGGTTGCATTATACTGATAACTGGAGTCTAACTGGTGTTGTGCTGGTAAAACCAAATTCCAACCCTGCAGCTTGACTGTGCTGGTACTTTTTGGTTCCTCTTCTCCTGCCTCCATAAAGGGCCTAGATTTCCTAATTGTCTTCCTGTTCCTCACCAGCTGATGTTCCGACCAGCTTTTCTGTCGGCCATCATGTGCTGGCACTTCTTGAGCTATTCTTCGCATTGGCAACCTTGTCTTTTCTCATGTCTTCTCTGATGCATGGCTCTCGGTCAGCTCTTTTCAACTTGCTCTTCATCCACAGATGTTCTTAGTAAACAGCCTGTTCTTTTTCCTTGCAAGCTGCAGTAAAAATGTTTTATCAAAGTGTATGTATCATATACATGCTTATCTCATCATTTTTGATGTTGAATAATCCTGGTATTCCATGTTTTTCCCTAGTTTACCATCTGGTCCTTGAAGTCATGGTGCTGTAGTCCTTTACTGATGATGCCTTACAAGTCTGACCCTGCAAGTTGAAATCATCTTGTCTAATCTTGGCAGAAAGCATTATGTTCAGCAGTAAGTTTTCTGATTTAGCGTTCTGGGGTAGATATTCAGTGTGGGAGTGTTTTCTAACTTGACTTTCGTCAGCAGCCCTACCAATAATCCCGTAGGACAAGAGGTTACTCTGCCTTCAGCCCAGCTGTCAGCCTTTGCTCTCAAGCTTACTGGTAAAATGCCATTTTCACCATGAAAGGTGCTAAACAAATATTTAAATTAGCTTGTCTTACATAGTCAAATAGTTTCGAATTCATCATGATCTAGCGAGATATACTTATGGTCATTTAAACAACACACAGAAAACAGCTTGTATTTGTTAACTGTTTATTTCAGTGAATATCAAGTGCCAAAGAGTGGGCTGAGTTAGTACTGTGAATTAACAAAGAAAGGGAAAGGAAAACACAGTGACTGATATCATTGTTCAGGCTTGTACTTTACGTAATATCACATTTGTGGTAAAGAGATAAGTGACTAGTCTGAGGTCTTACCCTCAGGGAGCTGAGAAGAGAACTACCGGAACAAATAGAAGGAGGATTATGAGACCGGGAGGGAATAAAATGAAGACTGATAACATATGGAATCTTGCAGCTATTTATGCTGCCTCCCAAAGATTAATTTTAGCTGATGATATTTTTTAGAGTGATTTAATAATGAACAGAGGGTTACGGCTTAAAATGCTGGCAAAGGGAGGAATTTAGCAAATGACTGCAACATGGAGGTCACAAGAGCTGAGGGCTGTATTGCCAAATTGCTACCAAAGCAATTTTCTTGCAAACTGAAGAGTGGTAAATTTATTTCTCTTAAAAAAAAAAAAAATTCAGTGAACAAGAGGAGGTACGCACCATGATATGTTTGATTATAGTCAAGCACTTATACTGATTTTAAAACTGTGGATAAGAGTCCTTGTGCTACTACTGCTCTATGAAGAGTTTACAAGATGGTTGTAGAAGACCGCTACAAACTGGTTTTGTCTCGACATCGCTATTGCCATCTCTTGCTAGCCTCTGGAAGGAAGCCGCCACAACGACCTGCAGGAAAGCGCTTGCGCACAGAGTAGCCCGTGGACAGGCAAAAACGGACTTGTCTAAGCAGGCAGCACACATGGCAGGAACCGCATGTATGCAGACATGCTCTGCGCATGCGAAAATGCCCCTATAAAAGGGCAGCACATGCTCCTCGCCGCCCTCTTGCTCTCCTAGACACCCTCTTGGACTCCTCTTCACCGCCTGGCTGCTGGGCCCTACTCTCGCCGGGGCTTCATGCCTGCACAGAGACTGAGCCGACTGGACATCGGTGGACGTCATCGAATCCGTGGTGGTGGTAACTGATCCTCTCCCCTCCCCCGCACTTCTTTTCCTCGCCCGCTGGGGTTTTTCCGACTTTACCCTTTTTTTTTTTCCCCTGTCTCATCTTCTCCCCCTCCACCCCCCGCTGCCGTCCCCACCAGACCTCCGATTCCCGGTTCACCGAAAATAAAGTTTACAAGGTTACACGGCATATGACTGCATTTGCATCTTAATCTCGTCTCCTGGGATCAAATCGAAACCTCCCTGATATCGGATCGGGACAATGGTTTGCAGAGAGTGTGACTTCTGTCTAACAGTGGATGCAGAACAAAGACATTGATGTTGCTCAGAAGGGCACATGATGACAGAAACTTTATATTGCCATATGATATTGAACTGAACTGAGCTCAGACAGGATTCAGACTTATTCACCAGACAGCATTACACTCTAAAAAGAAGTAAAATAGCTGTTATTTTGATTTAGCTTTATCTGACATACTGCAGTGAGATGTGTTTCTCCATCACCAGAGATTCAACAGAACTTAAAGTAAAAAAAAAGTAGTGGGGTGTATAAGCCAAATAGACAGGATTTGGTGGGAGTTGAATGGGATGAGCTTCTCCTGTTCCTAATGCAGGACACAAATATCTGGGCAGAAGAAAGAAGTGAGAAGTCTGCTGTCTTTGTCATGTCTCCTGTATTTCAGTCCCTCTTTTTCTTTATTTTACAATTTGTAGTCTTGTCCCCTGCCTCTTTTTCCTACTCAAATACTCACTGACATTTTCCATCTCTTCAACAGTTCTCCTTGCTTAGTTCCTCTCTACATGGTTTAATCCTCTGCTTATCTATCTAAAATCCTGCGAAACCAATTCCTTCTCACATCCTCCTCCCACCTCAAACTACTTGTTTCCCCTCTCCTATTCAGAAAAATCCACCCAAGTGATGATGGTCAGCCTGAAGTCAAGCTTTTTCTCAATTCAGCCATTCACCTTCCAAGAGTCACATGTTTTCTCTTTGGAATAGCTCCTAACTCTAATCCCTGCTCTTAGTGCAGCAGAGTCTTTCCCTCCCATCCAGAAACTATATCTGGTGTGTCTTGTTACATGTTATCAAGAGTGCAGAAGCTAGAGCAAAGAAAAGAGAAGGCCTGAGCATATTCTGAGTTAATGAGTCTAGTCTGAATTTTCTACTGACTTGCCTACTTCCCCAGAGCAAACCAGCGTACATCTGGCTGTGTGCCTATAAAGTCTAGCTTAAAGCCCTGGTACCCTCTGTGCAGCAACGTGTTTGCACAACTTGGGCCAACCCAGGGTACCTAGCAGAGGGTGTAATGCGATTCATCCTTCTGTGGCTGGAGGAAAGGTTTTTAGGATAGCATAGAATCATAGAATTATTTGGGTTGGAAAAGACTTTACAGATCATCTACTTCCAACCCCCCTGCCATGGGCAGAGACACCTTCCACTAGACCAGGTTGCTCAAAGTCCCATCCAACCTGGCCTTGAACACTTCCAGGGAGGGAGAATCCACAGCTTCTGGGGGAAACCTGTTCCAGCATCTCACAACCCTCATAGTGAAGAATTGCTTCCTTATATCTAACCTAAACCTACTCTCTTTCAGCTTGAAGCCATTACCCCTTGTCCTATCACTACAAGTCCTTGTCAAAAGTCCCTTTCTGGCTTTCTCATTGGAAGGCAAGAAAAGTACCTTCCTTGCAAAAAGCAGTGAGTATAAAACTCCTTTTCAGCATATTTTACACTTCTGTGTATGGTTTTTATGACTAGTTTGCTGGGACCAGAAATTCATGGCTTTAAGAAACTGGCTTTGTTTCCCATACTTAAGAATATACTTTGTGTAAAAAATCAACAAGCTATTATTTTGATAGGCATTTGTTTCTTATATCTTGCTTGTCTGATAGATCTCTCTTTTTACAAAGAAAAGAAACCCTGGCTGGTGATGCTATTGAAATCAATGTTTTTCAAACCTTTTTCCTGAAGTTTTCAAGTGGATGTGTAGTCTCCATGCAAATGACATGAGCTTATGGACAAGGAACTTGCTTAACTTTCATAGCCTCTTTAGAAGTATTTCAGAGATCGCCAGCAGATTGTGCACCACAGGCTGCCTGAGTTGACTTCAATTGTCTACGTGTTATTCATGTAATTTTTGTTATTCTTAAAGGTGAAATATAGACATTATTCGTTATGTTTTGGCTTGTGTGGGCATGGTGGAGGGTAGATGTTCTTTGAGTGGCAGTCTCTCCTGGCATTCCTGGTAGCTGTTACCAGACTTGCAGACAGCCCTCACATTGATTAGAGTGACCAAAACTTGTGCCATCCTGTGCCAGCAAGCAGCCTGCAGTCCCTTTGCTGTCCTCTCACAGAAAAATCTTTTTCTCTTAATCCAGTTTGAGCATCAGTCAGAGGAGAGAAGAGTTTCAAGTGTCAGGGGATGGAAGGAGGTGTTGGAAGATCTAATTAATGGCTTGCTCAAACATTTTCAAGTACAGTACAGACTGAAACCTCTCCTACCATAATTTAAACTCCCACTGTCTGCAGAACGGAGCTTTTGTGCCAATATCAATCACAGGAAAGTGCAGAACAATTAAGGGCTGATGCACTCGATTTGTTGCCTTTTGCTGGACTGCCACAGCCAGAATCAGTCACTTCAAGAAACCTATTGTAATCTGTCTTGGTTTCGGCTGCCGCTGGCAACAAAAGCGCCACGCGGCCGCCCCTCCCCCCGCCGGCGTGCGGAGGAGAATGAAAAGAAAGAGGCAGAAACTGGTG
>Ga0065711_1044994_pt1 | contig 13752 bp, 12 predicted proteins | sample Hoacrofraction12_FD_59098 | JGI IMG/M metagenome (GOLD analysis project Ga0065711, IMG submission 59098) | Hoatzin crop microbial communities from Cojedes, Venezuela - Epithelial fraction 12 v2 (version 2) | ecosystem: Host-associated > Birds > Digestive system > Esophagus > Crop | place... | reverse complement strand
AAAAAAAAAAAAAAAAAATCCAGCACCTGAGCCCTGGAAAGGAGCAGCACAACCACAGAACTTCATCAACAGGTTTCTGTAAGCAGCAGCACACTCCCGCATATGGCAGATCGACACCAGCACCCACAGCATGTATTACAAAAGGCAAACTGACGCATGTGATACTCCTTTGTGCAATACATTTCTACAGAGTCTAACAAGGGGGTAGAAATGGGAAATGATGCTCCAAAATGCCCATGCTATCAGCATCCCCCAGTTCTCACTGCTGTGATGAGAACATTTCATTATGTTGTTATTCATCTTGACGCCCTTTTGCAAAATATCCCTGTGAATAACCTACTTGTGAGGGATATTGCTTCTCATGTTCTTAGTTGAGAAAGCAGGAGATTCTGAAATATCAAAGACATCTTAACATAGGAAAAGGCAAAGCAGTTCTTTACATATATCTGAAGTTCAAATGCTTCTCATTTAGGCATTCTAATTAGAAATAAAAATGGTTTACAAGCTAGAAAAATTATTTGCATCACTGGAAGAAATAAGCATAGGCAAATGAGAAAAAGAGATTTATTAATTAGCCAAGCTGTTACTGCCATTAGAAAAAAAAAGGAAAATCAAGCCCTGAGAAGGATTTTGTTATACGCAAAATAACTGGTCAATCACCTTACGATGAGTATATTCAAACAAAATATCTCTAAAGTTCTCTGAAGGATTAATTCTTTCCACTTTCAGGGGGTTTCCAACTAATGGAAATTTAAGTCTAAACAAAAACTGTTGGATGTTTTGATGATAGTTGCCATTTCTTATTTTCTGAACAAAATATTTCAAAGTCACAGGGCAAATTTATGCATAGAAAATACGACCAAATAATTCTTCAAGAGTTAAACTTTCCTTTGTAGCACTCCCAATTCCACTCCTCTGGTACTCAACCGCCTTTCAGAAGTGTTTACTTCTGTCTCTTTCAGGGGTGCAAAACAGTCCCCAAGAACTTGTCAGCCTCGTCAGGAAGAACGCGTGGCCAAACGGATATTGCAGTAAGATTTCAGCTATTAGGGATGCGCTTTTTCATCACTGGCGCAACACTTCAGCCTGAGCCTAATGACTCGATGCAGGGCTTCATACTAATTATGCTCATTTTTCTTAGCTGCATAGCTATTAATACCCAGGAAACTACAGTCTGGCTACCCTTCAGGTTCCATTCATCCAAGTCCAGTCTTATTTTTAATTCCTCAGATTTATACAGTTCAAGAATAGACACTTAAAATAAACAATTATTGGACAACTTAGGTGTTTAGGTACTTGGAACATACACGGTTTACTATCCCCTTTTGCTGAAGATTCAATTCATATTTTGTACAGTGCTTTCAAAAAAAATTAAAGGAAAAATGTCCAAAGAGAGGCCAAGAGAACTATACGGCCCAATGTAAGTAAACATTTTCAGTCAAACAACTGCTTAAATTAGCAGCTTAAAATCAGAAATAGGTTTTCAGATTTGGTATTGTTTTCAAAGGCTGAAAAACTTGGATAGAAAAGACATACCTGTTTTACACCACCACTGAAATCTGCATTTTGCAATACAGCTGTGTTTAGACTAAAACAAGATAATTTAACAAGTCTGGTTTTGTAGGCAAGCAATACTTTACAGCAGTGAAGAGTTGTTTGTATATTTCCAGCTGCCTTTAAACAGTTTACATCACGAGAGTCCCAAATATTGGATTACATTAGACAAACTGAACAAGCCCAAGTATATACAGTCTTTATGAGGTTCAGTTGGGCAAGGCTACAACAAATAGTGTAAACACCATGACAAAAAAGGGGATATGCCCCAAAGTTATGTATGATTGTGTTCTTCAGAGGAAAATGCAATGGTTCAATCATCTAGAATATCATCCCAGATATTAGTGGTTGTTATTAGGCATGAGGATGAAATTGGCATGATAGAAAACAATGTGGAACATTTTGCTCACAGATGAACTGAGACACCCACTTCCCTTTCTACAGATGTATTATAAAACAAGTTTCTCTATCTAACACTACCAAAGAAGCATACCCAGTGTAACCTGCTGATTCTTAAGGGGCACAAACTGAAGCACAGGAAGTTCCGTCTGAACATGAGGAAGAACTTCTTCCCTCTGAGGGTGACGGAGCACTGGAACAGGCTGCCCAGAGGAGTTGTGGAGTCTCCTTCTCTGGAGATATTCAAGACCCACCTGGACAAGGTCCTGTGCAGCCTGCTCTAGGTGACCCTGCTTCGGCACGGGGGTTGGATTGGGTGACCCACAGAGGTCCCTTCCAACCCCGACCATTCTGTGATTCTGGTGAGTCATACTAGCCTCTAAACACACGAAAATGATATCTGAGTCTCCAACTTGCTTATTAAATATCTAGAAAAGAAATATCTACTAAACCTGTATGCTAGTATTTATATATAGCTATGTCCCATACTTATTTACAGCAGTAAGTACTGAATCAGATAAATCCAATTGTTTTTTCAGACACTGTCAGATGTAGTGAAGACATATATACTACTTTCAAATAGGTCCTCATTTAAAAAAATATAATATTGTAATTCAGATCTCAAATCTTTTCTGAAAAAAAAATAAAATTGCACAAATGGGTACCCTTGTGTTTTTGTAAACAGTCCAATTTAACATAGTTTTATGTGGATTTAAATGTTCTTTTCATCAGAATTTATCGATAAATCTGTTGAATTAGCACGTGGGTGGGGGAAAAGTGAAACAGAAGATGAAAGTGAATTGCTTACACAGAAGAGAAACAAGATCACCCTGGCTATAATGGAATCGAAGAATTGTCCACAGTACCCTCTGGAAAATGTTTCTGTAGCCCATGCAAACTAAACAGAGCTTGAGGTGGATGAAATTCTCATGACCTAAACAGGGTCATTTTTTTATCAGTAATAGTAAATAAGGTAGCATCTAAAACTCCAAGTATAAGCCACAACAGCAGCACACTAAACACTAGGCAAACAAGGGCAGCGAGGTAAAACATGGCCTCATCCAGAACAATCTTGTGATCTAGGGAAAAAAAAATCTAGAAAAAAGTCTTGCAAAAACACAGGCAATTGGAAATTTTCCCGTACAATGAATGAAAACTACATACTAAGGCAGCCAACTGTACATAGCAGCATAGGTATGGGCTTATTCAACCTCACCTCGAGCACTGTGTTCAGTTTTGGGCCCCTCACTACAAGTAAGACATTGAGTTGCTAGAGTCTGTTGAGAGAAGGGCAATGAGGCTGGTGAAGGGTCTAGAGTACAAGTCTTACGAGGAATGGTGATGGAACTGGGGCTGTTTAGTCTGGAGAGGAGGAGGCTGAGGGGGGACCTTATTGCTCTCTACAACGGCCTGAAAGGAGGGTGTAGTGGGGTGGGGGCTGGTCTCTTCTCCCAAGTAGAAAGTGATGGGACAAGAGGAAATGGCCTCAAGTTGCATCAGGGGAGGTTTAGATTGGATATTAGGAAAAATTTCTTCATGGAAAGGGTTGTCAAGCACTGGAACAGGCTGCCCAGGGAGCTGTTTGAGTCACCATCCATGGAGGTATTTAAAAGACTGTAGATGTGATGCTTAGGGACAGGGTTTAGTGGTGGACTTGGCAGTGCAAGGTTAACAGTTGGACTCGATGATCTAAAGGGTCTTTGCCAATAATTCTATGATTCTATAATTCTATGATTCTGTGATTCTACATTTGGCAAGCAGAAGTAATACAGAACTAAGTGTGATTATAGCAATATGCATATTAATGATTTATGTAAGAAATATCTGTCTTTGGTATGTATGAGACCACAAATCCACAGCAACATACTCAGTAACTCCCAGGAACTGATCAGGTCTCACACCTTCTTGTGAATATTGTCTCTGGTTTAGAGATGGAAGAAACTGAGCCAGAAGCGTTAAATGGACCCATAAACACCAGGTAGAGAAGGACTGCTAGAGCTGGGACTGGAGCAAAGGAGCTTTTGAGGGCTAAATGCAGATCCAGACTCTGCATTTGATGTGTGTTTTCATCTTCCTACGGCAGTGTGAAGCAATGCCGTAGCCGACAGTCTGCCTTGGTGTGCTGGCGCTTCCTGACTATGTTATCAAGGTAAGGGAGATGCCAAAAGGGTTGTACTTGGACAGGGACCAGCTATTCTCTTCTGCAGCACAACTACAGAAAACCACTGCAGGCAAACCTTGGAGCAGTCAGACAGATCTTGGGCTCAGCTGATCGTAGACTGTGGAGTTCAAGTAGGAAGGCAGCAGAAAGCCATCTTCTCTGTGCTGAGTCCAGCCTGGCAGGATAGAGAAATGAGGTGTTGATTTATGAAAAGGCTCCCAACATACACATTTGATTTAGAGCTCTTGAAGAATGTAATTCCAAAGTCACCATTAGCAATGACTCTAAAAGCTTCATATTACACTAAGGTAAAGAACTTTAAACCTACCCAGAAAGCATAATTGCAATGGGAATATCACATCTCATCGGTAATTAACAGGTTTAAGTCTTATGACTGTTTCATCTTACGTCATTATAGATAACCATATTACTAGAATACTGTAGATTCACTGCATGACAGCTTTTAGAGACAGCTGCATTTATAGCAAAAACCATCTTTGTCTCCCAAAAAAGGAGAGTTGACAGAGAAAAGACCTCTAAGATTATCGAGTCCAACTATCCGCTCAACACCACCATGCCTACTAAACCATACCTGAAGTGCCACATCTACATGTCTTTTAAACACCTCCAGGGTGACTCCACCACCTCCCTGGGCAGCCTGTTCCAATGCCTGGTCACTCTTTCAGTAAAGAAATTTTTCCTATATCCAATCTGAACCTCCCCTGGCACAGCTTGAGGCCATTTCCTCTCATCCTATCGCTAGTTACCTGGGAGAAGAGACCAACACCTGCCTCGCTACAATCTCCTTTCAGGTAGTTGTAGAGAGCAATAAGGTCTCCCCTCAGCCTCCTCTTCTCCAGACTAAACAGCCCCAGTTCCCTCAGTTGCTTCTCATAAGACCTGTGCCCTGGACCCTTCACCAGCCTTGTTGCCCTTCTCAGGACATGCTCCAGCCCCTCAATGGCCTTCTTGTAGTGAGGGGCCCAAAACTGAACACAGTACTCGAGGTGCGGCCTCACCCATGCCAAGTACAGGGGCACGATCACCTCCCTATTCCTGCTGGCCACACTATTCCTGATACAAGCCAGGATGCCGCTGGCCTTCTTGGCCACCTGGGCACACTGCTGGCTCATGTTCAGCCGGCTGTCGACCAGCACCCCCAGGTCCTTTTCTGCCAGGCAGATTTCCAGCCACTCCTCCCCAAGCCTGTAGCATTGCATGGGGTTGTTGTGACCCAAGTGCAGGACCTGGCATTTGGCCTTGTTGAACCTCATACAGCTGACCTCAGCCCATCGATTCAGCCTGTCCAGATCCCTCTGCAGAGCCTTCCTGCCCTCAAGAAGATCAACACTCCTGCCCAGCTTGGTGTCATCTGCAGACTTACTGAGGGAGCACTCAATCCCCTCATCCAGATAACTGATAAAGATGTTAAACAAGACTGGCCACAAAACTGAGCCCTGGGAACACCACTTGTGACTGGCTGCCAGATGGATTTAACTCCATTCATCACCACTCTCTGCGCTCAGCCATTCAGCCAGTTCTTTATCCAGTGAAGAGTACACCCATCCAAACCCTGGGAAGCCAGTTTCTCCAGGAGGATACTGTGGGGAACAGTGTCAAAAAACCAGTGTCTTCAGAAAGAAGAGGAGAGGAGAGGAGAGGAGAGGAGAGGAGAGGAGAGGAGTTCACTTGGAAGGGACCTACAATGATTGAGTCTGAGGTGTTACTAGTTAGTTATGGGATGGATAACCAATAAATCATGAGGCATCTGAATGTAAGAGTCAGATTTTCAAATGTTCTCCACACAGAACAGGTCGTCGAGTGCAGCAGATGCAGTGGGTCTACACATATAAACAACAAATGTGAATGCAGAAAAACTCGCTGGGAAGTTTAAAACTCGAAAAGATTAAAACTCAAAAAGCTGACCAACATGCTGGGCCTTGATTCACATTGTCTTGCATGGGAAAGTATATGGGCAAAAAGTTACACTGTCATTCACAACAAAAATAGCATGCCAGCAAACTTGACTGCCTGCTTGATTAAATGCTTGATTGCATTTAAAGTATTGTGAATAAAAATTTATGAGATCAGGTAAAAAGAAAGATAAACAAGGCAGATAAAGGGTGAGAGAAGGCTTACTCACCAATTTACTTTGGTTCATTCCTCATTACATCGAACTTCTAATTTCATGTAATCTACAGGGTATGTAAAAAGACATTTATAAAATTTTCTTGTGTTTTGCCCACATACATAAGAAACTATAACAATAGGAGTGACACGAATTAAAACTCATTAAATTGCACAGCCTGATGAGTTCATGGGATTAACCACGCTTCTATTCTACGATTCTTGACTGTGATCTCAAAAGGTCCAGCAGGCATCCCTGAGGTGAGGTGATCTGAGCTTAATTACATTCTCCTTTCTACAAAAGACAGTTTGTTCAAGACCTATGCTGTTGTTAAAGCTCCCACTGGAAAAGATGGGTGATAGCCTTAAGTTAAATTATACATTAAAATATATGTTCCTGTATTTACAAATCCATAAATACTTTAAAGTCTAGAGATGAGTCAAGAAATTGCAGAAATGCTAGGTGCTGCCACGTGTGAGAAGGAGTTAAAATGACTGTTTCAAAACAAAAGCTGTCAAGCAAAAATATTTGCTTATTCTAGCCCTCTTCGTTTTTTATTGCATCTAGCATAGGAACTTCTATACGATTCAAATTGTTATTTGTTTAGCACTAACAATATCCTAAAAACTAATTGTTCTATAGATATGACTGCAAGGTCCCTCTCCTAAAGAGTTTACTTTTCCAAATAGATAATACAAAGGCAACACACAAGAACTGACAAATGGATAGAAACACTTAGACTAAGCAAGTAAAATCAGGATTGGTTCTTAATAACCACATGATGTCCAGTTAGCCTTTTTTTTTTTTCCTTTGGACAGCTGGAACTTTGCTGCGTGAAAGAACAAACATTTTCAGGTTTTTATCTTGATGGAACACGGCCAAGGATATATTAAATTGTTTTTAGTGGCTAGAACTTCAAATAATATTCAGCTGAAATCCAAGATATTGTTTCTGCAGAAAATTATGGCGTAATAGTACCAATATGACAGGTGTGGCAGAGGTAAGATTTCTGTAAACCAGATTTCTTCACAAGCGATTATTCTTATATAAAAATACCTGGACAGCAGAAACTGCTTTTGCTTCCTTTCTATAAGACAGTATCTGGAGAGCAGACTGGCAAAATTTAGCTGCAGGAATGGGATTGTATAAAACCTTTTTAAAAGAGGTTTATCTCTGTCTAGCATAAGAACTGTTTCGTGGTATTCCTCTGAAGTTTAAAAGGAATGCTTGATTTGGCTTCAAAAAATTTAATGAAGTTCCATGAGCATTTTAAAGACAATGTTTACGACCACTGAAAACCCCATGTAACAACAGCAACCGATGCATATGTAGCTCATCTCCCACTACAGAAGCTTCTTCCTATTTTTTAAGGCCAGGAAAAAAACATTCTGGTATTTTTACAAAACCTCATTTACCCAGTCATTTCTGAACTGTGGTAATGACTTGTGCTTTGGTCAGAGAATGTATATTCAGCCTTCATTTTTAAATAGACAATCTACCAAATCCTTAGTGGTATTTCCAGCTTTAAATTTTTTATTTTTAATTTACAGCCATGGGATCTTAATATACTTTCTACAGGACTCAGGAGCTGTCTTGAATAAGACATCATTCCTTAGTAGGTGCTTACAGACCACAGACCTTTGTATTTGTGTTTGTTCAATTCTCTTCTGGCTGAAGAAAACTGTATCTCGTTTTCTACATTGTAACACAGAGTTTCTATTAATTAAATGGACTATAAAGAAAAAAGGTCGATAAAACTATGTACTGGATATGTTCACAACCATGACATTTTTGTATAGACTAGCTGTGTACATCTACTCACCTTATTGAGTACTCCATCATTGTTTAGCAAATAATACTCTCCTTTAGTCAAAATGTAATTAACTGCTTTGATGCAGCCCTTCACTCTTTGTAACCAACGGAGAAACAGGTGCACCAGTGCATCCACCCTAATCTTTTACATTTCTACAGCAGCAGTGTAAATGGCACGAGTATAAATATACACAACAAACCAACAAAAAAAGCATTTTCAATCAAGGGGTAGTAGGCAAGATTGTTGTTAGGGGCCACGTAACGTGATCCATTCATTCCCTGTCTGATCCTAAGGGCTAATCAAGGAGGTATTTCAAAGGTTCTGGCAAAACTATAACCAGAGCTCGAGTCTTCAGAGCATGGTGGAGAGAAAAGGAGGAAGTCAGGCCTTGTAGGAAGGCTTAGGAGAGTTTCGTTTAGCATTCATAAAACATTAGTAAAAGCAACTTTCATTGTGGGTGAAATCCCTGAGATCTGCAAACATGGATTTCTGCATCCCTGAAGGCAACCCCCCTTCTTTTTTCAAATCTATTTTATTTGAGTTCTTCAAAGAACGTAAGAAAGCAGTATCTTTGAAATGCTTCAAGTAATTATATTTTGACAATATTTTGATTAAAACACAGATTTATAAAATCTGACAATTTTTTCGCATCTGCTAGTTTGCTAAATTTTAAAGTGCACCACTCGTTTCTGCAATGATATGGCTTAGCAACAGAAAAGTTAATTTCTCTTCTACCTTTCTTCAGTGCACTTTAGAAGCATTTTCTGGACACAGTTTTAAAAATGGCATCTTTGCCAAAAGCAAATGTATTTTGACATGATTCTTCAAAGTTAATGTATAGCCAGTTATCACGTATTTTTTGATCTGTCCCAATAAACTGCTTATCTTATGCACTAAATAACTTGTCCCCCGTACTCACAGCTGAAGTTCACTTGAGAGCTCAGCAATACACCAGGAAATGATACACAAATTGAACAGTATTAAAATGGTATTATGCTAATTACCAAACGACTGATTGCAGTGATCTGCCCTGAGATGTGTAGGATCAGAGTTCCATCTTCCACCTCTCTATTTTATTAATGCTCATTGCTTTATTATTGATATCCAAGTATGCTTTCCAGGGCAGATGATAATTCCATTCGCAGTGAATATTAACACCATAAATGGATGCAAGTTCAGGGTATTTTTTTCTTACTAATTTGCATGTGGACTTTATTTTTTTTTCTTGTATATTAAATCGATGGGTTGAACTTCACCTTGAACTGAAGGCAAAAAAGATTTCCTGAACGAGGCCAGGATGTCCTGGTCTGCTGATCTCAGCCCTTTTACTCTCTGCCCTATAAAGTATAGAGAGGGAAAAAAAAAAAAGAAACCAAAACCCAAGCAAGCTACACTGTATGAAAACCACGGCCACTGCAAGGAAGGGTATCTCATGGTATATTAAGAAACATAAAAGAGTAGAAAGGTAGTAAAATGTGCCGAAGCTTATTATGTTTTCAGAAACACTGGCTGCTGTTAAACGTTTTATAGTAGCCCTTCTGCACAAGGTACCTTCCATGCCAGTGAGAGGCAGAGAGCAACAGGAAGGGAGTAGGATGGGAGATTTCACGTGTCAGTTTTGACATGTATATTGCTTACCAGCATGCTGCCTTCTTCCCGTGTCCTGCACCTTAACCCCAGCCCCACTTTCACTCCTGTGCTTTCAGCTGACAAATGGTGGGTGCAGGGACTTGCCTGGCCAGGGACAATCCTTTCAAGAAGAAAGGAGCAGCTGCACACACCTTAGTGCCTAGAAAATTTACATCAACTCCCCCATTTCCTTCCGTTTGCTTTTCATAAAGTAGGAGAGAGACTCTTGCAGAGCCTCCAGAAACCTAAACTACATTTAAGAGACACCTTCAGTACAAATTTAAGGTGACAGATGCTGAGAAATTGCAATAAGGGATGCAGTACAAGTAGCGAAAGAGTCAGGTTGCCTTTATTAGCAGTTCAGCAAAGAGGGAAAATTCTGCCTCTGTGACAAAGGCAAAGAATATAATCAACTAACAAGACTCCTTAGCTTAGTGCCATATTAAATCCGGGGTGGATTTTAAGGTCTGTCCTGAACCTGTGGCTCATGAATCAAACACACTTCCAGTCTCTACTCCAGATCATTTATGAGCTGGAGGTAAAAGGAGGGGGAAAAAAAAAAGAGTAAAATTCAACAGGTGAGTTAATTCTAACACATCGAATTCACATAGCCTGTCAGTCAAAGACTGAAAGGAGGGAGGGGAAAATATTTAATATATGTGGAAAAAATATATTATCTATTTCCATGTGTATAACACAGAATATTATGAGATACATATAATGATATATATATTTCCATATCTACACACACATATATATACAGAAAATATTTAATATATAAATATATATATGGAAAACAAAACACTTCTGAGGGAGCAAATTGGAAGTGTGTGTCCAGACTCACTATGCAAAGGAATCCAATATCTTCAACCTATTATTTGCATAGCAGCACGCTGATACGTATTTTCCATTTCCATCCATTTGGCACTACAGTGAATTCTGTCCAGCCTATTAGCATTTTTCATAAGCAATGTGATTGCAACACAGGTTCCTGAAGCGTGAGACAAATATTACCAGTGGCACAAACACTTCTTAAAAGTGCTACAAAGCTTCGTACAGAACCAGAACCTGCTGCTGCTCCCGGCGGCATTGGTACACACCCCTAGCGCTGCCAGCAATGGCTATAGCCTGACAAGAAATCTAAGAATCTGTCATCTATAGTACCCTGCATGTATGTGTTACTTCCAAGTCTGGAATCTTGGATTCATTCTTTGACTTCAAAAAGTAGTGCTGTCGCAGCATATTGATAGCGGAGCATCCAAGATGCCATTTTAACTATACTTGCCAGCAGGTGTCCTTCAAGAAGACGTAAATCAGAAATGAAACAAGGGGCAGCACTGTTAGAAAGAACTGGACTCAGGAGCATCTCAGAGCTTTTGTAAAGAAGGATCTAGAATCAAACCCCAGCTAGTTTCCTGGAAACCTGGAAAGCTCTAACCCTAGTTTTCAAATCAATCAGACACACAATTGTGTATGTTTTATACATACACACACACTTCGTATACACACATATATACACACACACATATACATGTGTATATATAAATGTACTGTTATCCAGACATTTTTATTTTTGCTAAATACTTCTATAAAGCATCTTTATTTGGCCAAAAGAGTTTCTTTCAGGAGTTACTTTTCTGTTAGTGCAGCGAGTTTAGCAGGGAAAGAGTTTATTTTCTTTACAGCAGCTGATACAGTGCTCTGCTTCAGGCTGGTGAGGAAAACAATGTTGGTAACACAACCATGTTTCAGCTGACCAAAGAGATGTCCCAAGCCATGCAGCATCACGTTCAGCAAGAAAGCTCAGGGGGAAGTTATTCCAGGGTAACCATTGCTTGGGAGTTGGGTGGGCATCGGTCTGTTGATGGTCGATTGCTCGTGCATCACTTGGTGGGTTTTTTTCCTCGTGCTTTTTTTCCCCCCCTTCACTTATTAAACCGTCCATATCGCTGCCCACAAGGCTTTGTGGTTTTTTCCTTACTTTTGCCCTTCCAATTCTCTCCCCCATACCACTGGGGGGAGTAAGTGGCTGGGTGGGGGCTGTCCCATCCTGCTCAGCGGGAATAGGGGAAGGTGATCTTTTTAATTCTCTGTGCGGTACTGAGAGTCATAACAATGACCAAGAGGCTTGATTAAAAACAACGATGTACTTGGAGTGTCAGTGGAATTGCAAAAGATGATAACTTTGTAACTTCACAACATCACTTTTAGCGCAGTGGGGTTGGAAACGGATACTGACTTGACAACAGGTTTCAACAACACAATGTCTGATTTCACAAAACCACAGAGTGTAGCAGATTGACAAACTTCTACCAATATTACCCTTATGTGTGGAGCAAGTCAGAGATAGAGAGGAAAGCAAGGGAAGAAATAAAAGATATCACCACCCTTGGATCCAGCGGCGGTCTCTGAACTGGTGGTCAGGGTGCTCCTGTGGTGGTCAGGATGTTCTGGTGGTGAGCATGCGCAGCAAGGGGCTGGCCACCTCTCCTTTTATACCCTTCAGGTACCTGTCTCATAGCTTCCCGAAATTTCTCGAAAAATGAGTCAGTGGGCATGGGGGAGGTGGTGACGGTCTCACAGCCCCCTGAAGGCAAGTGCTTAACTTCCTTGCCTACATGACATAGGTGGGTTTCACAAGCCGACACCCTGCCTCTGCAGGGTTTCGCTTGTCTTCCACACTCCCTTATCAAGATGAGGAAGTTCTCAAAGCACAATGCCTGATTTAGGAGTTTCCATCTTTATCAGTTTCTTCAGAGGGATGTTTGAGACAATTGCCCACCCCAGCCTGGAGATGTTTGTGACAACTGCCCACCCTGGTCTGTGGCTGCACAGGGGCTCACCTGTTTGTCGGGGTCAGCCCAGCACAGCTAGGTGAGGATAACATGGTTCGGCAACGTGAAGAATCCTTTGCACATAAGGTAATGATGCTGTTTCAGCGTTCTCCACACCTGCAGCCCAAGGAAGTGAGAAATCATAGGGTAGGATAACATAAAAAAATGCTGCATGACAGCACGTGCAATGTCTAAAATGACAGCATTTATAAAAATGGACTTTAAAGATTTCTTGTAGTCTGACTCCATTCACAAGTCAGATGCTCGTAAAATTGTTATTAAACTATTTTCAGTACACGCCACTGTTGAAAAACTTTTTAACACCACATTGGCTTTCTGAATGAACTTTGTCTTACTGAACATTTTGTGACAGGTATCCAGGTTGCTCAAGGTTTTTTTTTTCCACCCTGTACCATTTCCTTGTTGTGTGTGTACCATTGATCCACTGACAAAGGAGTGGGAAAAAACTTCTGGATCCCCAAATCCTGCTGCTTGCTGTGAAGGACTGCCATGCCGCAAAGCCCTGCTCGTGCGTTTATCAAGCTCTGTTTTAGCATCAGGTAAGGTACTGGCCCTCGCTATTGCCGTTGTGAGGTTTGTCTTATTTGATGGCTCTTTGTGCCTTGTGTGGGTAAAAAATACTCTTCCAACAGGAAAATACACATACTTACCCTTTCAGTCTTTGATCGGCTTTGGGGTTTGGGCTTTTTTTTGTGGTTTCATCTTTCTTTCTTTCTTTCTCTTCATTACCAGGACTCTGCTCTTGTGATAACTGGAAACCTCTAATCTATGCTTGGCCAGTTTCTATCTGTTCTTGTGCAGTATTGCCTACTAGCTTAAATAGCTGCTCTCTTTGCCCATTTCTTACATGAGACAGTTCTATTAACACATCCTAAAAGAGACGCCTTTTTTCGCCAAAAAGGTCACATTTTTGACTCTGGTTCATGATGCGTTACAAACCACTTTCCTCTGTGCTGCTGTTCCCTAGTCAGCTATTCCCTGTTTGTGCTTACCCTTTTGGTTTCTTCCAAAGTTTAATTCCCTTCGCCGCACTCCCTTTTTTTGACGGAGGAGAACTCCTGCAGTTCATCAGCTGCTTCTCAGATCGGCTCCCCTCCCTTCGGACCCCTCTCACGCCCTGACAGCTCCGGCTGAGCGCAGCGCGCAGGCCCCGGCCCCGGGCCGTACCGCGGCCCATCAGCGGCCTCGGCCCGGGCAGCGCCGGAGGCCCCCG
>Ga0065711_1010502_pt1 | contig 13753 bp, 12 predicted proteins | sample Hoacrofraction12_FD_59098 | JGI IMG/M metagenome (GOLD analysis project Ga0065711, IMG submission 59098) | Hoatzin crop microbial communities from Cojedes, Venezuela - Epithelial fraction 12 v2 (version 2) | ecosystem: Host-associated > Birds > Digestive system > Esophagus > Crop | place... | reverse complement strand
GGAGTGTGGCCAGCAGGTCGAGGGAGGTTCTGCTTCCCCTCTACACTGCCCTAGTGAGGCCCCATCTGGAGTACTGTGTCCAGTTCTGGGCTCTCCCGTTCAGTTCAAGGTTTTTTTTTCCTCCGGACTCAGGCGTTTGGCAGAAACTGGAATTTTTTACTTCGGATTGAAATGAGGGTTTTAGTAAGATGCGAGGCCGGGGGGGTGGGGTGGGAATCTGGGGCAAAACCTAAAGCAGAATGAGCATTGCTCAGGAAGAAGGATCTTTGCCTGGTGATGTGTTTGCCATTAATGCACTCTAATGAAGCAGACTGGTGCCCCATCCTCCCAGCAACCATCTTCTCCTGTCGAACCACATTTCAATTCCCCGGCTGCCGTACAGGTGCCCAGATATATATATTTTTTTTCATGCCTCCTTTTTTTAGCTGAAATCGATCCCGCCCCTCCCGATGCGGAATGGCTTCCTATAACGCATTACCTGATGAGCCTCTCCTAACGTTTCTCCAGCTGATGTGGCTTTCACCAGCTCCCTTGGGCAATGCTCAAAAAGCCAGAGAGGTTTTTAGTCCGGCTGCTCTTCCTGCTGCTGAGCAGAAATGGTCCCCGGCTTGCTTTAATTTTATTGCCACTTAGGCATCCTTCATTGTGCTGGCCTAAATAATTCATCTCCTTTTTTTTTTCTTTTTTTTTTTTCCTTTTTTTTTGCTGTGTGTGTACTTTACAGTTCGTTGTTACTCCTCCACTATTTCTTAACGGAGCTGCACATATTTCACCGTGTAAAATCTGCATTTCCAAAGTTTTGGTCGCGGAGGGTTGTTCCATGGGTGAGATATCGAAGGCTATGCTATAAAACTAACCAGCAGCCAATACCTTAGGTACAAAATTAAAACCAGGGGCAATGACTGTGTAAACGGCCACGTACCACTATGTCTGGCAGCAAAAGACCCTGTTGCTGGCACAGCATCCATTAACTCATTTTTCAAGGGGATGCTACGACTTTTAATGCCTTTTTAATGCCCCGCGTAAAGGCTTCAGAGGCCGTAAGCAACCCGGGGGATGGACTTTGGAAACCTGGTTTTAACAACTCAGTGTGATCCACTCTGAGCAACAGATCGCTCTTGCTTTGCTGCTCTGTGTTTAACGACTTTCATTAATGAGATCCTCTAACAACACTAGGATCAGCCTGTTAACCCTGTCTTAGGCATTGCCTCTGAAATCCCAAAGAATTGATTCGTTCTCCTGCTCCACCATTTGAAATCTGTGTTTGCAATTGGCCATTGCTCCTTTTCCCAAGCAGTATTTTCCCAATAAATACTTCTGTTTGGCTTTACTTGTCAGGAAAATCAAGGCATTGCTACACATTTTCCCAAATAAAAACTTCTTGGTTTGTTTTCTGATCTGTTTAGCATCTTTTCTCTGCCCCGCTGGTATTTATAGCTTCGGCTAAACTAGTATTAGCTTTATTTTGTTAACGAAGAGAGAGATTTCCTTCAGATCTTCCATGAGACCGTTAAAGAGAACCAGGCGTACCATATCTCTTTGGTGTTTCATAAACTTGCCGTTTCAGGGTAGATTACTTTTAACTGGAATGATCCAAGTTATCATTTTTCTATCTGAATAAATCAGCAGAAAAATCCTGTTAAAAATTGTCTCGATATAGATATATGCCTTAAGGAAAGATCCATGTCTCCTTGAAAACCGTATAAACGTATTTATAACTTTAGACTTTCCATCAGACTGCATTTTTTGACTCAAACGGATAGGCTACAGCTGTTCCCATTTTTCAGAGTGGTTAAATAAATGGTAATATTTGTGCCATTTCTTTACATTTTACTTATGTTGGCAAATCATAACTGATGCTTTTTTTTTTTTGGATGATTACTTGTACACTTGGGGTTTTTTGCCAAGTTGGGCAAAACAGGCACTCAGTTAAATTATGTATGCAGAATTTTATTTATTAGCAAATTAAACACTCTTAAATGTGATAAATACATAAGAGGGGAAATAACCTTATCCAAAGCTATTCAACATTTAAAACGATGAAACAAAGGAAGTGTTACGGATAATGAAGGAACAGAGCGGATGGTTCTGAATACGTGAAGGCATCGATAAGTGACAACGGGTAGGGTTCGTCGTTTCACATGCTCTTTCACGCCTTCCTGCTGCGTCAGCCCTCGCCACTCTCCCAGGTTCGAACCAGTTATTTGCTGAGCTAAACTCCTGGGGTAGAAGGTCGCTACAGATATGCTCTCTTTGCATCTGCCAAGGCTGCTCCTGCGAGTAAAACCCAAGTTAAAATTTACAAACCCTGGGCTGTAGAAATGCTCAGATGCTCAGACAGCAGCTTCTGTTCAGTAGTTTGACTTTTCCAAGAAGTTCACCACTGCTTGTTTCTCTCAATTTACACCACCTGAAAAGACTATGACTTTAAATCAAACGTAGATTTTTTTCCCCAATGATACTAAATACATCTGTTTTTAAAAGAAAGATGTATTTAAGTACAAGACAACCTAAAGGCACAAAATAAATCCTGTGCTCTTCAGCCAAATTTGCATCTTCAACTCTCAAATTAGATCTATAGCTGATCTAATCTGAATGAATTTTAAGTGCCACTTGGGGAGCACTAAAGGCTTCACACTAATTCTCTGCTTCCATGAACCATAACCCAATTTGTACTTGTCCTTGGTGACTGTTGGTTATAGCCACCCCTGTCCAAGATCAGATGCTCTCTTGGTACCTCCTCTTTGTGGAAATGCCACCAAGCAGAAGTGACTTCCGTGCTGTATTCTTGGAGAACCTTTATATTGCATTAGAAAAGTACCCAGGCATGATAAACGGGCGTAGGGATTGCAGATGCTGGGTGGATGAGCAAAGAGAGAAAACTGATAACCCGTTTAATTTTCATTTTTACAAGTTTGTGAAAAACTTTTTCATAAATAACTTTCTAAGAAAAAAGCAGCAAAGATTGACTTTCTTTGCCCAGCCACTGTGAAATAATGTTGGTCAATGCATTAAGTCCAGGTTGATGATGAGTCCAGCAGATGTACGCGCGCTCATTTGTGCTGTGGTTTTGGGTCTTCTGAGGTTGCCAGCCTATCAGATTCATCTTCAAGATATAAACCTGCAAGTAATAGGCTGAATTAAGCAAAAGCAGATGATTAACTTGTCATATGTTGATTCCACTTTATGTCCGACAGCTCTGGAATAGTAATCCTGCAGCCTTATCCATGAGCCAGATGTTTGCATCATTATATGTTTGAAATTTAATCCAGTGTGGGGGCAGTGGGGAGGTCCAAAATAAAAGCGAGCTGGTGTCCTGGGAGACTGAAGTCCAGCCAGTACAGGTCAGTATACTGCAGAACACCCATAAGCTCAGTTAAATGGTCAGGGCATGTGTCTGAGCTGCATCCAGAGGTAGGAGAGGAGCAGAGTCCACATGGGGAGTGGGTAACGCCTTGTCTGCCAAGCCCTGTGCTACTACACCCACAACTTTTCCAATGCCGGAGCTAAAGCTTGGTCAAATTTCTGGTGCTGTTGCCGGCAACATAGACGTGGTCTTCATCTTCGAAGAGCTCATGCTACTGCTGTATTTTGTTGGCAGCCTCCCCTTAGAGACTGCTGGTAAAGAAATCAGTTACGAGACATTTTAACATTATCTGATCAAATTGGGCTGAGATGTCTGCCTATCATTCAACTTACATAGCCAGTGAGTCTTTGGATCAGAATAAACCTAGGGTCGATGTTGAGTTTGAAATTAAAATCTGTATCTTTGGACCATCCAGTGGTCTTTAGGTCGTGACTGTTGACAACGGGCTCTGCCAAGTGAAGCCTGTCACATACACATCAAGGGAAACATCTCACTCTGCAGCTGGCTAAGACCGGCAGAGAGCATGAGGAAACTAACCCTGGGGTGTAGATAAGCAGGCTTGGCCTCAAAAATCTGAAACCGTGACCTATGAAGAAAGAACAGAAAAATGTGGGTTGTTTAGTCTAAAGCAGCCTGAGGGGTAGCAGAGATGGGAAGCAACGAACGTGGCTTTTGGGGTCACTGTCAGCTCTGCTTCTACAGGCTGTGTGTTATTTGCAGGGAGATGTAGGGAACATGTCTGTTTGATGAAACTTGAAAAAAAAGTAAAAACCATTTTAGGCTGGTTTTGTGAATATCAGATTGTGGTTGTAGCAACACTTTTACAGACATACTGCAAGCCCTTAGGGAAAAAAATACATGGCAGCCACTCGTACTGCAGAATTAGACCAGTTGAAACCTCTATATGATCTGTTTTAAATAGCTCTTGACTCCAAATCGGGTAGAATTCTTCAAGACTGGGAAGTACACTGAGACTCCAGTGCTAAGAGGTGTTTCACAGAGAAAGAAGTATTTTTTTCCAGAGTATATTTGGCTGAAGTTAGTAACAAGGTGTTTGCTCATCGGCGTAGCTGGGGTGTTGTGCTGGTCTACGCGTGCGTCTTTATTTGCCAGTTTTGTTAGATATATGGGACTAAGGGGTACACAGGCAAAGCACTCAGTGGATTTACAGATCTGCTTCTTCCCATTATTTATTGAGCAGTAAGATATACACTGTGTGCTAAGGACTAACGCAGGCTAAAGAACAGAGGGGAATGTTGGTCAAACTACAAGTGAAATACAGATTCTCCTTTGACCTGTTCATTAGCTGCCCTAGGTTGGGCAAGTTTTTCACAGCAAAATGTACTTTCTCTCTAGAAACGTATTTGTTTTAGGATGCCATTACCACTATTATTTGGGGTTTAGCACCCATAAAAGAATTGATATTCCAGCACAAGATTACATTCTTCCTATCTGTATTTTGCTGTGACTCCAACTGATAATAGTGTCGTAATGTCTATGATTATTCCCTGACTAGTTAGGAAAATGCCTGCACTTAAGTTTAATTTTAAGGGAGCTGTTTGGCGGCTTTCTGTTGGATGACCGTAGATACCACAGCAAGAGCTACCTCCTACCTCTGGAAGAAAACACTGATGGGTTTCCTGCTGATTAAGTCAACAATAAAATTGGGAATGAACCATTGATTGATTTGGATTCAGCAAACAAGGAAAAACAGATTTGCAGGACCTCAGCTAACAGGAGCAAGGGCCCAGCTTTTCAAGGCAGCTGAGCTGATCTGCAATGGACAGGGCTACACAGCTCCTTCCTCTTCCCTTGCACCAGCCCTGACATTCCTCTAGTTCCAAGATGTAGCAGAAACATATCCTGAATAGAAAATGGTGAGTTTTCTCCCTAAAGTGGCTCACTGTGGGGTCAGATAAGTGCCAGAGTTAGTGTAAGGGAGGGTCTGGTGGAGGGCAAAAGGGGGTACGTCCCTTCCAGAGGCAGCGATGCTTCACTGCACCGGAAAATCGCATCTTCCGTTCGTCTCAGCTGATTGCAGAGGAGTTGCGTGGAAACTATGTCAACCAGGATATGGCCCCACTTAATTAGGAAATGTTTTGTAAGGTAAAGCACTTTGGAAGGAGAAGGCCTGGTGGTTTTTTTACTGAATGGAACCGCAGACTGTCGCGTCCTTATGGCAGTGCTGCTTGCTGGCTCCCTGCTAGGCTGACTGCACTCAAAAGCGTGTCAGGGGATTCTGCTGCAACAGCTTCATTGCTTTAATTATATCTCCAGATGCCATGGAAGATGTTCGGGTGTGTCCGGTTCTCGTCCTGTCCTTTTTTTCCCCCTCTAAATTCTGTGTTTGCGAGGGAGATGGGATCAGGTGAGCCCAGAACCCAACTCTTGCTTGGAAGTCAGCGGTTCTGCTGTAGGCATCCACGGGAGAGATTTCAGTTTTAGCATGACCGTTAGACTCAGAATTTTAGCATGATTTTGGAAGACTCATGATTTGTGGCACTAAACTGGACAAAGTCCTGTTCAAGTCTGTTAGGAGAAAAACATCCTTGTGATTGTTCTCAAAGTACACCCTCCAAAAGTAATTCACGACTTCTAAATTCTGTGATGAATTATTACTGTGTAGTTAGCGGTATACATTTAGGACTCTTTACCTCTGTAGTTTAACCTTTCAAACAGGTAAATGCAGCTAAATGTGTGGTGTTGGATTTTTTTTTTTTTTTTAGAATTAGTCCCAGCGTCGTGACTTTTCCATCATGTCAGATCCCATCACACTCAATGTTGGAGGAAAACTCTATACCACCTCTCTGTCCACCCTGACTAGCTTTCCAGACTCCATGCTGGGGGCCATGTTTAGTGGGAAGATCCCAACCAAGAAGGACAGCCAGGGCAACTGCTTTATCGACAGAGATGGCAAAATCTTCCGCTATATCCTGAACTTCTTACGAACTTCTCACTTGGACCTCCCTGAAGACTTTCAGGAAATGGGCTTACTTCGACGAGAGGTAGATTTTTATCAAATTCAGCCACTGATTGAGGCCTTGCAGGAGAAGGAGGTGGAGCTTTCTAAAGCGGAGAAGAATGCCATGCTCAACATCACCCTTGATCAGAAGACCCAGACTGTTCACTTCACCGTCCGAGAAGCACCCCAGATCTACAGCCTGTCTTCCTCCAACATGGAAGTGTTCAGTGCTAATATCTTCTCCACGTCATGTCTGTTCCTGAAGCTTCTCGGTTCCAAACTTTACTATTGCTTCAACGGAAACCTCTCTTCAATATCCAGCTACCTGCAGGACCCCAACCATTTGACCTTGGATTGGGTTGCAAGTGTGGAAGGCCTTCCCGAAGAGGAGTACACCAGGCAGAACTTAAAGAGACTCTGGGTGGTGCCAGATAACAAGCAAATCAATAGTTTCCAGGTGTTTGTGGAAGAAGTGCTAAAAATAGCCATGAGTGATGGGTTCTGCATAGATTCTTCTCATCCACATACTTCAGATTTCATGAATAATAAGATTATTCGCCTAATTCGGTACAAGTAGGAATGGCTGTTTATTGTGGTGCCAGCATGGAGATAACACAGGTTAAGTGTTTCCCTTTAAAACACACTTACAGCCTAATTCAGAATCATGCTTATCTGGATGAAGAGTCACTAACAGGGAGATGATTTTCCTTTACTGTATTTACCAATACGACCTTTCAGAATATGTCCATATTCTAGACGGAAGGAATATTGTCAAGCGCCTGAATTAAGGATTGGTTCTGTCTCTGCCTCCCCCTCTGACCTGCTGTACAACTGTGGGGAAAATCACTTAACTTCTGTCCTTCCTCCGTTTTCCAGTTGGAAAGTGGGAGTGATCCTTAACCTATATTGCAAGGGGATGCGAGGGTTCAGTAATCAAGGTTTGGAAGGCATCGGGAGAACAGATGCAGAGAAAGATGCGATGGAGCTGCAGTGTGGCTGACAGCCCTGGGGGCACGTTTTCCATGTCTTGCCATCTTACCTGTGCAGAGCATCCAAGAAGCTTGGCTGGATCCACAGAGAAGAAGCCTCTCCATGTGCACACACTCAATGTAGCTGTAAAGGATGGTGCAAACTGCCAATGAGTAAGGGATCCTGCCTGTTTGTGTTCAATGGAGGATTTCTGTCACCATCTGAAGCTGACTTTTTTTCCTGAACCCTGTGAGGAAGCCCCCGCTCTGTTCTGCTTTCGGGGAAGCTGTGTTTGAATGATGTGACTGAAATGGGCAAAACCAAGGAATCCACAGCACACAGAGTGGTGTTCTCACAAGCTGAGAAGATTGTGGCCAGTGGGGGAACTTTGCTTTGGATGCTCTTAAACCTTTACTTTTACATTCCAAAGGCATCCAAGACAAGCAGTCCTTTTCCTTCTCTTACAATGTTATATTTGTCTGAGGGATGCTGCTGTAAACACTTTCTGAGGTGAAGACATGAAGAGGGCAGAGGTCCCCAAATACCTTCTAAATGTTTGAGCCACTTTTGACTGGACATGGCCTTTTGGGCATGCCTCCCTTCAGCAGTGCCTGGAGTGCATAGGATGCTCTCTGGGTAGGATGGATTCCATCTGAAAAGACAACATTCGCATCAGGTTACATCTAGTATTCTTCATTACAAAAACAGAGGCTCGCTTTTCCTATCCTGGTACATGGAGTCATTTTATTTTACATCATTGTGAAACGGTCAGTTCCCTAAGCTAGCATTTTACCCGCTTGCTTGGCTTCAGTGTCAGATTATCGGAGGTAAGGCAGTGGGAAACCAGAGGTGATGACAATGGTCAAGCTTTTTCCTACACATGCAGTCAGTGCTATAATGAAGATCATAATCCATGAGCTGCGTGTTAGCTCTAAACATCGTTTGTGCCACATTCCAGGTGGTTCATTCTCAGCTAATTATGTTTAGAAGTCTTTTAGCTGTCTTTCCCTAACCAGATTGAATCACAGAATCATAGGTTGGAAAAGACCTGTATGATCAACAAGTCCAACCGCCAACCCAACACCGCCATGCCTGCTAAACCATATCCCGAAGTGCCACATGTACACGTTTTTTGAACCCCTCCAGGTATGGGGACTCAACCACTGCCCTGGGCAGCCTGGTCCATTGCCTGATTGCTACCTGTGCATGAAAGTCCCTCTGGAACATTTCCCATTATCTTTAATGAGGTAAAAGGGAAAATGGAATAACCAAGATTTGCGTTTAGAATTTTAGTGCTTCCAAAAGTTCTCAGCACAGGGCTGCAAAGCTCCGTATTGCTCATGTTCTTGTTTCCCAGAGTAACTCATCTGTCACTACGTTAATCTGACCTGTGAACAAGCATAAAGAAGCATTTTGTTACTGTTGTAAAAAACAGTGAGATAAATGTATTTGTACTGTCCCAAGCTGTAACTGTATGAACACCATAAATCTGCATGCTGATGGCAAAAATGCACATTCTGCAGCTCCTGGCAGCCTGTTACAAATCCTGCCTCTGCTTGACTTGGTGCATGATATACAGGGGACCAGCATGATATACAGGGGACCACGTTGTTAGGAAGCACTGACTGGGCTTGAAACTTTCAGAACAGAAGATGCAAAATATCTCTCTTGTATGTGGAGAGAGATGCAAAATTTCCAACAAGTTTAAAGACGTGAGTGAAGATAGGCTTTGGGAGGAATAGAAAAACTTGAGATACCTCTAAATTGCTAAGCAGAATAAACATCTTTAAGCATCAGATTCTATTTGTAATTCCACAGTCATTCTGCATGCTAATGAAGTAGTGGTAAGCAAATCACTTTCGATTGCAGTCAAACATACGTTACACAAACGCAGTTGCTATTTCAAACTACACACTAAGCTAAATTTATAGCTGCTCCTTAATTTTGCAGTCTGTGAATCAGGTTATGATGCCTGTTTATTGGAATGTTCTCCCTCCAAAACATGTGTTCCCTTTTTATCGAGATAGCTGGCTTTTGTTTACCTTCTTTTCCTGAGCCCTAAAGGTGTAACTTGCTTTTGTTTACCAGTCAACAGCACTGCTGCTGATTCTTCTCCAGAGTTTTCCTGAATTAAAGAAAAGTGAACAGGCACAAAGCCATATCAAGTACAGCACAATCCCATCATTAGTCATGAAAAGCACTTGGCATTTATTAGCAGTAACATCTAAAAATTATTTTACTGTTCAGTGGAATATTCACTCTCAGAACAAACTAATTTTTTTTTTTTTCTGTAAAGGCTTGAAAAGAAGGGAAGGATCTAGTAAGGTTTTTTGCCTTAAAGTTTGAAGGTTGCTTTCTTTCACATCTCGGTGCGTAACTCCTGTTCTGTGTCTGCCATACGCCCGTCTCCCTCAACATCTTCATCTACAAAATGAGGCTAAGTCCTGCACTTTTGTTTGAAATGGCCTACATGCTGAGAGAGGGGCTGAATAGAGAGATCGTAGCGTTGGAGCAGAAAAATCCCAGAGTTAGGGCAGATGATAAACAAGTTGTTAGCTGTAGTCTAATGGCATTTGCAGACAGGGCCATGTGCATAGCACAGTGGGATTTCTTATATGACAAAAAGATTATTATGAAGCATCTTAGTGGAGTCCAGGAAGAATCACTCATGGATTTCTCTGTTTTTAGGCTTGGTAGCTCTTAAATATCCAACAATGTCCAATTATAATGAAGGGACTGAAACCATACATAAATACTAAGACATCTTTGGTTCATGCAGCTGTTAAGGGTCGGTAGGAGTTGGTGGGAGGAGTGTTGGCTGCTGCAGGCAATGGTAGGGAAATAAAAGAAATAGGTGCAGAAAGTTAGACCTCGAAAAAATTCACGTTAACAAGAAATCCAGGATTTAGAAGGGAGAGAATAAAGAATCTTGATGTGTTCAGGAAAAAAAAGTAGCAAGATAGCAATGGAGACAAAGATTTTGCAATAGAAGGGGGCTGCGATTAGAGTGACTCACTGGTCCTTTCCAGTTTTAATCTCCTATTATGCAACTTAAATATTGGTCATGCCAAGAGTTATGCTAGTAACTTGTCAGGAGGAGACAGCTTTGCTTCAGTTTGCATGTGCTTTAAATCACCAAACATATGCACTGCTGTAGTCACCCATATTTTAACTGGGTTGCTGAATATAAATTGCTGCATGAGTTCACTGGCAGTGAATACCTGCAATCAGTCAGGTTCGTTCCCACTCTGGGAGGGCTGGTGGGGCCCATATATAAGGTTGACAGCAGTGATAAATGTTGCCTTCAGCCCATGCTACCGACTGCGGAAAATAAATCTAGGATCTTCTGATACTTCACAGATAAATGGAGAAGTTATGAAGAAGACTCCTTTGGGGAGTTTTATTTTCACCCCATCTCCTTGAATTTGGTGTCGCTGCTCAGAATTTCAATATATTCTGAAATACTTACCTGCCATTCCGTAACGACTCCCGCATCCACACACTGGTGGACACAAACGTGCAGGGTACAAGCAGTGCTACTACGTGGCCCTCCCAGTAAAAGTCTCGTATGCAAAGTAGTACAGGCAGCCACGTAGATATTCTGTGCGAGGAGGGCTGGACTGAGCATAAATATGCAGACCATGCTCTCAGATTCACTTGGGAATAACGCGAGGGATGGCTTCCCTATGAATTCAGGAAAAAAAGGGAGCTATAGGGGAGGGCTGCATGGAAGAATTCCTTTTCTCTTCCTCCTCTTGCCATTCCCCTCCCTCTTATTTTCTCGCTCCTACTCCTAACCGTAGGATTTTGCCACTGATCAGAATTTGGTCCCCGATTCACTAAACACCATGCTTTTGAATGAATACTATTTGGAAAGTGTCAAAAGATGGTTTTTATTTCTTACCACTTTCCTAGAGACCCTGTAGGGCTATCGCTTTTAAAAATCCGGTTGAATTTCTCGTGAACTAATATGTATTTCAGAAAACAGTAAATAAAACGTGAATGAAGCAGGAGATGCTCTGCCTGGCACACATTTCTTGAGAGAAGAACATGCAGCGATATTTGCCGAATCCGTCGCTTTTCCTGTCTCTACGGATTTTACACAGTCCGTCGTTGCAAGGCTTACCTAGACATCTCTGTGGCTGAGATTGTAGGAAGCTCCCCAAAAATTAATTCTGTAGAAAACTTGGATGAACAAGCCTTCCTAAATAATCGAAACCACTTAAAATGCATTAGCTCATTTATGTTTCAAAGATTTATAAACAGAGGATTCATTTTTCCAGTGAAAACTCTGCTAAACCCTAATGCTTTACCGCTGTCAAACTTGTCTCTAGTCCCCACATTCAAACAAACCATAATATATTGCTGCTGTGCAGGAAAAAATATGTTTAATGTATTATCTATATGATTTCACACAGCCCCTACAAGGCACTTGTCCTAGATAGATGAAGGTTTGCTGTAAGGAAGTGAAAAGGCATCAGCCTTGCATGATTCCACCCTCCAGCCTGGCAATTTCTTCCAGGTATTAAAAACTTGAGCTTGTTCTTCTGAATGAGCACTTTACACCTGGAAGCCGACCCAGAGCCCGGTGACGCCGGTTGGAGATGGCACCTCCCTGGAGCAGAGCCAAGTTGGTGTAATTTGAAGTGGTTTCTGCCCGATGCCAGGCAGCTGTGGGCACGAGAGCTGCCCTGAATTCCCCCACGCTCTTCACCCAGCGTGAACTCGCCCACAGACACGGTGTTTCTGGGCATGTGGGGGGACACTGGTCTCTGTCCCACATCAACAGGGTTAAGCTCGTGCTGATGGTGAGCGGCGTGGCGGGCTCCCCAACACCCGGCCCGACATTGCGGAGAGGACGAAAAGGAAAATCCAGAGAGAGATCCGAAAGGATTACCCAGATCCAGGGTGAGCCAGAGCCCTCGATCTCTTTAACCACATCCCAGGGACAGGGGAGTCTTCTGGAAGAAGCAATGGTTGATGTTGAGCCCTGTGGGAACAGTGTTTCTCAGCTGTAGGAAATACAGAGAGGAGCATGCAGGGATGGAGTTGGGGCTGCACTCAGGGGATATGCCAGCCCCGTGTGAGACCAGCAGTGACAAACATGGAACTGGCACCACAGGCTGTCCCTTCCTCGCTGAGATGCTGGCCCCCAGGAGCAGCCCCAGCCCAGGCTCCTGCAAGTACAGCCCCACAGCAGCCCCACAGCACCCAATCCAATCCCACATCACCCAGGCCATAACTACATATATGGTCCCACAGCCACCTAAGCCCCCAACACCCAGGATCACCAACCACCCACTGCTGGTCCCACACCACCCAATCCCCCATCACCCAGGCCCAACACCATCCAGCACCATACCTGCTCCCATAGCCACCCAACCCCACATGACCCAGGCCCCACAGCACCCAACCCCATATCACTCAGACCCAACGCCGCTCCACACCATACCTGGTCCCACCCCACCCAACCCCACTGGTGGTCCCACACGACCCAGCCCCACATCACCCAGGCCCCACACCACCCAACAGCACATCAGTCAGACCCAATGCTGCTCAACACCACACCTGGTCCCACAGCCACCCAAACCTATTGGTGGTCCCATACCAGCCAACCCCTCATCACCCAAGCCCCACACCACTCAACCTCACATCACTCAGACCCAAGACCACCCAATCCCACTGGTGGTCCCACACCACCCAACCCCACATCACTCAGACACAACACCACCCAGCTCCATAACTGGTCCCACAGCACCCAGTCCCATATCACCCAGGCCCCACACCATCCAGCCACACATCAGTCACACTCAACACCACCCAGCTCCATAACTGGTCCCACACCACCCAACCCAGTATCACCCAGGTTCCACATCACTCAGACAAAACACCACCCAGCTCCACACCTGGTCCCACACCACCCAACCCCACATCAAGCAAGCCCCACACCACTCGACCCCACTGCTGATACCACACCACCCAACCCCACATTAACCCAGGCCTACCATCAGCCAACGCCATACCTCGTCCCACAGCCACCCAAGCCCAGTTAACTCAGGCCTACTGCCACCCAGTTCAGTAGGGCAAGTGCAGGGTCCTGCACCTGGGAAGGAACAACCCCAGGCACCAGTACAGGCTGGGGCTGACCTGCTGGAGAGCAGCTCTGCGGAGAGGGACCTTGGTGTGCTGGTGGATGATAGGTTGGCCATGAGCCAGCAGTGTGCCCTGGCTGCCAAGAAGGCCAATGGTCTCCTGGGGTGCATTAAGAGAAGTGTGGCCAGCAGGTCAAGGGAGGTTCTCCTCCCCCTCTCCTCTGCACTAGTGAGGTCCCATCTGCAGTACTGTGTCCAGTTCTGGGCTCCCCAGTTCAAGAAAGATGAGGAGCTACTGGAGAGAGTCCAGCGGAGGGCTACGAGGATGGTGAGGGGACTGGAGCATCTCTCCTATGAGGAGAG
>Ga0065711_1010244_pt1 | contig 13754 bp, 2 predicted proteins | sample Hoacrofraction12_FD_59098 | JGI IMG/M metagenome (GOLD analysis project Ga0065711, IMG submission 59098) | Hoatzin crop microbial communities from Cojedes, Venezuela - Epithelial fraction 12 v2 (version 2) | ecosystem: Host-associated > Birds > Digestive system > Esophagus > Crop | place... | reverse complement strand
TGGTAACAACAGTCCTTGCAGATGGAGCTACAGGAACAGCGAGGAAAGTGTATGTGAGCTGTTAGTTATGAGATCTATGTTGATGTTAAGTTGAGCTTTTAAAACAAAGCTGTTTCATATTACTTTGCTGAAATCAGAGGGAAGCCCTGTGGAGCAGGATCTGTGGGACTCGCAGAGCTTTCAGCCTGAAGTTCAGTCACAGTAAAATGTGAAGTGTTAACAGCTGTAACCTCTGCTGGCTGGCAACAAAGGTCGAATGCTTTTAAAGAAGTGAAGGATTGTTATGCAAAGTGACAACTCTGAGCATTCCGAAGAAAGCCAGTAATAAGGTGTGTCTGAAAGCTTAATCACTGGATTTAATGAGTATCCATGTGCTTCAAATTTCAGTGAACTGCCTGATCAGTTTTGAAGAAATACTTTCTTGTAGAACTGCAAATTAAGGGATTTCTTAATCTTCCAGTCAGATTGAGTAATGCAAATGAGCAAAAGATTTTTTTGAGCTTTCCAATTAATTATTATGCTGAATGATGCTTAAGATAGTCACTAGAGGATGTAGACTCCTGCCACTTCCAGGTTTGTGTAAATGGAAACTCAATGGCAAAGAATTGAGTTTTAAGTGATAGGCATTAAAATCATTAACTTGTTCCTGTGCAGACGAAAATGTAATCAGGCATATCCTTGTCTCCAAATTCAAGGTTGTCAGCCTGGAAAGTATTTATGCATGTACTCTGCCCCAAATGTAGTAGTAAGATTAAAGTTTGTGGGTGGTTAGTGCAGAAATAAGATGTAGCATTCAACTGGATGAATGGCCCCATTTGATTTGTGTTAGGACCTATATGGGATAATGCTACTGAAATGGTAAATATGTGGGACTGTCATATGCAAACATTTAGACCCATGCTTTACCCCTATGGGCAAGGTTAATGGCATAAAAGATCTGGGTGAATTTGGGCCTTGAGGGGGTTTAAGTGCTTCATGAATGGCATAATTCTGCTGAAGAGAGTACAGATAACAATTAGTTGTCATCTGTATTTTAGAAGTAAACTTGTACTTACTAGACTGTTCCAGACGGGCATAGAAGACATAGAATGAAGAATAGGGAAAACATGAAATGTGGCACCTGTAATGGATAAACCAGCTCCAAAGTTAAGATAACAAGTCTGCTAACAGGCTCCGTTATTTTGAGAGATGAATCAAATGATGTAGAAACTAACAGCAAGGTGTGATTCTGTTGTATATGTAAATTTTAAGCTTTAGGGTGCAAGACTCTTGCACAGGTTACCTTCAGAAGCCAATTTAGACTGAAATTTATTCCACCTCTTCCAGAGTAATTCTGCACAATGTCTTTTTCCATGCATTTTATGCAACAGGAGAATGGGATATAAACTGGATGTGTATTCTTGTTTTTACTATAGATTTTTTCCTTGTTGTACCTGCTGGTTTGTTCTTGAAAGTTAGGAAGTGGTTCTGCATAGCGGAATAAAATAACTTCTCAAGATACCTATTTTTGTGGACTGCTACAGCGTTTAGAAGTTCAAATATGTTTGCAAAACCAAGTTATCCTTAATTTTACATGCCTGATTATCCTAACCTCCTTAGTCATGGGTTAAACTCCTTTTCTAAAATATTATTTCTTTGTTTTTAACCTTAAAACCTTTCTTCCATGTTAGACTTGAATCAGGAACCAGAGCAATCTGATTTTGTCTGTTCCTTACCTCTAAGCTTGCTGGAAAGGACAGTCCAGATCAGGTGTTTGGTATCTGCAACATAACATTTAGCCTGGTGTGGTGGCAGAGCTTTCTAAAATGATTGAAAAATCTCATGGTGTAACTATTAAGTCAGTTCCCCGTAAGTGATCAGTTTTCTTGCCTGCTTACTGATGAATTGCACTGCTAGAGCTTGTACATCAAGAGTTAAGAACTCTATGGGAACTTCAGTATAGGACTAGGCATAAACAATCTGTCTTTCTCTTTCTGCCCTTGGAGGAAGGGGGAGGGAAACTTTCTGGCATTCAGGTTTTCTCTGTAGCAGACTTGGCACATCGTTTATTTGCACTTGGTTGATGTTTGAAAGGTTTCCTTTGCAGAATGTGTCTGGAAGCTTTTCTTCCCTTCAGAGCTTAGACTTTGTAAATGCTAATGATTCTCATGTGAGAGAAGGGGTTGCTGTATGTCTTGTCCCTTCTCCTTCCCAATCTGCCAGTGAGAAAGTAAGCCACTTAATGCTCTGAGTTTTCTTCCTGAAGATTTGATTGATAAGGATTTTACCGTTTTAACTCATTTGACTAGCTGCTGTAAGCTCAGCTACTTGTTTTTTCCTTCCCTGGAGCAGCCACAACAGAATACAAGCTGTGTGTTGTGGGAAAAGTACATTTTCTTTCAAAAAAAAAAACCACACACATAAAGCTGCCTTATAATGTGATTAGAGAAACTCTGGTCTTGTTTGCTGCACTGATTGACATGAATGCCTCACAGAAGATTTGTGTGGTCAAGACTAATAGTATGAATTCAGAATACTATGAGTTTAGTGTTCTAAAGTGTGCAAATGAACCAAAGGTCTGTGAAGTTCCTGAAAATTCAGGAAAGAATAGTAGAGTTCAAAAGATTTCTGCCTTTTAAATTAAATGCATTTGAATAATACTTCATTTGAGTGATACGTTTGAGAAGGTTTGTAACATCGCTGTAGTTGATGGCTCACATTTTTAGAGTTCAGACTGTACTTTTATTATACAAATATTTCATGTTATTTCTTTTATTTTTCACGTGATTTACAAAATTAAAGATAATTTATTTAGTCTATTGTATAGCATATTTGTTAAAAGCTCTGCAGAGACAATGTGAATATTAGAAGCAGGATAAAATAGGTTCAAAATGCTCATTTCCTTAAAAACAAACAAACTAGATGTATTAAAATGATTTGAAGTTGATGTTCAAAGCTTTTTTCATAATGTTATTTAAAAAATACCTTAGATATGGATGAATATTAAAAGCAAGGGGTGCAAAGTAACAAAAACTTCTAACGAATCTGATTGTGTTTCTAAGTGGCCTCTGTGATCAGTCCCACATGGCTAGGATACTAAATGAGCATCTGACATGATGAGAAATGTTGAACATTTCCAAAGAAATGCTCTACCTGTAGGTTTGAGATGAGAAGGTTCTGAGGGAGTTCAGTGAAGGGGGTTTGAAACCTTCTAGAAGGTTCATCTTGTTTTTTAATGCAAGACAAATCGATGTTGAAAAGCAGTATGTAGGTCAGTATAAAATTCCAGTGCAGCCGTTTGGAAACTGGTATTAGTTCTTCAGGTTAAGAAGTGTGCAATGAGCACCAACATTTAATGTGTTGGTGAGACAAGAGCTTAAGCTATGCATTGTTCTTTCCTTTTTAAAGGGTTTGAAGAAACAAAACAAGGTTCCCTGTTAGTGTATTCCCCATAGAAATGAAGAATCTGTAGTAAAAGTGATGCTATAGATTTAGTTAAACTTAATGATATCCGAACTTGGTGCAATTTGTTTGATTTCAGATTTCTTGAAACTGATTTATGAAGTAATGAGGTTATATTAGGATTTTGTTTTACTGGATCGATATGTTCATTGCACAGTTCTTCAAATGCAGATGTATTATGCAGAGCCTTTTATGTCCCATTCCATGTGTTAAGCTAACACTTGAAATGTAGGAATTCATTTATTGTAAAATGAGAAGGTGCTGTTATGAGCCAGTGTAAATGCCTAGCATAATAATCTCGGTTCTACCTGCAAGTTTGTGTGTTCCTATAAAAAGCTTTGTTTTGGACAACCAGTCCTGCCAGCAGAGTGGTTTCCTACTATATTCATGAAAATAAGTGAAGAACTGTGAGAAAATAATCATACCACACTTAGATAAGAATATTCTAAGGTAAATGAGGCAGAATTTGCTAGTACTAAGTAGCTCAAACCTAATTATTTACAGTGCATTTGCAAACTTGTTTCTTTGAAGAGTAAATAGTGTGAAGCAGACTATGAAGTTATAGCCTTATTGGAAATAGATGAAAACAACTCAAAACAGACAGACCAGGTTTGTTGCTGAAGTGTATTTATGTGAGATGAAGTGCTAGAGAACAATTTTTGAAGTGTGAAGAATAGGTTGCTGTGCTAGATAGAGCAAAGGACTTCAGATGTTCCTTGTTTTCCAACAAATGCCTGTTGAACTGATACCAGCTTAAATAGTTGGTATGCAATGCATGGCCGAAGCTGTTGCTCCCCAACATACTAAATGTTGGTGCTTATTGTGCACTGCTTAAGCTGAGGAACTGAAATAATGTTTCCAAAGGGCTGGACTAGAATTTTATAGTGACCTACATACTGCTTTTCAACATCAGGGCCTCTTGTGCTGCATGTTTGTGTAACTGCATGCAGATAGAATTGTATAATTCTGTCCCTGGACCAGTGATGCCATGTCCGAGAAGAGGAAGGTGAATGCCTTCCCTTCTTTTGTTGCTGAAGATCTTCAGTGGAATATACTTGTGCTGTAACTAAAGTAAAATATGTATTCAAAATAACTTTCTCTAACAGCATGGTAAGTCAGTGAGCACTTGCCAGTTGCTTCCTGATGGAAAAGCTGAAAGCAAAAAAGTCTCAAACAATAGGGAGCAATTGTTAAAAAAAAAAGCTAGAATGTTATAGAATCTCTGGGAATATGTTTTGTAAAAGTGGAAGCAGCAATGGATGAGCACTCAAAGCAAGTATAAGCATTAGACCTGGAATATGGGGCTGTTGGTGCAGAGTCTTGAAAATGTTTTGTTCCCATCTGAATTCTTTATGTAATTGTGGATCCCAAGAATAGGTCTGTATTAGAAAATACAGTTTGTGTGCAGAGGCACTGATTTGGGGGGGCTGCCCCAAATGGAACAGTGATGTTGAGTCTTCTGCGTTTTTTCTGGATTGCCTGAACACTGTCATTTGTTCAGTCTCCTAACTTTGTTATATGGTCTTTTCTCTGGACAGCTGTCGCTTTTCTTTTGGATTGTAGTAATAGGGTACCTGTATATAGTGCATGTTGAAGAATGCTGTCTCGCTTCCAAGTCTTCCTGTTGGTTTGGTGTGTTACATTAAACCTTTCAAAGAAATAGGACATTTTGCCCTTGAATTATTTGATGGGTGTAAGTAACTCTTTGCTGCTTATGACAGTGTTTACTGACAAAACAACTCTTCCTCTTTCGTGGAAAATAATGCTTAGGATCAGAGAAAAATGTAAGTAAGTCTAGGTTACTACTTCAGGAAAAACTAATGTTTTTGTAGAGCTTAAGGACTAATTGAGTAGTGTATACCTCCCTCTCCTAGTAGACAAGGATCACAAAATGGAGACATTTAAGGGAAGATTTGAAAAGTGTATGTCCATGAGACATACTTATGTTACAGCTTCTGCATTTGCCAGCAGGATGTATGTCTTGCTGTTAACAACCATCACTCTTTAGTGATGAACATAAAAGGTTTGTGATTGCTGTGAACTGTGAAGTTTAATAATGTTTAGCAAAGAGATCTGATGAAATAATGGTGGTGTTGCCTGAAATTGAAAATAACTCCCAAAACAAAGTGTGTTTAGAGAGGAGAAATTGTTTGTTCTGTGCAGGGTGTGAGATTTCCACAAATAAGCGCACACTTACGATTACATACTTCCACAGTAAAAAATGTTAGTACCACCTATTAGCCATACCCATGTAACTATGGTTGTTGCCTTCTTCCCTTGATTTAAAGATGTAGTACTCCTAAAATTCACTAGGCATGCTCAGTAGGTGAGGGTCTTTGCCTGGGCTGGGTCTCAAGCTCAGGGGGTGTGTTCATTAGCATTATAATGAGAATAGTTCAACTAAAGATACATGAAATCTTGGTTCTGCTGCTAAGTTTGCAGCATACATGAAACATTGTGATTAACTGTCTTTCTCAAGGTCCAGTTGCTCCAGCATGTCCTTGGTTAAAGCTACCAAGTATTTGTTCTCCTGATTAGAGATGATTTAATGTCCTCCACTTGTCAGCAGTCTCCTTGCTTGAAGTCTGTAACCATCAGGTGTTCCTCATCTGGAACACTGGCTGCTACTTGGATACTTTTTCATGAGTTAGTAACTATCCTTAAATTATAGCCCTATTCTTAACTGTTAGTTTGCTGCCTTAAAATATATCCAGATGTTAGTGCCCAAGGTAACAGTGTCTCCTATCCTTTCAACATTGTCCTTTTCAAGGGTTGGTTTGAATAAATTCCGTGCTGTGCTGAAGTCACACAGTTTGAGATCTTTCTTAGACTTATTTCTAAATGTATTGCACAGGATTGTGAAATGCAATCTGTTTTTTCTGACTATCAATCTGGTGAACAAAGCCTGATGAACAACAGTCCCAGTATTGAGTGAAATTACCTTTTATTTACTTAACCCATGATTTAGTTTATAATTCAACAAGTGATGGAATGTTCTTGTGATATCAATGAAAATGGGAATTCTTCTGCATTGTAATTGTGGTATCTTGAACTTTTCAAAGGCACTACTTGTAGAAAATTTCTGATTAATTTGCTTTTGTCAAAATTAAGACAACAGTTTAAACATAAAATTCAAGCCATTCAGCAGCAGCTTTTTAATCTTGCATATCCATCAATGTTTGTAACAAAGCCTCACTACTGAGTGACTTCCTGACTAAATAAATTTGGTTTTGAATTCAGTCTAGATTAAGCTATTTAGCTACTGCAGTGTTACAGTTTGAATCAAGGTTTGGACTGCCTTGTTATTTCAAGGTACTTTTTAGAGGTGTTCTAGACTGCTTCAAAAAGAATAATGATCTTGTGGCAGAGATTTGTCTGCAAAAAGAGTTAGTTCCTGTATCGGTTTCAGTCTGCCTGCACAGCAAGGTTAGTGCTTCCTTTCTTGCTCCTTTTCTAGAGTTAGCTGTTAGAAAGAACAGGAAAGCTGGGGGGGGATAGTATGCCAGAGTATTTGAGTTATATAGGTAATACAGATGCAATGCAAATTTAGCTTGTAGTGTGCTTTGACATAACAATAACAAATTATATTCACTTGATGTGCAAAAGACTAAACCTTGCAAGATTAAAGAAAGACTTGCAATATTGTGCTTTCTCTCAGTCCAAAACTCGTCTTATGGCAATGTTCTAGAGGTTTAGCTTATCTATTGCAACATGGGGCTTTGCAGTAAAATATTTTAGTTTGCTTATCAAACACTCAAAACTTCAACTGTGGTTTATAGCTGCTTAAATAACTTGTTCTCATCTCATTCAAAATGAATGTGAAGTATAAAAGAAGGGTTCTAGGAAGAAAATTGTCATCACCTTAAATTATTATATTGAATCAAAATTACCTGCTAGCTTTAAACCTGGAAGCCAGAGAGTCTGAAATCAGAAGAGATATTTAAACTTGAAAGCAAATACAACTGAAATACTTCTGTTAGTGTTGAACAGATGGTCATTCTGCTGAAAACTCAAATACAGTTATGGTATCTAGAATTACCAGTAGAAATACTTTTACAATGTGTGTGGGAAAATATATTAACTTTCCGAGGGCTCGTGTTGTGCGTCTGTGGTGCTGGCCCATATTTAGGACATGTAACACATGTGGCTTAGTCATTAGCTGTCAGCTGATGAGGATGGAGGGGTGCAGTCTACTGGCTTGTCAGGTACAAAGCACAGGTGAGGTAATAAAAGGAACCATTTTTAGAGAGAAGTAGAAAGGTTACTTGTTTCACCTCCTTCCTCTCCAATGTTCAAGAGATGCAATAATTGCATCAATTCAAAAAACCCAGCAAAAACCCCAAAACAAACCACTTGTCATCAGTGATGATTCATTATTCCTATCTTTAAATACACCCTGTAAACCAAATTTCTGTTTGGACTTTCCTAAAGCTGTAATCTCTTAACAGTAGCTGCATATGCAGTATCTTTACTGCTTTAGCAATAAGATCTAGCATAGAAATAAACCTGCTTCTGCTGGAGTAGAGCAGGAAGCCTGCTTCTTTATTCCTTCAATCATCTCAGTTCTAGAGAGACTTGGACACTTTGTCTGTGTTCTAGCCCCTAACTTAATGACTTGATCCACAACAGATGTTAAATGATTAATGATTTAGTATGTTGCATTACATATTCAGTTTTTAGCTTCTGTGGTTGTATCAAAGACCTTAGCTTGATTTCTGTTAGGAATAGTTGAAAACTTTGGTGGTATCTGATCTTTTACAGAGGAAATGTATTGTCCCTTACAAACTCTCTAGCTTTCTTCTAAAGAGTTAATAAACCATATAAGCCTTTAATTTTTTCTAGATTGGTTCTGATTTTGAGTTATTTAGCACTGCTTATTTGAGCTTTCTCTTACCTATGTTATCATGACTGAGTACATTATGATGTTTATAGAATAGTCTCTGCAAAGTAACTTCTGTTTAATTGTGCATTCTTTACAATGAGGATTGGTTTTGCATGTTTAAATTTCCTTATGGAATGAGAAAGGTGGAGAATTGGTTCTATTTCCTGTTTTGATTGGCATCATGCCATTGTCCAAGAATATTCTTGTCACTTAATCATATTTGTTTCATAAACTTGTTGAGTTAGTGATAATGCCCCTTAGAAAATGTTCTTTCTATATAGAATAATTTTTAAATGTAGTTCATGTACTGGACAGAAGCATGCTAACATTTTTAATAGTAACTTGTGTATTATGGAATCACATTTTCAACAAACACTGTATCACTTCAACTTGGCTGGAGATCAGAAGTAACTTTCTAATCAAGAATTCTCGGAAGAGGTAATTCAAACAGTTATTCAATCTGTGCTCTGTGGCAGGTCTCCAGACTGGGTAGTTTCCCCTAGCTTCATGAGCTACCTAATCAGTAGCTTAACTTTTGACCCATCCTTGCAGTTCAGTAGACTAAAAACTTGTAGCAACTCAGTTTGACATTCCTATTGAAATTGCAAACTTCTGATTATTGTTTTCTTATACAACAGATGAAAAAAATTTTGTAGTCTGTAAGTTGAACTTCTGTTTCTGAAGAAATAGACTTGTGATGCAGGCCAGACTTTGAATGACAATGGAGTGACCAGCACTGTAAAACCCTCTTTTCTGAATGTTTTAGCTGTGGAACTCTGATAATGCCAGCTGTCCTGACCAACAGCCCACTTGAGAACAACACGGCAAGTCCCAAGTAGCTGCGTGAAAGAGGGAATTTCTAGATCTCTAGGTTATGCCACAGGCTTATGAAAATCAAGATTTATAACTGTATTACTGCACTAATAAAGATATTGTAGGGCATAGCTTGGTAGACAACCTCAGTTTAACCTTAAATATGATCTTCATAGGTAACTTTTTGTTTAAAAACTGTATTCTTGTTTTAATATCTTTAATTCACAACTGTGTAGAATAGAATGTAATTGCTTAGTGGAATGTACCAACTGACGCACTGCCTGGAAACTAACTTGTTACTAAATTGGTTGTGAGAAATAAAAAAAAAAAAATGCTTTATGCTTTGAGCTGCTTTTAACATTATGGTCAGAAACAAAGCAAGTATGACAACATCATAGGTAATCACTAACATGGAAGTGAACTTAGGTCTCATGAACTGTTGTACTGTAAATGGTAAGCAGCTGGTTAATGACACTTAGGGCTAATCAACCTCAAGCTANAGAGCATATTCAATTTTTCCTACTATTTGAGGAAGTAGTGATGTAANTAATAGCAAATACATCTGTTGTTTCATGTGTAAAATAAATGAATATCAAGTGAAACAGTTCACTTTAATATAATAAGAAGATCTGAAGTTATACTGTGCATAGATATATACTCAAAATGCTGCTGCAGCAGTCTTTCCATGACCTTTTTCATGTTTAAACACTTCAAAATTGGTTTCAGACAAGCTCTTTGGAAATCAAATTACTCTTACTTCCCTCTACATTTACATATACTATGTATCATGCTGTGGTGCTGATGGCTGCTATCAAGGACCATGGCTTTAAATATCACGGACCATCAAAATTTAACTTTTTCTAATTTGAATTATAATTTCAGTTGTGATCTATTATGATGGTAGCTCACTTCTCAGGCAAGCATTTTTTGGTTATGATATTTGAGGAGTATAAACAGTACAGCAAAGGCTGCCTTGTTTGTAGCAAGTGATGCACTGTCATGCAACAGCTCTGCTTTGAACAATGAAACACCTGTCTTCCTGAAGTACTTGCCAGAGTAATTATAACTTGAGGATAATTTCAAAACCAATTTTTGACTGGTTGGCTTCACTGTTCATTCAGTGTCAATGGGATATTTCTGCGTTTCAGTTGATCTTGGTACATATAGACATTTGCTACTAGAAGCAAGCTTAGGAAAAGCACTCTTAGTAAACCCTTTTCAACATATGATTTTCATTATTTATAAGGAAGAAAAAGCAATCTAGGCTTTATAATTTGTTTGGAGTTGAGGCATGCTTTGAGGACACTAGTTTGTGTTCACAAAGGAAGTTTTTTATTACATGTATCAAAAAGCAAATTTATTTTAATCTGCCCTGGACAAATTAATATTTATTTAAAATTAAAGATTCTTGCAGGAAGTTAGTGGCTCTACAAATAAGGATTCTGGAAACAAAGGAAACCTCTCAATATTTAGTCTGCAAAAATCCAATAATGCCTTAAAAGAGGGGAAAATAGGTCTAGTAAACATAACCTTTCCTTGGCTTTGAAAGAGACTAAATAATCATCTAACATTATCTGTGTAACTTGGAACTGTTTATTTCTATATTAAGTTTAAAACATAGCCTAATGTTAAGAGCTTCAAAAACTAGATTGATTCATTATCATTATTTCAATTTTTTCCAAAAATTTTTAAGCCCCAAACTGCAGTTCATCACTTAAGAATACAAACTTTAAGGACTTAATAAACCTTATAACTTGATGACTTTGCCCTCTAGTGATCAGAGAAAGATCTTTGGTTATGCCTGTTTAGGGTTTCACTTGCTGCATGCAAAGCTTGACATAAAAAATGCATGAAAACTGTTCCTTTCAAGTAAAATCATGGTGTCTTTAGATAGTTTTAGGAACATAGTCTTCCTACAGCTTTGAGATGTATAGATGATCCAATTTCTTGTGTATGTTGCATATACTTAATTCTGTCTTACACACATAATTTGGTACTTTAAGACATATAAAAATAACGTAGTAGAAATGAAAACTCAGTACTTCATACTGTTTCTAGTACTTTATGCGGAATTAAGATTTCTTCTTGGTTTTGTAAAAGTTAGGTTATGGTCTACATTGTTTTTCTGTGAATAGTGATGCTAAAACATGATAAAGTATACACTTGTAATCCTGAGATATGTAGGATATATATTAAATGAACAAATGGATGTTCAATAGAAACATTTTTGAAAGGAATGCAAGAAATATTATTGATCTTTCCAAATCTGTTTTTCCTTAATAGCATCCTTTTTAGACAGCAGTGAGTTTTCAAGTTACATGTTCAAATTCCTGTATGCAAGTCTATGTCTTTGAGGTAATCATCAAGCCATGACTAATTTCTAGCAATTTGGTCTTCTGACCATATCTGGAAGGGCTGAAATACTCAGATCAAAAGGTTGATTTTAATCAGCCTGTCCATTGCCTGTTGTTGCAATTACAGCAAATGTCTTGGGCTTATCACTTTTACTTCTGTCAGACTTCATCTGTATTATTTTTGTAAGCTAGCCAACAATTTCCAATTCTGCTCTCAAAAAAAAAGCCAAACCCAAACCAAGCCTGAACACAAACCTGTGCATATCTTCTGACAAAGACTGAAGAACTAATTATAGCTGACGTTGTTCATTGCTGTTAAATGCGATTGGGGCAGAGTAAATAGCCTGTGTGTGCATCACTGGAGCCTGCATGTGTGGGCATGCTGAAACTGGCTGACTTTGGTCATTTCTGCATGTGTCATGTTTTGTACCACTTCCTCAAATCAAAATAATTGTACCAGTGCCCATGGAGCAGAAATGTGAAAATTGCTTGATTTTTTTTTTGTATTACTATGTGTACAGAGTATCTTGCATCAAGTGGTAAATTATGTCTAGCTATAGAGAATTAGTAATTCCATTGTGGACAATTTCCTTGAATTTTCTGGATTGAATGCACTTGGGCATTGTCAGACTTCTCTTGTCAAGGGGAAGGATTACACAGAAGGATGGTTCTGGCTGGGAAGTGATTTCCGGACAGCTTCTTCGGAAGCTCCGGACTGTTGTTCAGCCACTTACTAGATCTGTGTAGGAGGTCAGAGAGCAAATGAAAGGGAAAACATGGTCATTTCTAACAGTGTTTGGCAAAGCTGTTCTCAAACATAGTTCAGAACTTGATGTCTAATGCATCCTCTGAAACTGCAACAGCCTGATGGATGGGTGTGTCCATTATCCACTTTAAAAGAAATCCCATTTTTAAAGTGCCATACTTTCATTGATGTATGAAAGTTGTAGGATGTATGTGAGAAAACAAGGTAAAATAGTATCATAGAAATACCAATACTATGTCAAACAGATCATGCCTTCGAAATGACTGAGTGACCTCTGTCAGATATTGTTGACTGGTAGTATTGGTAACTATTGTCTGAAAGAACAGTTTGGAAAGTGCATCTCTTGCATGGGAGTTGTGGCAACTTAGTGTGACTTATTTCATTATTTCCACAAGAGATGAAACAGAGGAATTGGGTTGCTCAATCTATTTCCATATCTGATATATGCGATAGTAAGCTACAGTCCCTTTCCTGGCACTGTTTTGCTTTAGCTTAAAGCATTCTGAATCATTCCACATTCTTGATTCCCTATACTCCCAATGGAATTGTCCTTAATTTTCTTCTTAAACCTCTTTTTGTCATATATATTTATATACATGAACATGGATAATTTGTGCTCTATTATTGTTTTCTGTTGGTAGCTTGTCTATGTACTGGCAAGATAATCTTCAGTTGTCCTAACATTAATAATTTCTCAGTCTGATTAATTTTGCTAAGCTCCCTCATATTAATAATTTCTCAGTCTTATTTTGCTCAGCTCCCTCTGCTGAAGCCAAGAAGTGGGAGGTGTTATTAATATCATTTCAATAGTTTGTGTCTCGGTGTGCTTCAGAAATACGTTGTCAGATGCTGCATTCAAATGTTTGCTAATGAGCGAGTTCAGTGCTAGGTAGCTTGCATGTTATGGTCAGCATTATCTTGGTCGATGTACACTGTTCTGGGTAGTCAGGATCAAGGATGATTATGATGTTGAGAGGGGAAGAGCAGTGTGGCAATGGAGTGATCCCATGTTATGGTATCTCTCAGTACTGATAGCTGAAAGATAGCACTGCAGTAGCTTGTCACTTCTGCAGGCTGGCTGTACTTGTTATGATTACTCTAGTGACTAATAAATTCGTATAACTTTTACAAAGTTCTCCCTGTCTTTAACTTTATGTGTTTAAACTGATTTTTCCAGCTCTGGCTTGTAATCAAACTGGATTTCACTTGGTTGTTTTGAGTTTCTGCAACTATTGGATTTCTGATGTCAAGCATGTAAATAGTTTCAATGAATGTTTGTGTTGTTGATAATTATTCCTTAGGTACTGGAAGTACAAACTTAGACTGTACTTCAAAGTACACTGATGTTTTTATCTCTGCATTTAATCTAAATGGACCCTTTCCTCGTTAGAACTCTGGACTGAGGAAAAAACAAAGCTTACAAGTGGGAGTAGAGCATATTCTTTTGCACTGTTGGAGTCTGCCTGCAAACCTAGAGGTGGTACATAAACCAATATGC
>Ga0065711_1044992_pt1 | contig 13755 bp, 10 predicted proteins | sample Hoacrofraction12_FD_59098 | JGI IMG/M metagenome (GOLD analysis project Ga0065711, IMG submission 59098) | Hoatzin crop microbial communities from Cojedes, Venezuela - Epithelial fraction 12 v2 (version 2) | ecosystem: Host-associated > Birds > Digestive system > Esophagus > Crop | place... | reverse complement strand
TGTGGAGTCTCCTTCTCTGGAGATATTCCAGACCCGCCTGGACAAGGTCCTGTGCAGCCTGCTGTAGGTGACCCTGCTTCAGCAGGGGGTTGGACTGGGTAACCCACGGAGGTCCCTGCCAACCCCTAATGTTCTGTGATGCTGTGATTACTATAAAGTAAAAAAAAAAAAAAGGAAAAATAAGAGAGAGAAAAGAGGAAGAACACACATCAGGTCACTAGCATGAGCTAAGCTGAACCTCTTCTTGTCTAAAAGTTGATTCTGCTTGCTATGAGTAAAGTGCTTCTGTCTGGTTTCATTTTACCTAAAAATGCTCCTGTCTGCAGCAGGATGCTGTCTATTTCAGCTTTTCGAAACAGCAGACCTGTACAGAATTGTTCTAGAACATGTACTGTTAGATTTATTTTTCAACATCAGCTGTTTCTGATAAATCCATTATCACATTTTGGAAACCACAGACAAGAAAGCCTGGAACTACTGGCTGAGTGAATCCAGTCATCAGTTTTTTGGAAGCCCTGTTCTGCGAGTTTTCGTCCTTACGCTTTTTTTTTTTTGGCAACATTTTTCTTTGTATGAAAGGAAACAATTTTTCTGATGGATCAGAGGTGACAACAATGATGAAGACAAAGGACAAAAAAGAACAGAAGATGGTCTTAGACTTCTTAAAATGTCTCCTTTGTGGTATTGTCAAAGTAATGTGAATAAGTGTCTGGACTTCATAAAAAAAAAAAACAAAACACACAACCCCACAAAAACCCCCGAGCCCAATCTCACATATCTCTAACCTCCTGCTGTACTTACAAGTGACACCTTTTCTTATGTATGTAATGTCACTTATTTCCACAGATCTTCTCAGCTCCAATTTAAATGTCTTCAGGGCCAAGACATATACCATGATGCAAGTATGGTTTATTATTCTTGCAAGGAGGGAAGCAACATCTCTTCCATTTCTAAGCTGTGACTTAAGAGAAAACATATTTCTGCACTGCCAGTGCTTTGAAATACTGTGAAACTATGGTTTAGAATATGTGTATTTACTGAATATGAGACTCTCCTCAGTTAAAAGAAAAAAGCGTGGGAGAGAGAAAATGAAAGAATATTACTAGTGAAATATGCTTTTTTTTTTTAAAGAAAAAAAAGAAAAAATGAAGATGGGTTTTTCTGCACTCCATAAATCAGCATAAGGTGTTATTAAAATATGTCCTTAGGACATATTATTTACATAGGTCATATACACTCAGTCGAAATCAAGTTTTGCCTAAATGTGTGTACACGTACATTCCTACAAATATTCACAAACACTTGAGTTTTAAAAGTTCTCTGACAAACATTAATCAGTTGTATAAGTTGAATTTTAGGTGCAAAATGAGTGTGGGACCTGTGAGAGTAAGCCGGAGTTCTGAAAGACCAACGTAAGACTTTTGGATTTCATGTATTGAAATCAGCCTTTCATGACCTAACAGTGTTCTTGGGGTGCACTGCTATGTCACCACAATACACAATTTCTGCTAAAACCATGGCAGAACAGAGACAGCATTTCTCAAGGACGAGATCAGACAAGCAGTCAGACACTAGAGAAGCGTGGCTGCAGGAGAAGCTGGCACAGACACCAAGTCAGCCGAGGGGACCAGTGCAGACGCAGAGCCTTCAGGTCCTCCACAAGGAGCAGAAAAATAAACACGGGGACGTTACTCTTGGCCCCATCCTACTGTAGCCTGGAGCAGCAAAGGAACTCTTTACGCAGAGATCTGAAGAAGTGAAGCTTTATACAGGTGTTTTGAATGTAATGGTTTTGTCCTCGCTTCATCCACATGAAAATCTACCTCCCAAAAAACTCTACAGCTAACTGTTAATGATTCCTGAGTGACTTCAAATATGTGCAACTCCACTGCTCAAAAACACGTAAAACAGGCGTTTTCTTTAAAAAAATGATTTCACATTGTATTTAATCTGTGTTTGTTTTTTTCTTTAATCCTTATTGTCTCTTTTTATGCTGCCGGCATGCAGCTGACCGTGTCATTATATACCGGTATTTCAACTTCAGAATTTTTAAAGAGTTACCAAGCTCAGATATGAGAGTCTGAAGCAGCCCAACGGCCAAACATGATGCACCAGTCAAAAAGCAGGATATCTAAATTAACGTGATACGCCTAAGAATTTCTTGAACTAATGCAACTGGCTGAAAAACACACTATGAAACACTGAAATGCTGGAAGTATAAAAAGAACAACAGTTCTCACAAAACAAGAAAAATAGCTTTCACTGACTTCTGAGTAGACAAACTGCTATCAAAGAGTATGCCCTGCTAATTCAACCAGTATTTCCCCAATAACTGATACAGCTGGCAGACTTCTTTCACTGCAAGGAGATCCATATGGGTGGTGCACGCCAACGTAGACAAACTATGTTTTGAAAACTTATACTTCTGTATAAGATTATGTAAGCAGAGTTGCACAACCAAAATACAATCCAGAAGAAAGATGAACCCAGTGCCACAACAAGCAGCCATATGAGTTTATCACGACTACTCTTGCCTCCTTTTTAGGAACACAAGACCAAGAGTTCCTCAAAGCCTCTTGTGCGCCATGCTTTGGCCTGTCTGATCATGCTCAGGGTGCTTTCATGCCACGGAAGAGACTTTAGCATAAGGCAGCGCTGGATACTCTCCATTTTCCCTCAGGCTTTTCAGGTGAAGACTCTAGCTCTATTTCAATCAAAAGTACCAGTAAAACTCCCATGGATATGCAATAGGAAGGAAGGACTTAAAAAACACGGATTAACCTACTAACCTTATTAAATACACACAACTGCCAAAAACAGATTGACTACAGATTATTCAATTTCAGAGCTTCGTCATCATTTCTGCCTACCTAAATCTTCATCCAGCTTGGTCTTCGGTGGCTCCCACGGTGGCCTGGCTGCTTTGGCCTTTGCCTGTCGCTTTCCTAACTCCTCGTCAAATTTTTCATACAGATCTCGGAGCTTGCTTGTTCCTACCACAGTGGAGTCCCCCTGTTAATTAAAAAACAGAACAACAAAAATAACAAAAGACGGTGTTGAAATAGCACATGAACACAACATGTACCAGCATTTCATGATGAAAAGCAAGAGGGGCAAAGACAGATCTCATTGTAGTTCAATGAAACATGGAAACACTTGTTAAGGTTTTAGCATACCATTACGTTGCTCCACCGGGTGCATCAGCAGAAAAATTACTTCCTATGCTGGTGCATTGTCATCAAACCTTTGGCCTAACAAAGTAGAACTATGGCTGAGCATACTTAGCACAGCTCAGCATTGACTTTTAAGAGGTTCAGAAAAAACAGAAGACTTGTGAAAGTATTTTGCAATTAAAAATAATTTTATCACACACAAGAAATACACAGCTCAGCTCATTTTGCTGCCTGCTTTGAAGCACCAGGAATTCACTCTCCATGTCCTTCTCAAAAAACCGCACAACCAACCACAAACACAAAAAACCCCCCACAAAAACTCCAGAAACCTTCCCTCCCATGACTACTCCACCAACAACTGTTATTGTCAACTACAAAGAATCCCAACTTCCTGCTTCTGGACAAAATTTCTCCAAGGTTGAGAGAATATATGGTGCTTCAGGCATCTTTGCTCAAATATAGGTATAATGGAACAAAAAAACCCACCCTTCCCTCCTAGAGACAAAAAAGTATCTTTCTTCCAGGTACCACTAATCTGCATGAAAACAGACAGAAGAAACTGATGAAAACAGAGAAGAATACCAACAAATAAAGTCCTTAAAAGGGTTCAAAGACTGAGATGGTCGGGAGGAGAGAAAGATTAAATGACACAGAACATGGTCCTGCTGAAGGGCTCACATTAGTCAAGTAATCAAAGAACCAATAAAGGACCATGTACAGTAATTTTAGGGTTCTCTCACAAACATACCACTTGATCCATAGGGTCATTAGAATAATAGCTTTCAGAATGGGTACAGCGAACCCAGACTGGCTTAAGTAATTCCTCATCTTCCTCTTCATTTTTTTCAGATGCATTCTCCTCTGATTCTTTGTCTTTGATAGCGGTATAATTTTTTTCTTTGCTGGAGCTCTGGTTCTCCGACCACCTTTCTCTGTCCTCCTCCCATCGGGGTCTCTTTCTCTCTCTGCTTGGAGATCGGCTTAGTGGGAGAAAGTAAACAAAAGCAATTCTCTTTATTATTTTAGCAGTGACAGTTTTATAAGGAAAAACAGTTTGCTTCAGATGAGTACAACACTCTATCACATAAATTACAGCAAAATCCAATTGCCTCTTCTTGCTTTTAACCTGCAACATAAAGAACACTTTGTAGTTCTGACCTACTATAAAAAAATGACTTAAAACTGAAAATGCTTTTGTATTTTAAACCTTATTTGAGAATTAGAATGAAAACACACACGTTACTTCAGGTTAAAATTCGTACTTGCATTCTAGATTACTTTAATTTTGTTCCAAAATTAGAAAATCATCACTAAAAACTAAGTCACATTACTCACAACTAGAAGTTACAATACAGGTAAGTTTTAATACATAGCCCACAAACTATTTGCATGAGCAAAGAATCAGGGTTTTATTACAAGCATTATACAGAAGCCACGCTGCTTGTGCTACTCTAACTCTGGCACTCCTCTGAACAACACAGCTTGCGATATTCCTTACGTATTGCAAGAGTAATGCTTTCAAAAGCTGAATGTAGGAAAACCACTTTTTTTTTTAATCTACTCTACCTGCAAAGCAAGCAATGTTGCACTGATTTCAACTATCCAGGATTCAGAAGGAAAGGAGCAGCAATATAAAAAGAGTTCCTAAAAGATGATTTAAACATACAACGACTTTAGATAATCTTGGTATTTTACAGACTGGAAGTAGATGTAAGAGGAATTCTTTAGGACACAGCAGCAAAGTCCTCTCCAGAGATTAATCCTGTTTCTAACTCTACAAGGTCTTGAGATAACTGACATTTGCATGTATAAGCAGATGTTTATAAATTTAAGACACTCATCTTTTCTGAGTTTCAAATCAGGCACGCATGCACACATACATACACAAAAACTCACATGCTCAAATACACAAAAGACTGAACGTAGCCTTCCTTACCTTCCTGCTCTCTTGTAATCTTTTTTGTAGGATCTGTCTGGCGATGGTGATCTTCTGCTGTCACGGTGCCTGTGCCTCTCCCTCTCCCGCTCCCTTGGAGAGTTCAAAACATAAGTTAAGTGAGAAACCTGGCATTTCATACACTCCACACCTGAAAGGAGCATAGAAGCAGGTTGAGATCATGTTACACAAAATAACACACACGTGCTTACTGCAAAAACCCCAGACATTCTTCATGCTGACCTTCAAGAAATTTGTAAAAGGCAGTCACCTATCTGCTCTGCCTTTGTCATACAGCCATCTATCTCAATATGACAGTTAACTCACACCATACAGAGGTAACGTCTATAAATTCACCACAGGACTTGTTGCCATTCTTCCTCTTCTGTTACAAGTGGCAAAGGGTAAGATTATTGTATCTTTAACTATTCTTAAAGCCTCAAGGAAGGGAAAGAAAACCTATTCCATGCACAATAGCTTTGTAAGCACAGCAGTCGTTCAAGTGTTTTCAGGCAAGCCCTCTCTTCCTGACAGCCACCTCAAGCATACGCAGAAAACTAAGACACAGAAAATCCCAATCACGCTGAAACTATCAATCTCATCTACAAGACTCAGCTTGCACATACACATAAAGAACTTGACCATCCAAACATATCTCTGGGGCAAAAGAGCTTTAAATTAACTGAAGGCTTGGGGAGGAGTGGCTGGAAAGTTGCCCAGCGGAGAAGTGCCTGGGGCTGGTGGTCAACAGGCAGCTGAATATGAGCCAGCAGTGTGGCCAAGAAGACCAACAGCATCCTGGCTTCTATCAGAAACGGTGTGGCCAGCAGGAGTAGAGAAGCGATCGTCCCTTTGTACTCAGCACTGGCGAGGCCACACCTCGAGTGCTGTGTTCAGTTTCGGGCCCCTCACTGCAAGAAAGACATTGAGGTGCTCGAGCGTGTCCAGAGAAGAGCAACGAAGCTGGTGAAGGGTCTAGAGCACAAGTCTTACCAGGAGCAGCTGAAGGAACTGGGGTTGTTTGATCTGGAGAGAAGGAGACTGAAGGGAGACCTTACTGGTCTCTTTGTAGAGGACCTGAAAGGAGGCTGTAGCGATGTGGGTGCCGGTCTTCTTCTTCGGTCTGAACATGAGGAAGAACTCATGAGGTTGACGGAGCACTGGAACAGGTTGCCCAGGGAGGCTGTGGAGTCTCCCTTCTCTGGAGATATTCAAGACCTGCCTGGACAAGGTCCTGTGCAGCCTGCTCTGGGTGACCCTGCTTCAGCAGGGGGGTTGGACTGGGTGACCCACAGAGGTCCCTTCTAACCCCGAACATTCTGTGATTCTCCCACAGGTAAGAAGTGACAAGAGGAAACGGCCTCAAGTTGCACCAGGGGACGTTCAGGTTGGACAGTAGGAAAAAATTCCTCACCCAAAGGGTTATCAGGCATTGGAATGGCTGCCCAAGTAAGGTATTCAGTCCCTGGAGGTATTTAAAAGACGCGTAGACGCGGCACTTCAGGACACAGTTTAGTGGTGGACTTGCCAGTGTTAGGATAAGAGTTTGAGTCGATGATATTAAAGGTCTTTTCCAACCTAAACAATTCTATGATTCTATGAAATCACTGTGTACATGAGGCAGAAAACATCACACAGGCAGTTTTCGTACTCTGCTAACAGCTGACAACTCGCTAGCCCACAATCATTTGTGTCTCTCAAATCTCCTAGCAAATGAGTCTGCTGATACACACGGAATTCTAAATACGTGCCTCAGGTGGTTTGGTGGGCTAACAGAATGGGCCAAGATTATTTATGAACATACATATGTATGTTTCCAAATGCACAACATGAAATAGAATGCAAATTTACAAAGCACAAAGTTCATATAAATTATCTATTGCTCTTCCCAGCACTCATTGACCCTTCTCTGCCTGTGCCTTGCTCAAGCATGGATTTCAGTCTTCCAAGAGAGCATATTCTATGCCATCTGTTTTGCTTGAGAGATGGATGCCATGCAAAAAACACACCAAGGCCGGCAAACAGTTCTCATTAAAATAAGCAGATACATTGTCAAGTAGACCTGGAAGCTGATGGCCTCAAGCAGTAATCCACAAATGTTTGAGAAAGAAGCTGCTGAAAACACGCATTTTCAAAACCTAATACTGAATTTTAAAATCTAAATAATGAATTGTGAAGTTATGCAGCAAGTATATGAGTCGCCTACAAAGAGCAGAAAATTCCACAAGTTCGTCATACAGAAAAGGGCAGTGTCTTAATGCCAGATGCAATGAGTTTTATGAAAATCCTCTTCTGGAAATCAAACTAAACCTACTGAATGCGAGGTTTGGGTGGGTTTTTTGGAATACAGCTGTCTACGGTTCTGAAATTAAATTTCTGCATTATCCAAATTAAAGCAGCTTCATGTCCACAGGCACTATGAGTCAATCCTTGTTTCACACGCGACACGAGAAAGCTCAGAGCTTCTAAAATTAAAGCACATGATCCAGGTGGCCTGATAAATATTTAGATACTTCACTTTCCAGTATCTCTCTCTGAATATTCTGACCTAGATCATTAGACACAAAAAGAGACACTATGAGAGCAAACAGAAGACACCTCAAAGATTTAACTGATGATGGTTTGCCCTAAAACACCACGCAGCAAACTGCAACAGGTCAGCTCGTCATTTGCAAGCTGTTTGTGTCTATGAAGCAGCGGGACAGAAACTTCACAATACATCCCAAAATAAGCAGTGCGCACTCCTCCATCCGAATCATAAGATGTCACTGTAGCCTACAACTTGCCCATTTCTTTTGACTGGTGAATGCTGATTTTCACCCCAGTCCTCTCATGAGATCACAGGCTGGCTTGCTGAGGTCTTTGACCTGAACAGAATCACACAGGCTGGTCTAAGCACCCACTGGGAGGTCCCATGAAGCCTGCACATGTCTGCATTGATCTACCACGAGGATGAGGACAGAGCAGGATGAAGAACACTGCGCTACACGCTTTTCACTAAACACCTCACTGCGGGGATGAGGTATGTGCACCTATCAGACTATAACCCCCCCACTCCCCAAGTGCTGATTCTCTACAAATACAGGGTGTACTCAAAGACCAATCCAAGTAACACCTGGAACCCTGACTCTGGCACCTAAATCTTGAAATTTGAAGTGCTGGGACTTCACCATTTGTAAGGCTTAACTCTGAACACTGTCTTTGCACCTATCAGACTATAACCCCCCCACCCCCCCAAGCGCTGGTTCTCTACAAGTACAGGGCGTACTCAAAGAAAGACCAATTCAAGTAACACCTGGAACCCTGACTCTGGCACCTAAATCTTGAAATTTGAAGTGCTGGGACTTCACCATCTGTAAGGCTTAATTCTGAACACTGTCTTTTGCAGAAAGTTGTGTCAACTCCACTTTCACGCCATACGCGCCTAAGTTGCTGCGGTAAACGCCCATGAGAGTAGAGCACTCCTGACCAATCCACCCCGTGTCCAAACAAGACTTTCTCTGCTTCCAGCTGTCTCCACAGACAAGGTCAACAAGGCTGCGAAGCTTGCAAAGGTGAGGCAGCAGCAGCGTACCTGAAAGGCGTCAGAACAGTGGCTCTTTCCGTCAGACCTGAGTACTGACTGCCTCCCAAGCTAGAGGGAAAAACAAGGGCGAGGAAGAACACTGACACAAGTACCATGGGACAACAGTGACAGCTTTCCCTCTGCAGGCAGAAGACACCTCCAGTTACCTGTTACGTTCGTAACTTCTGTGATGAGGCGACATCCTTCCTCTGTCGTAATCCGTCCGGTGCCGACTGCTTTCCTGCCTCCTCCTGTCCGGACTCCGGCCTCGATCCCGACGGTCCCCGTGGTTAGCAGACCGATGCCTGTCACCGTGGACGTGACCGTGTTCACGATGCCGGTGCTCATCATAGTGCTTGCTCCTCTCCGGAGACCGTCGATCACTTTGCGACTTCTCTCCCTGGTACTGACCCGCGTGGCGAAAATGGCCGCCGCCGCTGTTGGTAGCGCTGCTCTGGAAAGAGCCGGAGCCGTGCTGGTAGCTGCTGAAGTTCGGAGGTGGGAACGCCTGCTGCGAGTACCCTGCGGAGTACACGGGCTGGTAGGTGACTTGCTGCGGTATGACCGGCGGCGGGGGAGGATGCGGCACGGCGGGAGGAGGCATCATGTAAGGAAAGGTGCTTTGCCCAGCAGGAGTTCCCGGCACAGGAGCGTTGCTGGGATTTGGCACGGGCGGAGGAGCGGGAGGGAAGCACGGAGGCACCGGGAAGCTCTGCCTCATCTGGTGGTTTGGAAACGGTGGCCTCAGGGGACACTGGCTGATGGGATTTTGCGTAGAAGGGGGCACTGGAGGAGGATAGGGCACAAAGTCTGGCCTGGGAGGCATGTAGCCGGTGGTTGGGGGGGTTGAATAGGTTGTTGGAGGGGCGGTTTGCTGGTCATACTGGTATTGTACGGAGGGCTGTTGCGGGTGAAGCTGCCGTAGGTTCTGAGGGCGGTAGGTCTGTGTTGAAGTTCTCGCTCCTGGTCCCCCCTGACCACGGGGACATCCTCGCCCGGAATGGAAAGACATGGCTCACCTTTAATGAGGAAAACAAAAGTCCAGCGTCACACAATTTTTGTAGGATGCCCTTAATGCATTTGCAGGAACTGCTGCCAAAGTGCTGAAATTCCAGTTTCAGCAACTTCCTTTACCAGAAGCAGTGAACGATGCCCACTTGCACTGAGAGCTTTGTGCTCCTCGGACCTCTAGTACAGGTCACTTCTGCCCCTTTGATTCCTTTAAGCCTCTACCCCACAAAAGCACTCAACCGTCTTCAATCCAGAACCCAAGCTGGACCACGCTCTCTGAATTAGGGCAACGTTAATTTCAATAAGTGATGTAACAACTGGCAAAGGATACAAGCGCCTCTACTAGTACTCACTCGACACTTTGATGTAAAGCCTTCAGATACCTACACCAAAAAAACACTAATTTTAACAATGGCAGCTGTCATCCAAAGTCCCATAACAAGGACTCCCTTGTAGAACATGATGCTGAACTTCAGGCAGAATGACTTTATTAACATCTCACTGCAAGTCACCTGGTCCAACAAATCACGTAAACTTTAAAAAAGACAGTAGCAATTTACATGATTTGAGACCCCAATTCATGAAAGCACTGAATTCAACAGGTATTTCAAAGTATTCTAAGTTAGGTAGGTATATTTTTGTGGAATGAGACCTTACAGGCTACTGAAAAAAAATTGTGTAGACTGTGCTGTTACTTCAATTTCATTGAAATAAACGGTTCCCAAAAAATCCCTCAGCTGTCTGCTCGGCCCTGTTACCTTTCCAGCAATTGCCACTGCTTCAAGTAGGCTTAAGTCTTGTTGAAAACTATGCATGTATTTAATGAATGGTATTAATGTTTATAAATGAAAACCACTGTGCTTCATTAGTTAAAATTCATTCTTTAATTACAATGTTAATTTTCAAAACTGAAAAAAAGGAAAAAAAAAAGTTTAAAATAAAAAAGTCATTCAAGGTGTCTTGGCCGGAATGGAAGGAGAGAAAAAAAAACAGTTAGGCAGTTGCAGAACTCAAGTCCTGTTTTCCATAAAGGGGAGGGAAAGAGAGAAAGGAGATGCACACACACACACACACATAATTGGAAGGATCACCAGATAGAGAAAACAAAGCCACCCTTTTACAGAGGCTATGTTGATGCTGAAGTACAGGCACAGAATATTATCCCACCTGCTGCCATGCAACATGGCCAACGTGGACTGCTCAGAGCACTGCTTTCAGCTGCATTCTGGTGCCACTGCCGCAAAAGGTGTAGCTTGCTGAGAGACAGCAGACGACTTCTAGTGAGAGGGAGAAAGGAAAAGAAATGAAGGGGGAAAGGTGGACATCAAGGAGGAGGAACAGAGGACCCTACGTCTCTCCTTACGCTTAAGGCTTAGTGGAAGCCACCGGAATCGGTGGTGGCGGCAGCATTCACTCCCTCTCCAGCGCAAAAGGCCAAAGTAAGTGAGAACCTTGCACTTCTAGAAGGTAGCAGCCATGACGGTAAAGCCACTTGTTCCTTCCAGTCAGCCAGTGCCTACTCAGTACCCTCCAGCCTTGTGAAGGCTCTCAAAAAGAAACAACAGGGCGGGGGGGGGGAGAAGTCCACTTCCATTATTTCGTCTGGTAATTGTGCAACCTTTCATCACTACTAATTCTAATCCATTAGACACTCAATCAATTTGGCTTTAATTCTCCAGTCACGATCTTACACAGCTCAGGTTCGTAGTAGAAAACTGTTTTATGCTTTGCTGACATTGACATACACGTTAACAGGCTGAGCTACACTCTTCTTACCTCAGACAAATTAAAGCAAAGGCCACTGTACCACAACACCTTGCCTGAAAGAACGTTTCTTTTTAACACATCATTGCATTCAAACAAGAGGTCCTGTGTATCAGCTGTCTCTCAAAAAGAGCTTCCCCAACACCAGGGAAACCACTCTGGTTCTATCACCTTAGTTTCACTGCTGCGGAACGCGCAGAGTCACAGCTGTCAAAAAATTAAAAAAAAAAAAATACATGGGCACAAACCGAAGCATAGGAAGTTCCGTCTGAACATGAGGAAGAACTTCTTCCCTCTGAGGGTGACGGAGCCCTGGCACAGGCTGCCCAGGGAGGCTGTGGAGTCTCCTTCTCTGGAGATACTCAAGACCCACCTGGACAAGGTCCTGTGCAGCCTGCTCTGGGTGACCCTGCTTGGGCAGGGGGGTTGGGCTGGGTGACCCACAGAGGGCCCTGCCAACCCCTACCATGCTGGGTTTCTGTGAAGACAATCTCTTTCTCAAGAACGCATTAGTACAGACAGTCTGCAAATAGTGCTGCAGCCAATTGCTGTACCCAACTGACCAAGAGTCCAAAAAAATTTTCAAATTCCCTATTTTGTTGGGTGGCCATTTGTTGTTTTAGAACAAGATTTGAAGACAACACAGCAGATTCAGTGACAAGAAATTAATTGCTTTGATCATATTAATCTCAGTGACAAATTTCAGGGCTCTTGCATATATTTAGATGCTATTGAGCAACAAAAAGAGAGATAACTAGGAGGAAAAATGTAAATATATGTGACTAAATTAAACATTGATCCTATCTTTGTAGTTAATACGCAGAGGTGTTTCTGTACCTACACATGCTGCTCCACTGCAGCAATTTACTTCATAAACTGGCTTCAACAGGGATTAATTTCTAGGAATAAAAAAAAAATTATGAAATGAGTGTGCTTTGTTTGTATCCACCAGAAATTTATTTTGGCAACAGCTTATACCAAGTACTGATAAGCCATCTTCAGGGCTTCAAATTCATGATTAAGCTTCAGCTCTGCCATGGACTTCTGTGGTCCCGGCAAACCAGCACCTCCATGTGCCTTATTTTTGTCAGCTGTAAAGGAATGATAACGCCTAACTCAGCTGACAGATAAGAGTACCTGCTCTGGGTGACCCAGCTTCGGCAGGGGGTTGGACTGGGTGACCCACAGAGGTCCCTTCCAACCCCGACCATTCTGTGACTCTGTGATTTTAAACGCCCAAATTATTTTAAAGCTCCCTCTACCGCAAACTTTGGCCACGTTCAGTTCTCCCTCACGTTTAACTAAGAGCAGAAACAGCGTCCAGCACAAACCCCTCCTTCCCCCGTCACCCGGCAGAGGCGGCCGGTAACGCGACACACGGCAGGCAACAACGGGACACCGAGACCCGGCCTCACCCACCCACCCCGGCGGCCGGTAACGGCCCCCAACGCCCCAGCACACAGCGCGACAGAGACAAACCCGACACCAACGCCTCAGGGACCCGTCCCCGCCGAGCCCACCTGCAGCCCCGCCGCCGAGGCCAGCCCGGCGCCCAGCGGAAGAGGAAAGCGGCGGGAGCGGAAGTCCCGCCCACCGGGAGGGAGGGGGCGGGGCCGGGCCGCGCCTCGCCCTGCCCGCGCCATGAGCGGGCCGGCGGCCGGCGGTGGGGAGACCTCCCGGTCCCGGTCCCCCGGGGGCTGCCTGCGGGCCTACCCGGCGCTGCCGGTGTGGGTGGTGGAGGACCACCAGGACGTGAGTCCGCGGCGGCGGAGCGGGGAGCCCCTCGGGATTGCGTGGGAAGTAACCGCGTTCGTTGCTTTCTTCCTCGGCGGTGCAGAGGCTTTGGCGGGGGGGAAGCGAGGGAGGCGCCCGGTGCGGCGTCCGGCGGCCTCCCGGCGGTGTAACCGGGGCTTCCCGGGGAGCGCTCCCGCCTCGGCGGCCGTGCCCGGGCCGTCAGCCCGCCCGCTGCTTCCCTAGCGAAACGCAAACCAGGGAAGAGTGGGGCGGTGTGGGTTGGAAGGGGCCTGATGGATCACCCAGTTCCACCCCCCCGCCGTGGGCAGGGACACCCACCACCAGCCCAGGGTGCTCAGAGCTCCATCCCGCCTGGCCTTGAACACCGCCAGGGAGGGGGCAGCCACAGCTTCTCTGGGCAACCTGGGCCAGGGCCTCACAGGCTGCCCAGGGAACCTGTGGAGTCTCCTTCTCTGGAGATATTCCAGACCCACCTGGACAAGGTCCTGTGCAGCCTGCTCTGGGTGACCCTGCTTGGGCAGGGGGTTGGGCTGGGTGACCCACAGAGGTCC
>Ga0065711_1044991_pt1 | contig 13755 bp, 9 predicted proteins | sample Hoacrofraction12_FD_59098 | JGI IMG/M metagenome (GOLD analysis project Ga0065711, IMG submission 59098) | Hoatzin crop microbial communities from Cojedes, Venezuela - Epithelial fraction 12 v2 (version 2) | ecosystem: Host-associated > Birds > Digestive system > Esophagus > Crop | place... | reverse complement strand
AGTCTCGCACTCCCCAGACTCACCTTCCAGATGCAGTAGTTAACCCACAGCTTGGTATTTCTTTACTCTGCACTATTCTACCCACAGCAGCTATCTACGTATTAGAAAATAAATTAATAACTACATCTGACAAGTCAAACCAGCTACAGGTCCTCCACCCCACAATATCACTTACCTTGCCTCTGCTCTCGTAACTGTGTATTCAAACCACAGGATGTTAGGAATGAGGCTGGTATCTCGGATTAAAAAGAACTCTGAAATTGGCCTGAAAATGGACAAGGTGGTGGAAAGGGGGAAATAATTAGACTTATTCTCCACCATAATTTTGATTTAAAAAAATGAAAAAAAAAAAAAAAAAGCACAAGAACTACTGCAGACTTAACAATACTATTCTATTATCCTTCAGGCTAGGAAAAGGCTCCTTGTTAAATTTAATAAAACCCTCTTCTTTTTTCTTTCCTTCTACAATGTTTCCAGACTATACTACATTTAAATGGCTTTGCAATTTCACTAGGTCGTTAGGCATTCATTAATAAAGGTCTGTTCTGCTAGAAAAACTACTCCAGCACTCTGCCACACCTCACAACTTAAGCAGGGCTTTATAAATATAACAGTTTCTTAAACTTCCTCTCTCTTCCACCCATCTCAGGCAAGGATGCATGATCCTTTGTATATGCATACACAAGAACACATGGAGCAACAAGCAGGTTACACTACAGTCACTATGCAAAACTGGAGCAGAACCCAGGAATTCTTATTTCTAACATTTGTAACTCAGGCGGTTCACAGAAGTTTGAGCAGCCCATTTACAGTCAGGTTTGCACAGCTACAACTAAAATTTTAGAGACTGAAGTATCTTTAGGTTTGTTTTGCTTCAGATACAAGGCACAATTTTTACACTGATTGATGCAGACTTGCAGGAGTAAAACCTCCACAGAACAAAGAGACTTACCACGCAGCTATCCTTGGGAAGAGTGGAGTTAATATCTCTTGTGTGAAGGCAAACCATGCTACGGCCATAATGCTTCCTGCCACACCTCCATATAAGACTTGGCTCCAGGTGTGGTAAAGCAAATAAACCCTGCAGTGGAAGAGAAGAGTCACCAGACAGGCTCTAAAACAAGAGGAGGCATGACTCAAGGGCTGATGTCTCACTGGACCCTCAGACGTTCTGAGCAAGTTATCCTCCAGATGTTAAAAGTGGGTATCTTTTTTTTTTTCTCTCCATTAAAAAGCTGGCAAAAAAGGGGGGAAAAAGATGGGGAAAACTGTCTTCTTCCCTGATACAGTAGTTTCAGCTTTGAGTACTTCTAGTTTGAGCTTAACTCAATAACCCTCCACATTCTTCATGTACCTCTGGATTAGCTGAGGAACTATTACTGTCAGTTCCCACGAGAGACTTTTCCAAAGCCACTAACAGGACAAGTTCCCTCCAAGCTAGCAAAGCCAGGGCATAAAGGCTTTCAAGAACATAGACAGCACTTTGGTTATGATTTTGCTGCTCTCAAATGCGACAGCACAAAGGCTGCACTACCACAGCGTGCTTACTGTGACCGCAGCCGTTCAGAAAGCTGTATTAATGGGCTGTTGAGTTATCCCTGCAGACAAGCTACACGAGTCGTGTTCAAAATTCTTCTCACCCATATATCATAAAGCCATTAAGATCATCTTATCTGACCCTCTGCCTAGCACAGACCACTGGATTTCCTCAAATTAATTTTTATTTGAATTAGACCACATATCCTCTATGAAATTGTCCTGTCAGAATTTTAAAAATAGCCAGTAATAAGGAATCAGCTCTAGTGTACAGTCAACTGTGCCAACAGGTAATTACTCTCCTGTGGAAAACATGACCTTATTTCTAGCCTGAATTTGTCTGGTTTCCAATCACTGGAGCTAATTTTATATGTGTGTGTATATAGTTTGGGGTTTTTTTTTCAAATCTACTAGAGAGAAAAAATCATTATCAAGATTTCATTTTCTTTATTCATCTTAATACAACTAAATCTTGCAAGTCAGCTATAAATGTTTTTATTAACTAATGCTCAAGCAGAACAATCAGTTTGATCGACTGTAGCGATCCACATGCTGCAGATGCTGGTGTGCCAAGCCATGGTGTAATGCTTTCATGATTAGTGCTGGCAAGAGGGCGAGGCAGTGAGACTAGAGCATGGCAATGGAGCCGATGGGGAACTGGTGCAAGCTCAGCTGATCCTGGGTTTTATGCATGCTTCTGTGAAGCACCACACATGTAGCACCTTTGCTTGCTTATTTGAAGGGGCTCATGGCAAAACAACAGCTTCTACAAAGCTCTGACTTGTACAACGCAGTCATCAAGAATTAGATCAGAAGTGCAGGATAAGGAATGACGGGTCTGCTGGCTGTTAAAGGCCACAGGACTGTATGAGAGCATAAGACAAACAATTGCTCCATACCTACTATATGAGACTAGCAAAGCCACTGTGACGAGGCAGATGGACAGCACATGTCGCCATAGTAAATCCAGAAACCTCGCATTGTTTGTTTGGTGCATTCTGAAAGAGATGGAGAGCCATTAGCACAGTGGCAGGGAGCTGAGCAGTCCTTATCTCTGTTCTCACTATCTCTGAAGCCCTAGGAAAAGCTCTACTCCAGTGGGGTCACAGGCAGCTTGATACCATCCCAGTAGCAATCTGTCCCACTGGCAGCAGCTACAGGGAAGCCAGAAAGCCACACTTCTCTCTCTCCAACTGTTAACAGGGATTGCTGTGATGGAAGGCAGAATGCTCACAATTACTGCAATTGATGTGAAAGGCACATGCTGAGCATATGCAACAGGGAGCCAAGACATCAGAGTCCCTCCGTCATCCACAAAGCTAGGAGGAACTGTGAGTTTTGTCATCCTCCACACGTGGAGCCACAAGACACAGCCATGCCCCAGCAAGAATTTCAGAAAAGCACAGCACAGCATGTAAAACCAGTACTTGGTAAGGGAGATGAACTAAAAGGTCATGCAAGTGGGCAACAGGTATTACCTAAAAAGATGGCAGACAACCCCACTGACAAAACCGAGTAGACACATGAGAAAGCAGCTCTTCTTTCCTCCTCCCTATCCCCCCCTCTTCCCTCACACCGGTGGATCATCACAGCTGAGAAAAAGCAAATCAGGAGACCTGTACCCAGACAGGCATAGGAGGCCCACCCGTACCCTTCGGTTTTCAGCAACGGTAACTGCAGTCCTACATTCAGATTGAGATAGACATGCTTCATCCACCCTAGCCACAGTAACTTGCGCAGTTCCTCAGATTTAATTCCATTATGGCACTGAAGTGGCACACAGCAAGGGAGCCATCTATTTCAGGTGTTTCAACATATTAACAGCCAAAACCTGACATTGAATTTTTACCTTAAATAAAGGAACAGAAAGGAATAGACAGAGAAAAACCACATGAATTGGGAGTGGCTGGACGGCATCCCATATTTTGTGGTCACTGTTGAATGGGCTTCTGGGAAGAGAAGAAGAAAGAGTATGGTCAAGGTCTACTCTGTACATAGCAGCTGGAACGCTCCAGACATGAAGCCAGACCACTCTGCTGGAGTACATGCACACAAGTTCACAGGACATGTCCCTGCTCAGATGGCTCTGCCAGCCTTCTTAGACCCAAACATCCAAAGCCAACACAAGGCAAAGGGGAAAATACCCTCTACTCCCCACAGTTAGCATTCCACTCAAAAATTAACCGACTCCATGACATCAATGGGCCATACCATACCTTCGCAGGGCCGTGGCTCTCGGATAACATTTTTTATTAACCAGTTCACTCCCTCGTTGAATGCCAGCCCTCCCAAGAAAGAGATCTGTGAAGGCAAGACAACTGTGTCACCCTATCTAAAAGATCCATCTACTTACCAGGCTCTCTCTATTGAGAAAACCCCAAACCGTATGTTTCCAATTTTCTTTTTTGACTACTAGAGTTAAAACCGACAGCTTCAAAATTCTCTACCTGAGGAAGAAAAGCATTTGTTTTTCAGCCCACTTTGTGTATTTGGCAACACATTGTGTATATACAGCTTCTCAGTGGATGATACACAGAAAGAAAGAAAAAGGTGACACTGTATAGCTATTACGTTACCATACTTCCACCAGCAAGTGTAGAAAGCAACATTTTTTAACAGGGCAGGCTTTAAGGGATTGTCTTTCCTGACGACCAACAGGGGGAGTGCACACACCATTATCTGGGGAAATAGCTTTAAAAAAGGTGACTTCTTAGCCTTTATGGCTTTTCCATCCATTAATGTTGTCATCTTGAAGTTGCTGTCTTCAGTCTAAAACGAAGTCACATTCTGGACTGAGCCAGACTGGTAGCATTTATTTTTACTCTTTAAGTTCATAGTCCATACACCTTCCTATACTGTATTAGTCCTGCTGCTGTGATCAAATTTCCAGCTGGTGATGATACTTTGCCTCCTTAACACTCAGTCCTATTTCAGATGATGCAGCAATTTTTCACTCTCTGTCCTGAGCTACAGCTCAGGCTGCTGCAAGCCAGCTAGCATCTCTTTCTGGATCAGTGGTGACTTCCCACGTAAAGAACTGGGAATCAACCCAACACTTCCCTCCTCACCAACACCTAACAAGCCCCTGTATTCAAAAAACTATGAACCTGTGCAATAGTTACTCTAGCTTATTCTCCCTTTTGGGTCAACAGCAAACCTCTGGATTACCAAAACTTAACAGCTGCCTCTCCTAGCTATCAACAGCTTAGTAACCTAAAAGTCCCATTCCCAGGTCCCTTGAGCCACTGGTTCCCATGACACCATGGCCCTACATTAGAAATCTACTGCCAAAATCCTTTCACTGGCCCCATTTTATCTGTTTACTGAGGGCAAATGTTACAAGAGGTTTATAACTCCTGAAGGGAATTTATCCATGACAGTGATTCCCAGCTACCTGTCAGAACAGACAGCAAGCACTGTGTGTAACAAAACAGTGCCTTTTGGTCATTTGGACAGAAGCAAAAGTCTCTTCTGTCCCTGGTATTCACTGCACAGCTGGGAGTCAGCCCTTATAGACAGATCTACACCCTTGGGATTCTGTAGGTTTTATTTTGTATGCCATTTTCTGCCTCAGTACTGTTCCAGGAAAGCACATGCTGCTGAGTTACAGACACAATCTCCTGCATATGCTGCCCATCTTGGAAGAACCTACTAGTGCTATCATCCTACTGGATCTTGGGAGTGTGCCCACTCTGCAACAGCATTCTTTAGTTCCTCAGACTTTTAGACATTTTGTTCCTCTCGATGTTTTGGGGCAGATAACGCCCAAAACATAACCACAGAGTAACAGAAAGCCAGCAAAGGCTAAGCAGTCTTTTAACCTGGTACAGGTGATAAGTGTCTCCTGCTGCTCTCTGACAGGAAGCTCACCTTACCTAAGCTTGCTCTTTAAAGAGAGAAAAAGAAGTGTGAAATAGGAGTACCAGGTGACAAAAAGATGCCGTGAAGGGAGAGGAGGACTCACCGTGTGAAGCTCTCTCTTGAATATGATGAGTGTTACAAAGCCAACAATAATGAATATCGGACCAAGACTCAAATAAGCTAAAAGCTGACCAGAGAAATCACCTAGAGAAACAAACGAGAGAAACAAATCAGTTTGAACTTCATGGGTACTTGCCTGCCACCAGAGCGTGGGTCAGTTGGGGCTCTGAATCACGGAGAGCAGAGGGGCAAACCCAGCACTGCAGTAAGTCTCCATTTTGCAGACTGACTCCTGCTCCAGCTCAAGAGGAGCCAAGGCAAGGAAGACAGCAGTGCTCACATGCAAGTTCAAAAGCAGGGATGAGGAGCTTGGCATCGTTCAGCTGAGATTACTGCCAGCCAATTTACAACAATGACCATGGGTGTGGGCCCAGAGTCACTTTAATCCAACATAAGCACAGGCTGCTGCAAAAGAGGCAGCGTCTTTCCCTCCCCCTCATTGATATTGCCTCTGTGCACCAGCAATTACCAGCAAACACTCCCCAAACAAATCCTTTCCCACTCCCTTACTAAAATGGGTTAGTTTTCAGCTGGATCAGCTCCTTAATCTGTCTCACCATGTGTCTGCATGAATACTAGCATTAGCAAAATGGGGAGGGAGGAAACAAATAGCTAAACAAGAGAAGAGAAAAGAAGGGGGGGTGGGGGGTGAGACAGACACTGTTTTTTAACCAGCAGCCCACAGCAGTGACTTTAGGCCTCCACCCCAAACAGCTAACAGTTTAGTTATCCCCCAGGGAGAATCAGGGAGCAGCAATGGGACCTCGCAAGAGGTCATAAGGCACCTCCAAACCTTTATCCTGAACTATCACATACATAGGAGGTAGGCAAACAACTGTAAAGAAGAGCCACACATTTTGATTTACGTTTCTCTTGCCTCTGTTCCTTAAAAAAAGGACACATACAAAGGTATCTGGAGAGAAGATGTAAGCATAAACTCCAAGGAAACAAAAAAATTATCAGAATAATTTTGCTCCAAGATCAGCAAGTCACAACAGGAGAGCGAGAACAATCCACCAGAGAATCTTTCAAGACAGCAGTCACCACAAAAATACAGCACGACCTCAGCGAGCAGCTTAAGAGACAGAGGACATTCTATACTGGTTCTCTGAGAGCAGATCTTCTCCATCCCATTCCTGAACACAAAAGGATCAGCCCTCACATAAATTTATCCTTCCTCCCTCCTCTCGAAAGGAAACAGGATGCCTCTGCAAGGCTGAGCATTGGACTCATTCCTAGATCAATTCCACTGCAAGATGCTGATTCTCCCCAGCCCACGCAGCCACAGTTTAAAACAGCACTTGGCAAAACGGACTTTAACCTCAGCCTCTGAATACTGGAACTGGAAAAAAAAAATGGTTATTGCACTGCTACAAAGTTCACACTGCTGATGTGATCAGCACGTCGTCGTGGTTAAATCAGGTACAGCGCACAGACCCCTCCTGAATTCCAGACTCCAGGTTAGGTTTTGGAACCAGCAACGCCATCAGCAAGGATTACTTTCAGGAGTTTCAGTTTGCAACACCAATGAAATTAGGAAAAGTTGGGAGGCCAAAATCCCCAAGAATACTGCATTTTCACTGAAGTGAGGTTCTATTTTGTCTTTAACTTGAAAAAAAAAAACATTAGAAGACACTGAATTTGAAACTTTTCTTGCACCGTAAGGCAGGTTAGCCTTGCAGCAGGTGGGTTCCAAATGCTGCCAAAGCAGAACTGCAACATATTATGGTAATGCCAAGTGGATGTAAGTGACAGTATCAGCTACCTGGCAATGGCGAATCAAGCACCTTATGGTTTTACATAAATCACAAACTCTCTACAAAATTAACCCTGTCTTAAATGATGAAGGAATTCATGAGACAAGCCACCAGACCATCAAAACTACCCTGAAAGCCTTAGGAATACTTTCTAATAGTCCTAATTCCAGTGTTACCAAATGAAGAGAGCTCCTCAGCAAGGAATTGTCACATTTCAGGTCATTCACTTTGTTAATTCATGGTACATAAAGGCTTAGCCCTTCAAGGCTAAGAGCCATAATTTTGTCAAGCAGAAACCAAACCAGATTATTTATCTTCTCAGGGGGGTTTTATTTCTTGCGCAGATGGTGGAAGAATGCTTAAGGAAGCAGTCTTTTAATTTAAATAGCATCACCAGTATCAAACTCAAGATACTCCATTATGTTATATGATAATATACCCAATAAATCAAGCCACCCAGACGTCACCAGCACACAACCCACACTTGAACCTGAGGTGGAGAGTCAGAAATCACCACTCCCGTATGCTGCTGCAGGCAGATTACCAAATCCTTTACTCAGGCAATCCTAACACAAACATTTCAACTATCCATTTAAAATAGAACAGAGATAACATTAATAATATTTTGTATTTCTGTGGCTAACAGCAATCAAACAGAATCCCATTCTGAAGCCGCTTTTTCTATAGGAGGAGGCAAATAAATAGCTGTGCACTAACTGAAGGCAGCACTTCTGCTGTGCCCTGGGAGCTGCGCCAGGAGCTCACTAAAGCCATCACCACTGTAGAGCTGCGATAACACAGCCAGCCCCGAAATGAGTGGAAACCCCCAGTGAAAAAGGCAAAGCAAGCTCTGAGAGCAAGGCCAGCGCTGATCACCGACTGCACAGTGCTCCCGGGCCTCGGAGCGTGATTACTCGTGTCACTACTATCCACACTCATGCTCCAGTGCGCTCAGAAACTCACTCCCAGGGAGAGGAATTGCAGGAGAGACAACAGTTTGATGTTCAGTCAGACCTAGCAAAGCAGGTCCCCATCACCTTTTTCTAAAAATTAATGTTTCTTCATTTTACTAAACTTAGGAAGTTTAAAGCAATTCCTCCCACCAGTAAGAACAGAGCCCACCAAAACCTCTGGAAAATGCAAAAAGGAAATCTAGTTAATACACAGCTCGCAGTTTTATTGTTTGGTTGTGGGGTGGTTTGGTTTAGGTTTTTTTTTTTTAACTTTTAAGAAGTCCAGCCTTCCCTGCACATCATTTGAGGTTCAAGGTGCAAAAATAAAGAACCAAACTACCTCATTTTTAGGCATTCAAGAGATAAAGAGGTGAAACACTATTCATAGCTCAGAAGCACGCTATTTTTTTCAGCCTTCATTCAGCATCTACTTCTGCTCCAATTCAACATTTTACCCAGCATTCTTTCAGTGGAAATATCCCAGCTTTGCCATGTTAGCTTAACCTGTAATGTAAAAATGTGAATTAACAGCACTCTAACCACATCCTACCACAAGACCTAGCTTTACCACTGCCACCACTGCTTCCTATTGAAGGATCTATTTGTGGCACTGCTGCTGCTTGTTATGCTCTTGACTAAATGCATGTGTGCAAGTTGCACAGACAACATGCGGTGTATTTGTGTCACAGGCATTCACACCAGTAAATATTCATGATGGACTGTCATTTCCTCTACTTGCACATATCCTGATATCACAAGCTGTGGACAGTAAAAATATCTTCAGGAGGCTTTAAATTATGGCATAAAAGGCATGCATCAGACATGAAACTTCTGCAGGAAGATTAAACATAAAACTCCCTGTTAAAGAAGGCAAACAACGGAGTGGTACCTGCTTCCTTCAACAGATACCACTTAGCTACGAAATGAGCCCCGACTGGCGAGCTACCACCCTAAACAGAAACCCCAGCCAGGGTTATCAGAACAAACATTCCTATAGGAGCAACGCGTGCTGATCCTGAATAGCAAGGAGAACTGCCGAGCCAAAGCACACACAGCACGAGCACCCTTGCTCTGATGCACTTTTTCACCGAGGGGCTGATTCCGCACACTTGGCTCTCCAACTCTGCCTGACTGTAGTAAACACCCTTCACAAGTGAGAAAACAGGAAGATTCTCTGTCCTTCTGCAGAGAAGGAGTTTGGCACACCAGGTCTCTCTCCTTAAAGAATTTGTCCAACGTGAGAAGAGGAGGTCCAGAAAGTCCCAGAGCTTTAACAATCCCAGCTGCGCTGAAAAGAGGAAGTTATTTTCTTTTCTCCAAATAATAATAAAAAAACCAAACAAACCAGGAACTCAATGTTTCTCCAGTGAAACTCACCCTACAGACGGGAAGTCCCTGAAGATGAGTTTTAAGTCTGCAACACAAAGTCATCCCATGCAAAGCAATGCATACAGGAAAGAAAAACAACCCTAATTATACACAACATACAGGATTCAGTTTAGTTGTTATCAAACAAAAGCTCTCAAGTTTGGTGTGAGCCAATACCTTCACAGTAGTATCCAATGCTCCAGCAGTCAAAAAGGCAAGAAGAAATTTTTAAGAGCAAAAAAGAAGTTACTATTGCAGCACTACAAAAACTTATTATACAGTTCTGGAGTCACCATCTGAAAAGAGACAGTAAACACAGAAAAGGCAAATAGGAAGGGGACAAAGATAACAAGTATGCAACAGCAGTCATTCAGAAAATATCAAATAACTCAGATTTTCAGCTGAAAAAGGAAAATAGAAGATACAGCAGTTCTATAAAGTCATGAATGATATGGAGAAATGGACAGCAAACACTTATTACCTCTCACTGCACACGAGATAGAGAGTGCTCGATGAAATTACTGAGCAGCAGACTCAGAAACAACCACCACATGAAGTTGCAAAGCTCAGTGCCAAAGACACCGCGCGATCCAAACCGGAAATGGGTTCAGAGAGCAATTAAGACATATTCAGACTATAGCTTTTATATCTCCATCAAAGGACTTAACAATCCTGATGCAATCACCAGCCGATTACTGGAAAGACATACAGAAGATAGATTATTCCTGCCTATCTGCCAGCAACCCGATGCTATGCCAGATCATTCCTTGGTCTCACCAAGGTACAGCTGCTGATATGAAAAGCTCCAGGAGCAAACATTTCTGAAAGCAGTATCAGGATGATATTTTTAATAGACTGTCCTCTTCTGCAGCATGCTTTAATATGCTGTTAAGTAACACTGCCATTGTTGGTTTCTTCTCCCTATGTTTGATCTTGACATTTACTATCAGTAATTTTTCAGTTAGGTCTCCAAGACCTCATTACTGAGACCAGTTTGCAGTCGACTACCGCAATGTTCATCCGCTGTTTCTCATTCGATCTTGCTCAAAGTTGACATCGCAGAAAGCCCAAGAGAACTCAGCAGCCACACAAGCAGTGAGGATGGGTGTTTGGTGTTTTGCACTGTATCACTATTGATAAGGAAACATTAAAGACAGCAAGGATGAGCACCCTTCTAGAAACATTTCTCCCCTTCACAAGTACAAGCAGAAGCCCAAGAACAGGCTTCATCCACCAGACAAACCAGCAGTGACTGCTTTTCACCTGGTCGCAGCAAGATGGACCACCACTCTCGACAGACAAAATCTGGGAGAACAGCAGTTCCACACTGGAACTCTTTTAAGACACGAGATTTTATGAGCCAGTTGCCACCGTGGCTCAGCACGCTGCACCCCAGGCCAGCAGCCTCTGCGATCAGCCAAGAGGTAAAGGCAATGCTCACCACACAACAGCATATGACGTACCAGGACAGCTTAATAATTTATGTTGGTAAAAGCAGAATCTATTTCTCATTCTGACCCCTCTCTATCAGCACAAGGCTACGTTAACTCCGTTGTGCTGAGCATACAGCCAACATCACTATTTTATAAATACACAATATCTAGCAGATTTATGGACCTGGACTTCAGCTGTACATAGACAGAATGTAACCAGCTTTCTAAATAAAGTTAAAGCACTTTCCCCAAATCCAGGTAAAAGTATCAGACCTACCATCTTACTGCAACTCATTTTTCTAGACCAAAACAAAGAAACTTTTGTACCTCTGGCTGTTTTAATGTTTTAGTTCTTTGTCTCCACTTTATAGACTTCCATAACTACGTTTTACCCAAGACAAACACAGTGTCCATCCCCTGAATACATAACCCTAATCTCAGTGATTTACCCCCTCCACACAATCACCTTCTCCATTTGCCTGTATAAAAGCACTCAACACAGAGAGAAAATAATCAAATTATGTCATACTCTTTAAGATCTGACAGATAATCCTCATGCAGCAATTTCAACTACCTTCATGTTCCAAACCAATCCAACAGATAGCACACAGGACACTCTGTGTACACTGCCTGGTTCAGATAAGGAGGTAAGATACAAAGATAAATATATCAGTACTACTGGAAAGATTATTCCCCCATCTCTTCCAAACTTTCACATTAATATATTTGAGAAGGGCAACAGCAGAAGAACATACAGGGTGAAGGAAAACACAAGACAGAAAAGGAAATGCCAATCTTTCATATAAAGCGTCACAGAAAAGCATACAAAACAGCCATACAAGAGGGGCTGGGGGAGAAATAATCTATTTCCAGCACCAGAACTTTTCAGTGTTGTTACATTTCACATCTCCTGGCTAAACGGGTACTTCCAACCCAGAAGACCCCTAAGCAATTCAGAAGCTTTAGGTATTGCACTACCAAGAGGAGCTTTCATCAGAACTCAAACCCAGCTATTGAAACAGGACACACAGCAACATCTTATGGCACGTTAGCGGCTTGCTGGGAGAACCAGTGACACTGAGAGCAGTGTTAACACCAAATCTGGAATTTGACCAGATCATCAATACTAACATTGTGACACTTCATATTCTGCTTTTTCAATTATCTTTGATTACAACAAGCAGCCAAAACAAAAGAGAGTTTGTCTGTCTCACCCGAAAAGAGCACAGTCCAGAGCACCTGAAGAGGAGCTCCTCCAGACCACGGTTACTCAGGAGACACTACTTAGACAGCCGCTGTCCGAACGCAGACCCACTTGCTCTTGGCCACCGGTAGGTCAGAGACCCATCCTAGCGCAACGCGGGCCAGGCTGCTGGCACACAGAGCCACCGCGACATGGCCCAGGACCTTCGGGGACCGTACCGCTGCCCCAGCTGGAGCCACTCGCGCTGCACGCAGGCGCCTGTCGCTTCTCACCACCGCCCGTGCCCAAACCCACCTTGCCAGGAGCTGACCTACAGGGAGCCCCGTGCCTGCCGTCCTCCGGGCGCTGCCCACCGCAGTGGGCCCACCACGCCGCCCAATCGCAGCGCGACACCGGGGCCTGCTCCGAGCCGAGCCCACCTCAGGGACAGGGCCGCCATACTGCCACGGCACGGCTCCCTGGGATGCCAGGGGGGCACAGCAGGGCTACTGCCCCTCTGACCCACCAAGTCACCCGCGGCACCAGGGCAGGAAGGGGACAGGCGGCCCCGCCATGCTGCCGCGGGCTGGCACCGGGGCTGAGGGGAGCGGGCACGCCCTGGGTGGGGCCCGCACCTCGAGGCCCGGGGCGGCCACACGTGGCCGGGCATTGCCAGGGGGCCGCGGGAGCGGTGTGGAGAGGGGAGGGTGACAAGGGAGGGCACGCCGGACCTCCCCCTCTCCCCGGGCTCCTTCACCGGGGAGCTAGGCAGCCCCTGGGGCACGGCGCCTCGCCAGGGCGCATGCGCAGCGCCGAGCCCACCCCGCGGCTCACTATCCGGCAGCGGGGGTCCCACCGCCCCCAGCGCGCACGCGCGCCTCGCCGCCCCAGGGCGGCCGCTCAATGGCTCAGTATTTGGCAGCTGCCAACCCGGCCCTCGGGGGTGCCGCGGAGCGGCGGGAGCCACCTGTCGCCGTGAGAGGAGCGGAGCGGCGCGGCGGGCAGGGGGGAGGCCGGGCGGGGGCGAAGCGGAGCTTTACCTGCGGGATACTCGACGTGAGTGAGGGAGACCGGCCGCCACGGAGCGGGGAGCGAGCACTCTCCGACTGCGGCCATCTTACCCGGATACCGGGCCGGGCCACTACGGCCAATGGGAACGCACTTAAGGGGCGGTGCGACCAATGGGCGGGGGCGCGGAGACCGGCGGCCCAATAACACTGCGCGGCAGGTGAGGCGCCGACCAACCCGCAGCCACCCAATTAAAACGCCAACCCGGGGCGCGGCAGAGCCAATAGGCTACCAGCATCGGTGCCCAGTAGGAGGAGGACGTAGGTAGCCGGAAAGCCAATCGGAAGAAAGGCGGGCGTTATTGCCCTTCGTCATTGGCGAATGGAGCGATGCAGATTAGCCAATCACAGTCTTTCACTCCGACAGTTGTTAGCCAATCAGCTGCGGCGCTGGGGTGGGCGCACAGGGGGCTGAGGAAGGGGCTCGGCGGCTAAAATGGCTCCTGGTGCCCGCCGGGGCCGGGGCAGCCCCCGGGC
>Ga0065711_1044990_pt1 | contig 13755 bp, 11 predicted proteins | sample Hoacrofraction12_FD_59098 | JGI IMG/M metagenome (GOLD analysis project Ga0065711, IMG submission 59098) | Hoatzin crop microbial communities from Cojedes, Venezuela - Epithelial fraction 12 v2 (version 2) | ecosystem: Host-associated > Birds > Digestive system > Esophagus > Crop | place... | reverse complement strand
TTTTTTTTTTTTTTTTTTTTTAACCTCGAGGTTATTTTCAGTTGAATTAATTCTCCAGTCTGCTTGACTATGCAGTTGTACAGATGTCTGTGCCAGTCTGCAGAAAGGGTTTGGCGTGGGAGTAAGCGGCCAGGAGCAGAGGAGGACGGGGCAGTGCTCTGCAGCTGTACTGGCTTTGTTTTCCTTGCAGTATTTGTGACTGTGAAGACCTCTTGTTCTTTTAACTGCCACTCCCATGACACCTATTTTTGTGTGAAATACTGATGAAATATATTTGCCTTGATGGTCTTAAGTATTTTGGAAAAAGTGCTTTTAATTACAAGCAAGTTTCTACAGATTGTAGGGAACAGGTGAATGTCTGCCACACAGAAGTGACTAATAGACATTGTTATCTCCAATCTTGCTGGTTGTGTCATCCCTGAGAGCAGATGCTAAGATAGATAGACTTTGCCTTTGTGTTCTTGACATGAAACTGGGTTTGGTGTCTGTCTCATAATAGGAATTGTCATTTCCTTGCAATTTTCTGCCTACCAGTGTTGATTCACTCACCTCTTTTGCCAGCAGAGAGATCAGGAAACTATGAACGGTTTTCCTTTGCATCGGGAAGATGTGATACGAGAACTGGAGAGACGTTGCCTGTCTGTGTTCTCTGGGTTTCTGGGTCTCTGTCTTGTGCTCTGAGCTTTTTTTCTGCCATGAAGCCATTGGCATTTTTTTGCCAAAAAAGTTTGAGTGGTGAGGAGCTTTCATTTTAAATCAACAGTGCCCCATGATGCAAAGATGGAGGATACCGATTGTTTCCAGGAATCATTTCCTGGCTCTAATTATTAGAGTCAGTCAGCAGCTGAACAATAAAGGTGTCTTACAGAAATGAAAAGTGACTTGGCTTTGTCTTAAAAACAAATGTAAGCTTACAGGGTTTCAACAGAGGGTGTTTACAGGTTGATATATCATAAATGGTAACGAATGTTAATTACTTCGTTAGTCGAGATAGCTGTAGGAGCAAAAAGAACTTTGTTCTAAGGTGAATGTCAGTGTTTCAGGCTTCAGTAACTGATAATTTGAGGGCGTTTTGTGTCTTGTGCACGCTTAGCAAAATACGTCCAATGTGAGCACCTTGCAACTGTGGCTGCTAGTGGAAGAGTTAAAGAGGAGGTGACTCCTTTGCACAAAGATTTCTTACCAGACCTCAACGTATCCTTGGACAAATACTGTATGTACTTACATTGCTATCTGAGAACTTGAGTGCTCTCTGGAAGGTGAGATAACCCATCCTTTTAGGGTTTTTCTGCACTTTGCAACTTGGCTATCGCACATTTTTTGAACAGTTTGTTTCATTTGGCGGTTGCGGGAATTGGAAAATTCTTTCCCTTGCGTTTATTTCTTTATGACGCAGCGGTACACGCTGACGGCGCGTGTTCGGGGTGGGATTTCACGGGGACTTGGTCTGTCCAGGGGCCGAGTGCTGGGTCGCAGCCGCGAGCGCGGTCGGTTTTGGGGGGCCGGGAGCTGCGCAGGACCCTGGAGAGCGCCCGCCATCCCTGTCCCCCGCCATCCCTGTCCCCCGCCATCCCTGCCCCTTCCCCTGCAGCCCCTGCCCTGGGTGGGCGCGGGCTGTCCCTCCCCGCTGCGCTCACAGGCGGCCTGGCAGAGCTCTGCTCGTCGGTGGGATGTGTTGTGATACCTGTGAACGTAACAAGTGTGACATGTAGGGGAGGTTATCACTTCAGGTGGTCAGAATCATTGCGCAACCAAAGCAAGTCTTGGTTTTTTGTGAATAATTGGGATGTTTGTAAGATATGAGACTGCTGAATAATCCCTTTAGGCTCGGCTTGGGGAGAGCAGGTATGCAAACTGCAGAGATAAGGAGGCTGCAAGATGATCTCAAGACCCCCAACGGCTGAAGGACATGAACACCTACTAATGAGTTCTCGGAAAAAAACTTTACTTTGATAAGCATTTCCTGGAAATGTAATGAATATGTATGTTAACATAGCATAAATACCTAGCAACTGTGTCTCCTCGGTGCACGCGTTTGGAGGAGAGATCCCCGTGTGCCCGGCGCCGTAATAAAGAATCCCTGCTTAATAGCCTTCCGACCGTTGAGTCTTCAACTCCGGCTTTTCACGGCATCAGTTGTATAACGTGTCTCCGATTTGGGGTGCTTTCCTTGCGTATGTTCACCTCGGGTTTTAAATGAATTCTTGTTCTCAGCGGGCAGCTTAACCTGCCTTTGCCTGTGGCAACTTTGCTGTGGACTGAAGTTGGGTAGGTAAAGATGTAGAAAGTACCAATTATGCTAGCCAGCTAAATTGTATTGAGTAATACACTATATTCAACTGGCTAGCTTAATTAAGTAGTACTGTTGAACTCAAAAGCTCCTAAGAGCTTTTTAAAAAAAAAAAAAAGGCTTTTGAAAGGATGGGAACGTACAAATCGATTATTTGACTTCTGTATGCCTTTTATTGAAAGTATTACTTTAGGCTTAGAAGATTGTCTTGTAGTCCTTTTTTCGTATTCAAGCTGAAGCTAGTAGCATTCAGAGGCTTATGTGCAAGGTTCAACAGATGTGGCCTGTTACTGTTTGACATAATTATTGTTTATTTGTAGTGGTTGCTATCAGTAAGAAAATGTAACTCACTAGAAGGCAAACAACTTCTGTCAGCTTTTTTTAAACCTTCCTTATACTAGTGTCTATGCAACATACTTTAAGCACTGTTTGTTGTCGAAATGTGTTTTCTTCTCTGTGTATATACAGAATACATTTGCGAGGTGGTTTTGTAAAGCTAGCTCAACGCAGCCGAAAATTGTTCATTTTCCATACTTTTCCTGTGTGCTCTACCTTAATATTTGCTGTATGACTTTAAAGAGTTTGATCCTTGTCCCTTTTATCGCTAAAGGGAGGAACTGTGCTGCTTGTAGTGGTGCATGTGTTCTATTGCATGGTTTTATTGCAAATATCTTTTAAAACGTCTCGGGGGACTTTCAGCCCTGGATTGACAGGGAGGGCTCCAATGAGACAGCCAGACTGCTGCGGCGAGCTGTCTGCCGTGCGCTTGTGTCCTCTGACGTGCCGCTTGTTCCTTGACCCCAGCAGCCGTGGCAGGCAGTGGGTTGGGTTCTGCTAGATGCTCCCAGGCTGATGTTCTTTCCCCACAAGTATCCAATGAAACTTGTAATGTGAAAAATGTGTCTACGAGATCTCCAAACAGGGAAAGAAAAAACAATGACGGGAAAAAAACAATTCCTTATTTTCTGCAAGAACAGAGAAGTTGCCCAGAGTAATGCAAGACGCTTTTGGCAACACAGAAGAATTAAACAGTCCGTATTGAGATGAAAATACGATGCTAAGCTGTAGAACAGTGGTGCTCGAAGAAGACTTGCTGATAGAGTATTCCTGAATGACTCCAAAGTCAAGAAATACTCCAGAGGATTTGCAAATACCTGTGAAAACAGGCGTAGACCCCCAAAATGCTGTTGCCCAGCAAAAGAGCAAAACCACTCAGGGTTTATTGTTTCTGGGTTTTGCTTTTTCTCAGTTCTGCATTTCTAGCTGCCTACGTACTGAGCAGATGTTATGCTGAATTTTTGTTCTTTGTTTTTTCTCCACGTGGCTAACAAGTGTTACCAAAGGGTGATGCTGCTCTTTCCTCTTTCATGCCTCAGAGCAGTCATCGTTTCTTAAAGCACCCTTGTTCTCTTTTGGTGCTGTCCTGTTGCCAGTGTTGTTCTCAGGTATGTTGTTGTGCCACGGAGACTTGCGGATACAATTTCCTGTGTTTAGAGGACAGTTAAGAGAAAATTGCCTGGGCTGACATTGGGGTCGCTGATTTGCAGTACGTTCAAGTATTGGGACACTTGATGTTTTATTGGCACTGTGCAGGCCATAGTCAAATTTCTCCTTGGAAATTTTTGGCAAAAGAGACTTTTCTGTGTGGGCAGAGTAATTCTGATTATCAAGTGATGTTAAAAAGAAAATTAAATATTCTTTGAGCTCTTTGCCTCAGGTTTACTGAACCACATTTAAAATTTAAAACGGATTTCATTTGTTACTATAATCCCTAAAACGCTCTGTGAAGATGCTGAACATAAAATAATTTTAAACAGATGGTTTGACTTACAAAAGCCACTTCAGTGCAAGAGCAAGTGGAAATACTGTAGTTGCAGTTTCATTGTCTGGCAGAGCATAGTATGCCTCAATAGAGAAAGGAAAGGAGACTTTGGAAAGGAGGAAAAGTGGCTTGATCATTGTCCCACTTCTGTTCATAGAATGATTATATGATGAAGTCAGGATGAGGATTTGGGGTTTTCTATGTTGAAGTAGTGTGTAGAGATATGAGAGAGTTACTCTGAGACTGGCTGCTAAGTCTCTGTATAAATGAATCTGTGCAGTCAATAGGCCTGTGTGCTGTTACAGCAGGAATGACTTGATCGCGTTTCTTGACTAGTATAACTCTCTAAAAATCTAAATTACTAAAAGAACAGAGTAGCGACTGCTACTGCTGTCTTAGATGATGTATAACTGCCATACCTTGCAAAATACTGTCACTTAGACCACACAACTCCCGCTTTGCTCCCCTGCCTTAAGCAAAAGGATCGTTTTTTATGTACAGACAAATTGTACAGTCACCACTTTGACAGTTTAAATTACAAAATACACAGCACTGTTTAGCTGAAAAATGTATTCCTCAGCCCGAAATGTAGCAGACACCTCTGTCTATTTCTTTTTTTTTCTGTAAAAGATACTTACCAAGGGCATTGATGCTTATGGAAAATGCATTTCCAATGGGTTTTCTTCATCTTAACCAACAGACTTGACAGTATTAGTGAAGCATGGTCCCTCTAAAAGAAATGACTAATGTATCTTGGGCTTCCTGTCTTGACACTTTATTATCCTTAAAAAAAAATATTCCTGCCAATGGGGCATATTCCATGTAGTATTTTGTGTATGTTTTATTGCATATTTGAAGAAAGAAAAATATAAAAGGGGAATGTTATATTTCTCACAAAGAACTATATTGTATTGCAGTACAAGTACGGTTTTCTTTGCCATATAAATAACACTGAGAGATTGTAACTTCAGAGTAATGCAGCTTAGATGCTGATTACTTTGGGGAAATGAGGGCTGCATTTAATTATGTCAGCCTGCCTGTTAAGCGCTGAGCGACCTGATCCGGCTTGGGGCCGTTGGATGTAGGTGCTGTGGCATGTGTCAAAAAAAGAGGTGGGAAAAAAAAAAGGTCTTGTCAGCAAGTTATGGATCAACTTGAAAAGAGGGAAGAGCTCATGTGATATAAACTGCGTGCTTCTTGTCTCTGGTGGTTGGGTTTAGGTGGCTCATTGCAGCTGTCTTGCTCCCCTGCCATCGTCACAGGGTGTTTTAGTGCTCGTGCTGACATGACTGTTGGTGAGGGTCTGGCAGCTGATAGCAGGGGGTTTTGTCTTGTTTTGATGAGTACGAGTGCAAACAAAGAGGGGGTCTCTTCACCTCATCTGCCACCAGTGGGAGCTGAACTTTCTGACAATTCTGAAAAAAACCTCCTTTAATCTGTGCAAATCACTTTATTCTGGAAAAATAATTAGTTGTGGTCAGGAGGTCCTCGCTGCTTTTCCTTCTTTAATCTGCTAGACTTTAAGAAAGGTATCTCCTGGTTCTGCCTTGTTGGCTCTCAGAAGAATCGCTCCCCTGCATCTGCTCGCTCTCTTTTTGGCTCATGCACAAGGTCCAATGAAGTCAGAAGATCTGAAGTCTGCTGAAGGTGCCGGTGTAGCCAGGGCAGTGCTAATTTTCTACTTGCTCTGTTTGTATGGACAGTCCGTGTTTAACAGGCAGTGAGTGGCTTAGTGGATCTCTAGTACTTTTCTGTTAAGAATCCGAAAAGGGTCTTAATTTAAGAATCCACGGCAGCTTTGTGTTGTTGGCTCCAAATTGTTTAAACAAAAAATACCTTGTTGGGATAGTTTAAAATGTGACACACTGGAGGTTGGACAGTATCATTATTGGCTCTGTATTTAGTTCAGGAGGTGGTGACAGAAGGAGAAAAAATATGGGGGGAAAAAAAAGAATAAATCTGAGTGTGATACGTGGTTTGCCAGTTGGGATGAGTCTGCAGAGGAGGCGAATTGGCTGTCTCAACTGCATTATAAGAAGTCAGGTGTTTGGATGGACGGTAAGAAACGGCGTGTGGCAAATAGATTGCAACATGCTCCTCTTTAGCCTGTTATCTACAAGACTAGAAGCTTCTTTCTCTCCTCTTGGTGTGACAGGCAACGGCTTAACAGAATTAAATAGAATAATGCAGTCAGGATTTGGGCAAACCTTGTGGTTTGCTTTGTGAAAATAAGGGCTGTGGGAGGTAGCGCACTAAGTCACTTGCTAAGGCATTGCCTGGGAAAGTATCAGAGGACACACGTGCTGAGCTATCCTTGACTGAAGTTTTCTTGACAGAAAGATGCAAGATATATTTTTAAGTGACAGTTTGTTTATCTGCTTTTTGGATGGCCGGGCGCCTGAGGGCAGAGACATTTTTGCACTAGTAATAAACACTTATATCTGGCTCCTCGTTCTCCAAAGTGGAGAGGAGGGTGTGTGTTTAATACATTTCTATTTTTCTTCTCTTGACAGGCTGTGGCTTTTGCTTTTTCTCATAAGCTAGTGCTTAATCCACTTTGTTTCTTTCATCCTTGTTATTTCTTCCTTTTAGCACACCTTGCGGGCTTTCTACCTTGAACTGTCAAGTGCCAGACTTTAGAGAGACAATTGCTCATGATGTCCTCTGTAATGGAGGGGGGAGGAGTAAACTAAAGGACTTTTTTGTTTTTGTTTCCTTTTGGTGGTATCCCATAGAAGCTGGATTTCATTTCTGTATATCATGTGATACAATCATGTATATCATCTGTATATCATGTGAGGTGCAGAGTAACAGTATACAGATAAGCACGTTTCCTGCTAGGGCAGGTGCATGCACAGTGCTAGTTGTGCTTTCTCTGTGCCTAGAAGGCAGGAGAGTAAGTGCTGTAGGTTTGAGGGATGTCTGAGCACCCAGATTATACTGGGTTAGCTGCTCTCTCCTCTTCCCAGCCAGAAAAGTTGCCAGAAGGTTGCTGGGCACCAAGGAGTTTGATTCTGATGCTTCCATTTGCAGCTCCTCCTGATGCTGACTTGTCCTGTCAGGACATGTACGAGATCTTGTTCAGCCTCTGGTTCCCACGTTGGACTTGCAGGTTCAGACTGGCTTTTGAACCACCCTGTCAAATGGTGGTGTAAAAGCACAAAAGGGGAAGAAAAGAGGAGTGGAAGAGATCTCTGTGTGGCAGAGGACTCATGGATGAGTGAAGATCTGTGCATTTTCAAATTCAGAGGTGCTGTCAACTAGTTCCAGCTGTTCCTGCACTGGTTATGTGGAGGCTGTGTTGACTAAGTGGGATCCCTTCTTGGACCTGCAGTCCAAGACCTTGCCTTGCATCTTTGAGAGCACAGATCAACTGATGATTCCACTCTTCTTGGAAATGGATGAGGGGAAAAAAGTTATAATGCTAGAGCATATCGTAGGCAGAAATACCCCAGATGTCCCAGGAGATCTACATTGAGGTTTTTCCACAAATCTCATTTTTCCTAAATATCCTTTTTCTGATTCATGAAGATCATGTCCAAATCTTCTAAGGAAAAGGATATTTTCAAGATAAATATTTAGCTTTCCTTCTCCATATCAATGGCCCCTCATGCAAGAATGCAACGGAGGAGAGATGAACTCAAGTATCCGATTTATACTTGAAGTGAGAGATACTCTCTTTTTGTTCTGTTTGTGCCACAAACACTTGTAGCTGCAATTACATAGCACAAATGTCGCTTAGTGTTAATCCTCCTTTTCTGTGGAGGTCCAGTCACAAATCCCAGAGGTCCCTCTGTCTTTTACCTTCACTTTCTTCCGTGATGGTTTACCTTGCATGGTTCAGTGATCCATGGTATATCAACTTTTAGTAGTAGGGTTCTGGGGGATGGATGGCTGCTCCAAGAAGAGGTATTTTTTTTTCTCTGTTGCCTTGGCATCCATTGAACTAATGAGTCTTCGTGTCAAGTAGGTAGAAATGCATGGACAAAATTATCTTGGCCCACAGCAGTATGAAAGGTGGTAGCCCATCCTAGCTTGAATACCTGCAAATGTGGGTTCAAGTGACTTTGGCATTCCCAGTTAGGGAAGGGGATTGTCCTCTGGTTTGCAGGACGTGTTCTAACACTTGAAATCCAAGTGTTTACAGTTAAATGTCGATAGTGAAACGCTGGTGATCTGGCCTTGTCAGCTCTGTCAGCCTTAACGTGTATTGTAGCTGGGGTGATGGTGTTATCTCTCTTTCTAGGAGAGATAAAGCAGCCTCATTTTTCTTACCAGTGTAGGTGCAAACTGAAGATGACTTCTGAATGGTACCTCTGATGCTCTTTTTGATTGCCTTGGCTTCCTGTCTTGCTGTCTTTTTTCAGTTAGAAGAACTGTGTGAAGTACCAGTTGGTAGCAATTCAGCCAAGAAATGAACCGGTATCAGCCAAGACCTGTTTCTGCACAGCAGTGGATCACTTAGACAAGCTCTTTCTCAAAATGCAAACTTTTTTTCTACGGGAAGGGGCCATGTCAGCCTGTCGTTCAGCTGTCTTCCACCACTTACAAGACCGTGGTACTTGTAAGTTCGGAGGGGCCTAGAGAAGGCATTTCTTGACAGGGAATACTTCATTGATACCTGAATCTGTTTGCTTCCAAATGTGAGTGTCAGGTCTCTGTGAAGTAATTTTGTAATTCAGTGAGTATGAATGACTGAATGTGTTATTTTGGTTACAGATATCTGCTGCAGCAGAGCAGCTCAAAACCTGGTCTGTACATACAGTGGTTGCAGTGTCTGTCCCAGGCAGCGTGCCTGGGGGTCCCCTCTGGTTGTCTTCAGCCTTTGGGAAAAGCTTTCTGGAAATAAGCTTGCCCGTTTTCATCAGTGTTGCCATACCTTTTAGGCAAACTATTGTTTCTGCATCGTGGGTGAAAACAGAGACTTCACTCTCCCTGCATTCGAGGAACCCAAGCCTTGCCCTTCCTCTGAGCATCCTCTCTGTTTGAGAGGACTGATGTGTACAACCGTTCTTTTCCGATACAGTCTCATTGCTCTGCTTTGTCACATCCCTCCCACCTGCCCCATTCAGCTGTTGGAGAAGAGGATCTCTACAAGAGAAGTCATCCATGTGCATGCTTGCTTTTATTTGCCCTTCTTGATAGACACATATCTATTGGTATGGTGGGCTGAGAAGAAATAGGGGTGTGCTCCAAGTGACATAGCATGTGTTGAGAGGAGACCACACTGGGATGAAAATGGACCTGTGGAAAGTTGGGTCCAAAAAACCTGGTCTTGGGTGTTTGTCCTGTGGGGGCAGAATGGGTGCTTTGGTTTGGAAGTCCCAGAGAAACACAGGCCGTGATCAAGAACTTTATTTTCCAGTGAAAACCAGTTACTGGAAATGATTCTTCCGTGATGCTTTGGATGCTTGAAGAGGATGTATTTCACAAATCAACTGTGCTAAATGAACTTTACACACTTTGGGCTCGCAATGACCAAGTTTAGTTGTAATTTGATGAAGACTAAAAGGTATAGAAGGTCGCTGGTGCCTCTCTAGAATTGCTGCTGACTGTATTTAAACTTTGTTCTTGGAGTTGGAGCCTGCTGTCACCACAGACGAGTGCCTGTTTGCAACACCTCGCCCAGTGGTTAGTAGCTTGAAAGCAGGACTGCTGTGAGGAAAAGGCACCGGGTGCCATTCTGGCGGCCAGCTGAGGTGCAGTGAGGAGCTTTCCAAACTCTGTACCTGTGGGAAAGTATTTGTAAGCCTGAGGATCGGATACTCTTCACAATGTTACGTCACAGCGATGACGCACGAAGTGAGGCATGAAAGGAGGGATATAAGTTAAGGTAGGGGCAGAAGGAGCCGCTACAAGGGACATGGCAGAAGCTGATGCTCTGGGAGCTGCCTGTCTTGAAATCATCTGATGGTGATGAACAGTTGGATATGTTGTCCCCAGACAAATGGTCTAATGTAGTCAAACTGTGGTTGCAAAAAAATGTATGTATTTTTTTTTAATTAATTCCATAGATCACTGTAGTCTCAGTATTACATCTGAATTGTGTTGATTGCACTCTTGTTGCTGCAAGCAAGGGCTCGGTGCTGGGGAGAGTTAAAGCACAGAGAAATAGCTAGTGCTGAAAACAGATTCGGTTACTAATACTTTAATTAGAAGAATTTAGCATATGTTAAGCTATAGAATTGTAGCACTGGGAGTATCCAACAGCAGGTATCTGATTGAAGTAACTGCTTTGTTTAGTAGTCTCATCAGTTTAAGGTATGAATAGTTTGGATTCTCTTATCAAATATAACTACATCAAAAGGAAAAGCCCTATGTAAAATAAAACTGATTTAATAAAATGAGGTCCAGCGTTCAACCTAGTGGTATTTCTGTGACTGTGGTTTCATCTATTTACATTCATGCCGGAACCCCAAGTATGTAAACAATGAACAAACTGATATTTACAGGTATTCCAAGTCTCTCTTGGGATCTCAGTTGTGGGCATAGAAGAATGTAAGTTTTAGATTAATAAAAAGTTTTTATTTGATTGTGTAAGAGTGACTACTATGTGTCCGTGTCTCTGAAATGTTGTATTTAGTTATCTCAATTTTGTTATGTGGTTTTCTCTCCAGATTTTTACAATGAGAAGTTACTATAGTAATGTTTCTGATTAGGACTGGAGTTGTTACATCTATGTTTCATTAGGGAAAATGGGTGGAATTGAAAGTTATGGTTAAGCTGCATACAGACCTGAATTTTATTTGGATTAGTAAAGAGTAACAGATATTAACTTTCACATCCTTTTTAGTGTGTGGGTTTTTTCCTTCTGGATTTCCCGGCCCTTTAAAATTTTTATTTTAAAAAACATCTTTCAGAGTTTTGATCAGAGTTAAGGTTACGTGGTAGTGAAGCCTTTTTTCTTTATTTGATAAGAATAATAATCTTACTGTGTGATGGCTGTCTGTGTCTGTCCAGCTACAGGAATTCTGTAAGTAACAAGATAAACTTAAAAAGATAAACTTAAAAACTAACTAGATTCTGAAACAAAGAGTTTCTTTTAGAGAGAAGTGTGTATTTACATAGGTAACTGAACATCTGAACCTTCCAGGCTGTTGGGAACATCTGCTTCTAAATTGGTGAGTGGAGTTGTTGTTTTGTTAGGGTTGATAATTAGCTAATATTTAAGTAACTAAGTCAGCAGCCTGGACAGCACTAATAGTACTTTGTCAGAATTAAGGCTCATTCAGGCTCAGATCCCTCGCTTACTGGAGTTCGATATACGCATTTGCGTTGCCTTCAGTAGGAATCGTGTGAACCCCTCGGTACGCGTGGCAGACACATACATTTCCAGTGTACCTGTTATTAAGCATATTTGTATCCCTAACCTGACTTCAGAGGATAACAGGGCAGAAAAGAACATTCAAAAAGGGGATCTTATTATCCATGAAACATAATCTTTGAGGTGTTGTGCTTTTGTCACCTGTTTTAGAAGAGGAATGTTGTTCTGCACTCAGCAGAGGAGATTTGTTCCTTTTAAAGAAGCTTTCTGTTTCTAGGCAGACTAGAATGAGCCCAGAATTGATAGTAAACTTAGAAAAAGCAGCTTGGGATGGATGTTTGCTGTAGGATGATTCTCCCTAGGTGTCTCTGGCTTGTGTTTGCCTCAACAGCCCTCAATGCTGCCGTGCGATCAGCTGGTAGGGGGTGGTATGTTCATGGAGATGTTGTGTTGTCCGAGTCTTCTGTCACTGATGGAGGTGATGAACCGCTGAATATCAGACAAACTAACTTGATACAGTGGTTTTTTGAAGCCATCTAATACCCCACTAAATACCAGAGATGAGCTGCTGAGAATAATGTCTATCTGAAAGTCTGAATTAGCCATGCAGTGACTTTTGACCAAAACTTCTGGGGAAAAGCTTGTTGGAAGCAGAGATTGATTATGGATCCTGGGTAATGACTGTGGTTATGGTACTCCTGTTCTATAACAAATGAAATGAATGCTGATTCTATGAAGTCTCATCTGCTTAACTGTATTTTTTCTCACTCCCTCTCAGTGTTGGACTTTGCCTTGCCAGCCCGCTGTTGCCATGGGTATACCGGTCTTCATACTCGCTGGTCTCCTGGTGCATTGCGTGTTCTTGGTCTCCATTTTTGACATCTACTTCAGCTCTCCCCTGGTTCACGGTATGACTCCTCAGCAGACTCCGCTGCCACCTCCGGCAAAACGTCTCGTTCTCTTTGTTGCTGATGGTCTGCGGGCAGATTCGCTGTATGAATTGAACAGCGACGGTACGTCCCCGGCGCCTTACCTGCGGTAAGTCCATCTGAAAACGCTCCTCATCCAGAAGATTGATCTTCTGGAGGCAGCTTTGTGTAATCTTGAAAGAGAACAAGAGGAGCCACAGCAGCTGTGGTGGCTTGGGTACTGCCTTCCCTCTGCCTTTGAAGTAGCAAACTTTGCAGTTACGCTCTCCAAAAATGCGTGAATTTGAGTTGTCCCTTGTTGTCAGTAAACCATGAACTAAGGAGGAGTGTGAACTCTCTCCGTTCACATCAGCGTGGTATCAATTCTGAAGCCTAACAGTCGTTAATTTAAACTGCTTCCTGGATGTTCAGTTTAGGAGTAATCGTTCATTAACATGCTTGTCTTCTAATTCTAAGCTACTAATGAAGTTTTTAAGGAGTGCTTAAAAAAGATGGCCGGAATGGATCTAACAGCAGGCTGCCACTTCCTATTTGTTCCACCCTTCCTGCATGCCTGACCCTGCTGCCTCTCTTGTGCTCTCAGGTGTGTGTCTGATTGCTTAATGGCTTGATTTGGTTTAAGATTGTGCAAAACTAATACTGCCAAAAAAGACTGCTACAAGTCATATCCTTGAGTGCTTAAAACTAATTTTCACCGACCTTCCCTGCTTCCCTACATTAAGATAATTATTTGATAAGACGACAAAATAACTTCTTTGACTAAAAAAAGTAGACAGTGTTAAATAAGACTACTTTTGTGTAGTAGCACTGGTTTGGCTTGAATATCGGAGCTAATCTTGAACATCAGTTGTCTGAAGCTGTTAGGGCATTTGCAGTCTGCTACAGAAACCTGAGGAGCCCTTGCCTAGAGCACTCACCAGCCTATATGGGATCAGGTGCTTCTCCTGTTCTTAATGTTTTTTTTGAAGGTGGTGTCTGTCTGCCACATCAGTGTGAGTTTTCCATGTTGTATTTTAGCAATGGACTTCACACTTCCTCCAGAGTGGTTTCTTCTCTTAGCAGTAAAACTGTTGGTCTTTTGCACCATCAGCGAGGTGTAAAGGCCATAATGGCCCCAATGTTATACTACGGATAAAAAGGGATAAAGGATAAAATATGACTTGATAATCGAAATTAACCAGACTATTGCTGCTGTAGGTATTTTTGTAAAGCCCTACCCTTATTATAGTTAGAAGTTTTGTAATCTTGCAAGTTTAAATTTAACTATACTAGGTTTAGAGAAACTAAGAAACAGGATTTGGGCAGAGAGGAACCTGATGAGGTTCAACAAGGGCAAATGCAGGGTCCTGCACCTGGGGAGGAACAACCCCATGCATCAGTACAGGCTTGGGGTAGACCTGCTGGAGAGCAGCTCTGTGGAGAGGGACCTGGGTGTCCTGGTGGATGACAG
>Ga0065711_1044989_pt1 | contig 13756 bp, 5 predicted proteins | sample Hoacrofraction12_FD_59098 | JGI IMG/M metagenome (GOLD analysis project Ga0065711, IMG submission 59098) | Hoatzin crop microbial communities from Cojedes, Venezuela - Epithelial fraction 12 v2 (version 2) | ecosystem: Host-associated > Birds > Digestive system > Esophagus > Crop | place... | reverse complement strand
TCTGAGGGTGACGGAGCACTGGAACAGGCTGCCCGGGGAGGTTGTGGAGTCTCCTTCTCTGGAGATATTCAAGACCCGCCTGGACAAGGTCCTGTGCAGCTTGCTGTAGGCGACCCTACTTCAGCAGGAGGGTTGGACTAGATGACCCACAGAGGTCCCTTCCAACCCCTACCATTCTGTGATATAAAATACAGTTCAGCTGGAGTAGGTGAATCAATTAAATTGAGAAAAATATAATTGAAGAGTTTTTAGATTCAGTTTTTGGTTTGGGTATCATGGAATATTGGTAGGAAGAATAACAGATCCAGTCTTTATCATAGTCATTTTGGGGGGGGGGCTTGGGGTGTGTGCTGTTAGAAATAGGGAAATAGTAGACTTTGTGTTTGAAAATTTACGGCATTCAGGTGGATTATTTAAGCCCTTTCAGTTTCAACAAAGTGTAATCAGATTTTGACAGTAGACTTGAAGCTTCTTCCACAGCACATGAGTGGTGGGAGAGACTGAAAGCTAGTATCTATTAATTGGAATGAATTTGAATTATCAAGCAGAAGAAACATAATAATTTTAAGTTCAAGTGCTTCAGGAATTTCAGTTAGAAATCTAAATATACTGTGGTATGAGAACTTCTGTGCAAGACCTGCTAGGATGGACCTTGTGGTTACCGCCTGTCTCTTTTACCATCCCCCCTCCCTTACAAATATTTCATGTGGAAAAGTAGCTGCAAGAAATCTTGACACCCACTCATTCTGGTGGTTTATTGTAATAATGTGGCTTGATGGTCCTCAGTTCTGAAGCGTTCTGTGAAAGCATGGAGAGTTTGTAGTCGTTGGTACTAATCTGAAAAAGAAGAGTGTTAGGGGTTTTTTTTAAATCAAATGACTTTCAGGTAGGAGAGAAATTTTCTCAGGTGAACAATTGATTGTTGAGATTGCATTTGAAGAATTAGAAAAATTCATTACTTTGAGCAGCGTGAAACCAAAAGATAACTTATGAAAAGAACACTAGAATTTTCTTAATGTATAGCATTCCAGTTCTGGAGGGGGGGAAATCCTGTGTCATAATATAGAAGAAAAAAAAACACCAAAAAGCTATGTAAAAATTGAGCATTGTCAATATACAAATACATTGTCTGAACCTGTCATAATGCTATGTCATTTCAAATCATGGAACACATAAACTGTTACTGGTTTTGCCTCCAGTTTGCACACTTCAGAGTGAGTTATACTGGTTTGTGGTGGGCTGACCTTGGGTAGCCGGCACGTGCCCACCAAACCGCTCTGTCCTTCTCCCCCGTATCGCTCCCCCTCCCAGCAGAACAGGGGGGAGAAAAGAAGATGACAAAAAACTCATGGCTTGAGATAAAGGCAGCTTAATAAAGAAAAGCAAAGGCCATGCATGGAAGCAGAGGAAAACAAAAAGATTTATTCTCTACTTCCCATCAGCGGGCGATGTCCAGCTGCTCCCTGGGAATTAGGGCCTCAGTGCATATAGGAGTTGCTCCAGATGATAAACACCTTAATAACAACTGCCTCTCTCCCCTCCTCCTTTCACTTAACTTTTATTGCTGAACACATGGTGCGGCATGCAGTGTCTCTTGGGTCAGCTTGGGTCAGCTGTGCTGGCTAGGTCCCCTTCCCACCTCTTGCCCACCCCCAGCCTTTGGGGGTTGGAGGAGCCGCCTTGGTGCTGCGTGGATGAATACAAAGCACAGCGCTGCGAGGGCTGCTATGGGGAAAATTAACTCCATCCCAGCCAGACCCAGTACGCGGTTTTACTCTCTGGTAGATAAAAGAGAGTGGCATACTGGATCAAAACATTTCAGGCTGCATTGTACAAGTATTTCCTCCTTTTCTAATCCACATTCCAAAATGAAAACATGCCTGTCTTAGAAGCATCTAAATGCAAAACTGTGATAGTCAGAAGTCCTCTGCCAATGTCCATAACAGCAGGTCATTGTGTCCCCTAGAACTACTAATGAAAATAATACCACACATGTGGAGGTAAAAGGCATCATGTGGTCTTAGGTGTTCCAAGGACAAGAATGTTTTTAGGTAATTTACACATTTTATCAATTTAGATTATTTAATACCATGATACACCTGGACTTTACCTGATAATAGATTTGCTTAAAGAGAAAAGCTCATCCCTACATCGAGTATTAGGAGTTACGCTTTCCTTTCTGTCTCATCCACCAGAGTGGGGTTAAGTACTAAGTAACAAGTTTAACTTATTAGCATAACGTGCAGTAACTATGCTGCATAAAAGTAGTCAAAATTAGCATCCACCTTCTTTTGTTCCAGAAGTTTAATAGTCTTGGATTGTGAGATTCATCTCCCCTAATTCTAGACAGCTGTGTTGCAGAGCTCTCCATCTAGGCGAATTGCCCTCGGACTGCCTTTATGGTCAATGGGAAGGGGGAGGCACCGCTGAGGCATGATTCATCCCATGGGAGAATAGGGGTCTAAGTAAGATGAGATGAATCGCACTCTGAAAATGCCCATTTCTCTTCAGTGACTGCAAAGGCAGCCTGGGGTGATAAGCTCAACACTGCTGCGTTGTTGAAAGCAGTGGGTGTCACTGGTTACATGAGTTCTGTCCTTTGTGTTCCCAAAGGAAGCCCCCTCCTTGAAACCCTCCTGAGACTGTTGCGTACTGCAGGCAATGTTCGACCTTACACTTAGTGTCAAATTTGCCCGTAACCCTGTGATGAAGCAGATGAGGAAATGTATGCAGTTTAATTAGACTACTTTGCGAGTAAGTCAAAATTTAGCTGCCTATCTTTAGATAGGGGGCAATAGATATGGTGGTAGTATAGAAAGAGTAACCTCAGCATACACAAGCCCGACTGACCAGACAGATGCCTCTTTGTCAGCACTATTTTTCCACCTTAACACATTTTCAAAAACTGGTGGCTCTGTGGTGTTAAACATATGTTTATAATTGCCTACAATTGCTGGCCTGAGTAGTTGTTTGGTATCGTAGTTGATTCACTGTTGATGTAAGTGGCAGTCTACTCATGCCATGGGGCATCCTGTTCCAGCTGTGGCTCAGCCAGGTGACGATACTGAAACCTCACCTTCAGTCTACACCACCTCCTGGGTGTCCACACTTCATGCAATTTTTGTAGCTAAGTTAGAAAGCGCCTCTGCTTTTCAAAATTTTATAAAGCTAGTCCAAGTGACTGAGGAAATTGGGAGGAATTGAGAAGCCAGGGTGCAGACAGGTTAAAGAGGTTGGGAAGTCAAGGCAGGCAGGTGGTGGGGAGCACCTGAGTATATGGGAACCTTTCCACCCAGACAGCTGTGACCAGGACAATACATGAGATTTCACGGAGACTTATTATCAAAATAAACCAATGAATGAAACCTGTGTCGATCAGAAGGTTAAATTTCCTTTCTTTGTCTGGATGTACACCACTGTTTATCAAAAAATCTATTTATGAAAAGTGTATTAGTGGTATCATTTTAAGGTGTGTGACTTACTGTATAATCTACAGAAGGAAAAATAAGATATACAGTATTTATATTTAAGATTTGGTACAAGTTATTACATGGAATAAAAAGTAAGGTATTTGCCTTGCATTACAGGTGTAAAAATCCCATGCACTTAAGAAATTTAGGTGTGTAACGTGTAAGGCTCTCGCTATTCTTTTGCAGCTCTGCATTTCACTGAGTCACCTCAAAACACAGTATAGACAAATATTTCTGGAGCTGTAGCAGATATGTTTATACACAAATGCAAAATGTTAGCTAAGAAAGAAAGGCTATGAGTCTGTAAAGTAAAAACAGGCAAATGTGAATGGAAATGTTTTTAGCACACTTTGTAATATTTTGCCCTTTACATGTCTTTCTTTAAAAAGCCTGAAAAGAATGACACTGAATCTGGCAGCCAGAGAATCAGACCAGTATTTGAAGATGATCCTGTTTTCCGACGGCAAACATCTTACCAACATGCAGCAGTCCACATACCAACAGATATTTATGAAGGCTGTAAGTAGTGTGTGAACAAAATGATTTTATTTTAATATTAAGCTTGTTATTATGTGTCCCATTCTAAAAAACAAATAGCCTCCAAACACAATTTTCATCTCCATTTTTAGTACAGACTTGCTGATATTGTCTTGTTTTCTTCTGTCAGTGGTACTTCAGAGATGTTCTCTATTAGACATATGATTTACATTATGAGTTAATAGGAGCCAAAGTTAAAGAGATACATTAGGATTGGATCTGAGTTTCAGAAATGGAACTGGAGATAAAACGAAAATCTTACATGTTCTAATTTTCTTATCCATTCTTTATGCTGTGTTCTCATTTAATAGAAACAATTCTTGACGGCTCTTCTTTACATGGTTTTGGCCTCAGGCAGAGTTGGGTGCTGAAAACATTTTTGAGTCTCCCCAAAGCATATACAGTTCAAGCAAATAACATGATCTGCGAGATGGTAGTGCTTATACTGCATGCAGTGCATTTCCACAATTCCAGTAACAGACTTTAGCAGAGAATTTGAATAAATTCTTTCTAAACTATGTCAAAAATAGTGTGTATATATATACATCATATACTGCTGAGGATTTTTTATTTAAAAATTAAATACTTAATTTATCTTTCAAGATGCAAATAGCTTCCTTTTTCTGTGCTCATCAAGAAAAAGTCATTATTGAATAAAAAGACATTTCAGCATTTGGAATGGCTGCATATTCTCAAGAAAGGGGAAGAAAAATGAAATAGGATCCATATTTTTAAGGTGCTTTTTTTATTTATTTAGAGTCCTAATTTCAAGCATGCAATGTTTCTCCTTTCTCAAAATCTCATCAAGAGGAAAGAGACCCTAATGTGACCTGAGCTCTTTAAAATTCATAGCCATGGTTTCATGTGCCTTATATAAATGACACGGGGATGAAAATGAAAATGTCAGTATGAAGGTGGAAAGAATCATAGTAGCTCGTATTCTTATATGGTGTGCTTGACTGACAGACCTAGAGGATTATTCTGGGATTCTGGCTTCAATAAGTGGTAAAGTGCACCTTAATTGTAGGATTACAGGGAAGAGACAGGCCATTTCCTTTGCTGTTGTTTGAAAAGAATTGATACTTCGCTATTAAAATGTTATAAAGACTTGCCTCTATTAGGATATTTGTAAACACCATGTGAACTTTGATATGTGATTGTCATCATAAGCGTATGTAAAATGTTTTGTTGTTGTGTTGAACTTGACATTTTAGATTGTATTCCTAAAGACACTTATGTCCCTTAAAAATACGTGGTAGGTAATGTTGCTGTGTAGCCTATTAACCTAAAAATGAAGACAGGCTATGACTTCCACAGAAAAGGTACAACTTTAGTATCTAATGAAATAATAATAACAGACAGAAATGTACATGTTTTGAGATGGGTAACTACGTGTGCAACACATATCATTCATGAGAAATTCATGGTTCTTTGGATCTTTACCGGGAAGACTAATTTTGCGTCAGCGAAATCCTCTTGTTGGGTGGCTGGGTAACTTCTGGTTACAGATGGTGGTATCACAGATAACGGCTTGAGAATACCTAGAAATCACAGATTTCATATCAATAAACACAAAATCATCACCAGGTTTATTTTACAGTAACAAAGTTCATGTATCATCTGAAACGCAGTGAGCAATTGGAATGTAGTTGCTCACCACCACGTTTCCAAAATTTGAGTTTAATTTTCTTTTCACAAGCCATATTATCCACAATAAATTTTTATAACCCTAGAACAAGTGGTAAGTTATCTTGAACACTGTTGTAATTTTTCTTCCTGTTCACACGAGCTAAACTGTCATTTCTTGATAGAGGTTTCAGTGCCTGCTATGGTAGGGAACACTTGTACACTTTGAAAACAGTTCGCAATAAATCTGTGATTCCTTGTCTACATCACAGTCTGCTAGTGAACGTTTACAAAACACGTATTGCAACAAATCCTTCTGAGAAACAGTGGATGAGACACAGTTCACAACTTCTGTTGCTTGGAAGCCAGTTTTTTTGGACTGGATTACAACTTGGAAAGCAGATTTCATTTCTTCCTCTCTTATTGTAGGTGTTTTGTAGGATGCCATGAGAAACAAAGAATTACTCTTTGGATCTCACTGAACACGATTCAGTGACTAGGTATTTGACTTGCCTACTCTTGCTCGAGATTGTTTTTCACTTCTATTGCCTCTTGCAGCAGCAGGTTGTTGTCTCTAGGGGAGAGGGACAATTACGGTTAGAGCCATGCGCTTTCCTAAATCTGAATTTTCACTTGGATCTGTTGATCGCACTTTGTAATCTTAATTATTTTCTTACTGTATGAAGCTGGGAATTTGAGAATCACTGACTCTTAAGCAATATGTTACCCATGATAATCTTTCTTCCCTATTCAGGTTTCATTTTTATTGTGGTTATTATTTATGATTTTTAAAGTATGAATCATATACTGAATTTCTGTGATACTAAATTCTGAATATGTGGATCCATCCCCCATTTAGCCCTTTGATACTGGGAAGCTGGTCTGGCCAGTAATTTTCTGATGATGCACCACCTATTTAAACCTGGCAAACTAGTATGTACTATAAAATAATATTCTTTGGCTTGCTACGTATGTAGTGATTTTCTTATTTTGGAATACCATGATGAGCTTCTTGTGGAGTAGTCCCTTTTATTTCACTGTAGAAATAAGTTATACATCATTACAAAATATTCATTCACTACATCAAGGTTATTACTTTGTGGCTTATTTGATTGCAGAAAGAAATATTGTGAAAGTTACTTTTGCCTTTCCCTGTATCGGGTACCGAAACCTAAGCAGAGACAGTGAAAGGTCTAGGGAGTTAATTTATTTGCCAGTTTATGAGGATTACAGTCCCACCACAGGAGAGGACAATCCCAACAAAATAGACCCAATCAGACTTTTAATTTAGTGTTTTTCATGAGTACCGTTTAGGTTTTGGGATAAATCAATCTGTTGCTGAAAACAGAACAGACCCTCAGGTCGTCTTTCTACCATGTGCACTGGGAATTAGTCACGCATCTCCTATTAGTAATAACAGAAGTCTTATTTCTAAATCCCCATTAATACTGTACCCTGCTTATCGCTAAGCAGAGCACGGGAACTGCAGGCCGGCAGTGAGAGGAAATCCTGGGCACAGGGCAGCGAGGTCCGGCTGCTGAGGGGGTACCAGCACACCTTGTCCTCGCTGCCTGCGGTGCGTAACGCACCATCAGCTGCCGTGGCTGCTCCCGACCTAAATCTGTGCTGGTGTTACAGCTTTAGGAGAGGTGTTAGGCAATGCACACAAACAAGGACTGCTTTTTTTGTGTGTGGTTACTCCTGCTTTACTTCCTTTAAATCAGAAATGGAAATATTACTTCGCCATGTCACTCATTGATTAGCACTGAAGAATTGATTAAAGAGTCAGGTTGACAGTAATGTGCCTTGAGCATGAGGACATCACTTTGGGTCTGTTTGGAAGGCTACCAGCCAGAAAAAAGGCCTCCCCGCCTCAGGACCCATTAAAAGTCATAGATAAAGTTACCATTAATTGATAGTTCTTAGAGCTTAGTGATCATAAAATGTACATACTGTTTGTTCATACCCCCATTTTATTGGGGTCGTAGTGAAATTTTGCTGCTCCTTAAAATCTTGGAAGTTGTATAACATTTTTTGATAGTAAGTTTGGTAGTGGACATCAATTTTACCTTGATTCTAGTGCATCATGTATGCAAATACTCAGTTATTGATGAAGTATTTTGACATAATCATGCTTAGTACTGGGAGGCAATCAAAACTTTTAGGAATAACTTGAAAAATTCTGTTTTGATGCTACAGTAATTTTTATCTTGACTGAAATACTATCCCTTTGACTGAAGTTTTCGTACTATTGAACAATTTCTGCATATCTAGGGCGTCTCAGCCTACATGCTTGGAAGGAAGAGATATTCTTTGGAAAGAAACTTAAAAATGCTGTGAAAGGAAATCGTGGGAGCAAAAATATTTCCCCCCAAAAAACCCACAACAAATAACAACTCCAAACAACTAGGAAAAAGTGCATTGTCATTTATTCATGCAAGGCCTTATATATGGATAATAAGATTTTTTCAGGAATGAAGGTATTGATAAAGTGTTATGTAAAAATTTCAGCATGCTACATCAGCATTCCTTAAATGACTAAAGGAGAAATAAAACTTTTTTGTATTTAGTTTAAATAGCAATAACAGATAGGCAAGACAATTTTATTAATTAAATTGCTTGGTTCAAAATATATTAAGATTGATGCTGGTGATATATTTTGGTTATAGTTGAGAAACTGAAGCTACTCAGAACTATTTTTTCCCATGGTTTCTTCTAAGGGACAAACAAATATCTTTGTTTTACTACACCTCAGATCAAAAAAAATGATTGTTTCAAGTCTCTGATTGTGTGTGTGTGTATGTTCCCACCTTTAAATCTGGAAATAGAAGCTGGATTATATCATGAAGTATGTCTTGTGCAGATGGAGTGAAAGATTACTGTTTGTTCTAAGTATTATTTTTTAAATATTTTCAATTATTTTAATCAGTGAGTTATTTGTGAAAACATGCAAGGAGTAAAGTGGACCTTTAAATGAAAAATTTTCAGTGCCAGCCTGTTTTAAATACCAAACACTATGGCTTGGGGGAAGTATAAAGCAAATGTTAGTTGCAGCCCAGTCCATAAGCAAAAATACTGATGCAGAAGCTTAAGAAAAGAACTCTAGGGTCAGTATTGTTTTTTGTGTTCTGTGATTTTTTTTTTTTTTTTTTTTTCCCCTGAAGTAGCTTACTAAAGCTCCCTGAATGAAAATCTTTTTAAATAAGTGGCAAAAAATAAGCTTTTCTGCCTGGATGAAAAAGCTTGTTTCTGTTCAGAATTCAGAAGGGCAAAATACTCTAACAGTGTCCTCCATCATGAGGAGGTACTTGCGTTTTGGTACTTGGATTACGTTAGTTTTATTGGATGGTCTTAGCATATTAACCTGGCATCAAGTTTATCATGACTTCTGTCTTAAATTATCAAAATTTAAGACAATAAGGTAGGATAAAGAGAGATGGTCTGGTAACCAAGCTTATTTTATTCCTTCTTGAAAGATTAAATTTTGTCAAAAGAAACTAATCTGTATGCCAGTTTTAGATAGCAAAAGCCAATAAAAAATACCAAGTATAGACTATTTTTCCATCGCTGTAGGTTATTTTGGAAGATTCCCGAGTTCTTACAGATGGACACAGTGTTGCAAGTAGAAGCCAAGAAATTGTGCCACTCTGTTGTCTCTTTTGCTGTTTTTTAGAACAACTCTGGGTAGATAAGGGACAGAACATTGTGGTACCTCTGTAACATAAGGATCTGCTCACTTTTCTGCTGAAGCTGAGACCTGAGCGACATGAGAACTGCGAGACCAGAGAACAGAAAAGGCAGGATCATGTCTCTAATTTATAGGTTTATGTGAGAGACTTTCGTTCTTGTTCCCATCCCATAAACTGTTGTGGTATTAATGTATCAGGTGATTATTCAGGAGTCAAAACCAGAAACCATCCCTAGAGCAAGAACTGAAACCTACCCTGGTCCCTCCTGGAGAACATCCTGACTGTTCCAGATGCCCTCTGACAGTGATATTGCGGGTGTGACTTCTTTTTATCTGTGTAAATCTGGCTTATTTGAAAACTGTAGTATGAGGGGTTGCTTTCTTGAATTGTGAATCTTTCTGTGAGTTGCTTCATGCGGTTGTGCCTTGGCACAGACCTGAAGAGCATGTGAGTCTGCCGAGCCATAACTGACAGTGGATCTTCAAGCAATCTGCCTGATAATGATGCATCGCAAAAAAAGTTGTATTACCATATTCTAGGTCTGACTATTTGTGAATATGTTTTGGTCTGGCAAGTTTATCCAAGACTGGTTATTAAATGTAATTTCAGGTTTCTAATGGGAAAATAGTGGCAAACCTAAAATAAAACTTACTTTCGGTAGAATTCTAGGTACTCTTCCAGATCTGCATTGTCTTACCTTCAACATTTCAAATAAACTTTTCAAATCTTTCTGCAAAATTATAAAAAAATTCGAAGTAAATTTAGAACCTTAATGCCATAGACTTTCATTGAGATGTAATTTTCTAAACACTAATTTCTACTGAAAGTGGGTCTTTAGAAATATTCTACCTCTGAACTTCAGTAAGTTTATTTGAAATGAATCTAGAATTGGCCATTTAAAAACAACTTACGACTGATTTAGTTCTTATTTGGTATGTATTAGTGTGGGAGGTGACTGGAAAAGGACTTTATGAAATTGTCAGCACCTCTTAAAACTCAACATGTTTCCTGGAATATTAGGGATTTTTTAAACTTTTTTAGAAATAGGTTCTTATTTAGAAACATCAGGAGAAAATTATGTAACGTAGCAGTTGGTGCCTAAATCATTTAGGTAACATTTGACTTTTACTAGTTTTAGTGATTTGCCTGAAGTTGAAAATAACAGATATTAATTTTTACTTTTCCACCTGGTATTTTGTATTAAAGAATTTTCTCAGCCAATGCCAGCAATTCATCATGGGGTCTTTCCTTTTTCCCACTGAAGCCATTTATCCTATAAAGCCACTCATTACAGGGAGGCCAAGAAGTTACAGGGCTGACTTTATGATCCTTTTGAAAGAAGTCATCTTCATAACTACTGGTAGTGCTTAACCAATTGTTATTTTTACTTCCAAATTGTTTTATTTGACTATGGATCTAATTTTGGTGGAAAAAATATTTTCATTTCCATCTCCAACTTTCTTTTATCAAGTAAGCATGTTAACACTGCATGTAGGTCTCCGTGCCTATCTGCAAGCACTCTAGTATTCTCTGATTGTTTCAGTCATGCTTCCAGAGAACCCTCATGGTTACCATCCTCACTGCAGTGGCGAAGTGCTCTGACTGGTTCTTTTTCTGGATCTTCTTGGTTCGTATTTGTCAGCTGCAGAAATTTACCTTCTGATTGATATCTTCAAAAACTTTCTCTTCACCCTACTTTCTCTTTATTGAATAAACCAGAGGTATTTAAAGAGATATTTAACAAAAAAAACCCCACTCTCTATTGCTAAAGCATAACCAGAGTCAGGGTGCCTTACTGACACTGAATTCCCCATGAAAACCAAATTCCACAAAACCAAATCACATTTTAGTATGTTAAACCTGATTGCTATTTACATCCACTAAAATATATGAAGAAAGAAAAATTTTATTGCATTAAAATCAGGAAATGGTTAATTTCTTTTTTTAATGTTGTTTGTGACTGTTTTAAAAAAGGAAGCAAAACTAAAAATTTTTTCATTTGGGTTTTCAGTAAAACAAAATAGGCCTTAGCCATGGCTGTAACAGGTTGCTATGGAGTTGTTTTAACAATGATCCCTTTGAGAACCATCAGCTACCAAGCTTTCTGTATTACGACATTCCTGTTCTTCTAACCAGAAGTTCATCTGCATGGGTCTCTGACGTGATACAGACTTCCTAGATAAGGACGTGACCTACTACTTGAGTAGTGTTTTTAATACCATGATGGGCTGTGAAAAGCTGTACCAGAAGCCATACCCATAATAACTGGTTAAATAGGTTACTATGGTTCTGGCTTCAACAAAATAAAAATCTCTACAATGTAGAGACTTGTAAGACCTTTTTGCTCCAAAGTTCTCTGAAAACGATGTTTTGGGCAGAAAAGCACCACAACACCTTTGTGTTTCTTTTTTTTTTTTTTTACTGTGTGACATCAATTTTCATCGTTTGTAATACGATGTGTGAAAAATAATATTCTGGTAAATTGAATGCTGATGGACATTATCATTTGGTGCTACTGCCTTTCACTGCATATTTCTTAACCATCACATTAAGTCAGGGTTACCTTGGACTTCATAGCAGGTCCTGAGATTCCAGTGTCTGTTAGACCGTTTGACTGAGCAAGAAATGTTGAAGCTGTGCATACTGCCAAAACCTGTTTTGGAGGCCAGATGATTACTGCTGTGCCTCAAATCCCTTTCCATTCCTTCTGCAATATTTTCTCTCTTATGCACAGCTTGGAATGACAATTAGTATTGAATCTTCTTGTACCAAGAGGGGAAAGTTGGCTCTGCAGCCAGGTTGGCCACATTCTTCTGGTAAAAATAGCTAAAGGCAGCATTTGCATTTTGCAGTACAGACTGCAAAGCCCAACACTGAGTATCAGTAGATCTTTCTTATTGGACATATTAAAAAAGAGGATAATTTTAACGAAGATCTTGAGAGACTGATTGATTCTGGTGTGTGGAATTCATCCCATGCAGATACTTGTGTAAGGTTTCTGTATGTTATAAATCTGGCTTAGCTTTGCAAAATAGGTTGATATGGGGTATATACGTTGCCCGAGATTTGTATTGGTCCTCAAGGAAGGGAAAATGTCATCTCAGTTCGTTATTCAGCTCCATCAGCTACAGGCCTCTGTTGATGTGACGGACGGCAATTGTGTTCTCAGACCTGCTCTACAGTAAGGGAAGAACATCAGGAGGCTTTCTGTAAGTGTAAATTCACAGCACGTACAAGTGTTTCAGGATTCACAGGAGTAGTTTTTTTATAATTACTTTAGATCTGTTTCCCGACAACTATAAGAGAGTGGGAAGAAATATTTGTTATATTTGCAAGCTCAGAATGAAAGTAAATGTTTAGGTGTGTTTCAGTATGTCAGATAAGTAGATATGATGTGTTGACTACTAGGAAAAATGTCCTAAATTGCTTGATGTAATTAATATCTAACAAGAAAATACCAATTTGTGTAAAGAACTACATGGGAAAACAATAAAAGGTGTTCTTTCTAAAGGACTTTAAATGGAAGTATGAGATATTTGGGAATATTCCTTGGTTATCCCGAGAGTCTCTCAATTCTTTTTCCCCCTCGCCTCAAACAAGTTTCCCTTCTTATCTCATACGCGGTTGTTATTTTCAATTTCAGTATATTGAGGTGTGGGGTGGGGAAAGAGGAAGGGAAAGAGAACTGTAGGCCTACCTCCTTTTTCTACTCTCTCTGTTCTCCCGTGAGCTGCCAACTGTGCGCTAGGCTGTGAAGTTTAACCCCGCTGTGACCCATTGCAGAGCTGCAGAAGAGCTAACGTGACTGTGCAGGCAACTTCTGCCTCCAGCCCTGCGTCTCTGTGGCATCCAGTGGGGTTGTCTGTGCTGACAGTGCACGTGCGTAGCACAAAGTTGTGCAAATCCTGAAAGATGAGAACAAGATGTTTTAAACTTGGTAATGTGTTGTAAGCTGCATAAAATAACTAACATACATTGCTAAGAATGCTTGATGCATACCTAGCTAGCTTCTACAAACACAAAAATAGTATATGAGTATAAGAAGAGTTTATGTTTATTCTTCACTTGACCCACACAAATTATGAGGAAGAAAAATAAAATTAGTATCTTCAGACTGTCAATTTTTTGACTCTGGAAATGTGAAATATCTCTCTGCTTATTCAGATTTTTAGAAATGTCATCGTGGTTTGTCTTTGGTTCAATATACTTCTTATCAACAGAGTGCTGAAAGATTTCCTCCTGGAAAGAGATCTCGTTTTCAGCTTTACAGTATTAAAAAAAAGTTTGAAATTTATACAACCCATTATTAAGAAATGTGTCCTCACATTTCGGAAGTCTTGTTTTTCCAGGCTGTGATACCACAGCTGCAACTTTTGCTCTGTTGATGGGAGCCTAGCCATGAGTTATGATTTTTTTTTTTTTTTTTTTTTTTTT